>WOYI010228259.1_pt1 | contig 27325 bp, 25 predicted proteins | sample 6423411 | NCBI WGS metagenome assembly WOYI01 (sample SAMN13441803, study PRJNA592873) | oil field metagenome | biome: oil field; feature: oil-well bore; material: oil-contaminated soil; isolation source: oil-contaminated soil from oil-well borehole | place: Germany: Wietze | collected 2016-10-18 ...
AATGATTCTATCCTGTAAAGGTCTGATTTTCATACTCTTTATGCTCCTTTCTTCCTTATAATATTTAGTTTTTAAAATAGCGTTTAAGCGGCGCTATTTTATGCACTATTTCACACGTGTCAAGGCATCAGCAAACAATTTTTAAGTAATTTTTAGTGATCAGAAGAGATTTTCCAGCAACTCCTTAAGGGAACTAATCGCGCAGATTTCCATTTTTGCCGTTTGGGGCAAAGAAGCCATATTGGTTCTGGGAACGATACAGCGGTTAAAACCGAGACGCGACGCTTCTTTCACACGCAATTCCATTTGGGATACGGCACGCACTTCGCCGGTAAGCCCTACTTCTCCCAGAATCACCGTCCGGGCATCGACCGGCCGGTCCAGAAAACTGGACGCCATCGCCGCGACAACCCCCAGATCAACGGCCGGTTCTTCCACCCGAACGCCGCCCGCCACATTAATAAAGATATCCGAGCCGCCCAGATGCAAGCCGCAAATTTTGTCCAAAACCGCCACCAGGAGCGACACGCGGTTATGATCCACACCGATAGCCGTTCGCCTGGGCATGCCTAAATTGGAAACGCTTGCCAGGGCCTGAATTTCCACAAGGATCGGCCGGGTGCCTTCGAGGCTTGCCACCACGACGGAGCCCGGGGCGTTTTGCGGCCTTTCGGCCAGGAAAAAAGCTGACGGATTGGGCACTTCCGTAAGCCCTTTATCCCGCATTTCAAAAACACCGATTTCGTTGGTTGGCCCGAAACGGTTTTTGATGCTGCGAATGATCCGGTAGGCATGCCCGGAATCCCCTTCAAAATACAGAACCGTGTCCACCATATGCTCCAACACCTTGGGACCGGCAATCGAGCCGTCCTTGGTCACATGCCCGACCAGAAACATGGGAATCCCGTTTTTCTTGGCCGACAGAATGAGCCGGGAAGAGGCTTCCCGCACCTGTCCGACACTGCCGGGAGCGGACATCAAATCGCCCGAATAGACGGTCTGGATGGAATCAATCACCACAATGGCCGGATTAATTTTCTTAATTTGTTCCAGGATTTTCTCAAGAGACACTTCCACCAGAACCAGTAAATCCGCAGCTGCGGCGCCAATCCGGTTGGAGCGCAGCTTGATCTGATGGGCGGACTCTTCGCCTGAAACATAGAGAACTTTCCGGCCGGTTACGGCCAGATTTTTCATCATCTGGAGCATCAAAGTGGATTTGCCAATGCCCGGTTCGCCGCCGATCAAAATGGCGGATCCATTCACAATGCCGCCGCCCAGCACCCGGTCGATCTCCGCAATGCCGGTCAGGGTGCGCTCTCCCTCTTCGGCCGGGATGTCGGAAACGGCAATCGGCTTGCCGTCGAACTGCATCTCAGCGCGGCTGCCGGAATGGGTCTGGGCAACCAGTTCTTCGGCAAAGCAATTCCAGCCATTGCAGGACGGACATTTGCCCAGCCATTTGGGCGACATGTAACCGCAGTGCTGGCAAAAGAAACTGGTTTTACTTTTTTTCAAGCCTGATCTCCTTTGCGATAAAGCATGCTTTATAAACAGGCTTTTTCCGCCCACTGCAATCTTTTGCAGGCGGAATCCCGGCCCAGGATCGCAAAGACGCGATCGAGTTCCGGACCTTTGATTTTGCCGGTCAGCGCCGCCCGGACAGGCAGAAACAAATCCCGGCCTTTGACGCCGGATTTTTCTTTGGCGTATTTTATCGCCGCGGCATAAATTTCCTGCGGGGAGTCCGCGGCAGAGGACAGATACTCGCCAAAAGCCTTGACCACTTTCCGTGATTTTTCGGCATCAAGAATCAATTTCGCGTCGGGCGTAATTTCATAGTGATCATCAAAAAACAATTCGATGTGCGAGCCTGCCTCAGCCAGAGTCGTCAGTTCATCTTTGACGGTTTCGACGACTTTTTTCAACCACAAGGCATCCAGCTTTTCCGGCGCATAACCGGATTCACTCAAAAACGGCCGAAGCCTCTGCAATAAATCATCGATGGCCAGACTTCGAATGTAAATGGCATTGAGCCAGCGGAGCTTTTCTTCATCAAACACCGCTCCGCTTTTAGACGCCCGTTCCAGAGAAAAGGCTTCCACCATCTCGGCCTGTGATAAAACCTCGCGGGCATCGGCAAAAGAGCTTCCCAGAAGCCCCAGGTAGTTGATCAGCGCTTCGGGCAGGAATCCCTGTCTGCGGAATTCCCCTACGGATACGGAACCATGACGCTTGCTGAGTTTGGCGTGGTCTTTGCCCAGAATCAGACAATGGTGGGCAAAAGCCGGCGGTTCAAACCCGAAGGCCCGATACAGCATAATCTGCAAGGCAGTGTTGGACAGATGATCTTCGCCTCGGATTACATGTGTAATCGCCATCAGATGATCGTCGATCACCACCGCAAAGTTATAGGCGGGCATGCCGTTGGAACGAACAACAATGAAATCGCCGATGGCCTCGCCTTCAAACCTGATCGGCCCCCGGATCAAATCGTTGAATTCGATGCCGGACCGCGGAACTTTAAACCGGTAGGACGGTTTTCTTCCCTCTGCAGCCAGCGCTTTACGTTCGGTATCGGAAAGATTTCGGCACTTCCCCATATAGCGCGGCATGCGTTTGCTTAAAATCAGTGACTGTCGCTCCTCTTCGAGTTCTTCCTCCGTGCAGTAACAGGGATAAACCCGATCCGCCTCGATCAGTTTCTGCAAATGGTCCGAATAAATATTCAGCCGCTCGCTCTGCTTATAGGGGCCATACGCCCCCTCTTTTTGGGGCCCCTCATCCCAGGAAAGCCCCAGCCATTTTAAATCGTCAAGCAGATTGACCTGATAGGAAAGAGCGCTGCGGGATTCATCCGTGTCTTCAATCCGCAGAACAAGACAGCCTCCGGTATGACGGGCAAACATCCAGTTGAACAATGCGGTGCGCGCATTGCCCACATGCAGTTCTCCGGTGGGTGACGGCGCGAATCTAACCCGGGTTTTGGGAACCATTCTTGATCCTTTCTGCTCCGTTGGCTACGGCCAGCACAGCCACACCTTCTCCGCGACCCACAAATCCCATGCCTTCATTGGTTTTTGCCTTAATGTTGACGGCCGTCGCCGGAATATTCAAAGTGCGTGCAATTTTGTCGGCCATCGCAGCCGCGTAAGGCGCAAGCTTAGGCCTTTCCATCATGACCGTAACATCGATATTGTGCACGGCCATTCCTCCGGCCTCAACAATTTGTCCGACCCGTTCTAAAAGAATGAGGCTGGATATGTTTTTGAAGGCCGGGTCATGGTCAGGAAAATACCTGCCGATATCACCTGCCCCGGCCATGCCCAGAAGGGCGTCACAGACGGCATGCAAAAGCGCGTCGGCGTCGGAATGCCCCGTGAGTCCCTGATCGAAGGGAATTTCAACCCCGCCCAGAACAAGTTTCCGATTCTTCGCAAACCGATGGCTGTCGTAACCTAAACCGCTGCGGCCAATAATCTGTTCCTTCATTTTTTCCTTCATCAAAGCTTCCGCCATAATCAAATCTTCCGGCGTCGTTATTTTGATGTTTTCATACGACCCGGCAATCATGCGGACCTCGGCACCCAACCGCTCGACTAAGGACGCATCATCCGTTCCGTAATAATGATCTCTGCCCGCCGCCTCATAGGCCCGGCATAAAAGGTCATATTGAAAAGCCTGGGGGGTTTGCGTCTGCCACAGATTGCGGCGGGGGATGGTCCCCTTGACCCTATTTTCATCGGTCGTTTCCTTGATCGTATCTTTTACCGGAACCCCGATCGAGGCGGCGCCTCCCTCGGCCGCCGCGGCGGCAACCCGGACAATCATGGCTTCGGTGACCAGGGGGCGGACGCCGTCATGAACAATCACCATGTCGCATGTTGCCGCAACAGCCCGAAGGCCGTTCATGACAGAATCCTGGCGCTCATGACCTCCGGCGACAACAGCGGATACTTTTGTCAAGCCGTATTTTTCTACAATCTGCTTCCGGACGGGCTCTATATCGTCCGGCGGCACAACCAGAATAACGTCCGAAATAACATCGGTTTTTTGAAACACACGGACGGTATGAACCAGCACTGGCACAGCATTCAGGGAAAGATATTGTTTGGCGACAGGAGCGCCCAACCTTTTACCCGAACCACCCGCTGGGATAATAGCCACTGCTTTCATGATGGATCTCAAAATGAAACAGGTCCGGAAAATTATTTTCCGGGCCTGTTCGTAAGAGGTATTTCTTCCCGGCCAAAAAACTTAAAATAAATATTTTTTGCTAATTGCTGCTTTTCTTTTCGGCGACTTCTTTCAGTTCCGTAAAGATCATCCGGCCGGCCGTCGTTTGCAGCACGCTGGTCACGACAACCTCAACATTCATGTTGATCATTTTTTGAGCGCCGTCCACGATAATCATGGTTCCGTCATCCAGATAACCGACACCCTGACCCTGTTCCTTGCCTTCCCGGATAATCTTCACCACCATCTGTTCTCCGGATAAGACCACCGGTTTCATGGCATTGGCCAGTTCATTGACATTGAGGACACGCACCCCCTGCAACTCGGCGACTTTGTTAAGATTATAATCGTTGGTCATGAGTTTGGCGTTTAGTTTCTGAGCCAGGGCCACCAGTTTGCCGTCCACGCCTTTTATTTTCGGAAAATCCTGTTCGACAATTTCGATATTGATGGCTGTGCTTTTCTGCATACGGTTGAGGACATCCAACCCGCGGCGGCCCCGCGAACGCTTCATGGAATCTGAAGAATCCGCAATGAATTGCAGTTCGTTAAGGACAAAACGCGGAACAATCAGCTCTCCATCCACAAAACCCGTATCGCAAATATCAGCGATCCTACCGTCAATAATCACGCTGGTGTCCAGCAGGCGGTGATCAACATACTTCTTGGCTTCCGCGGAGCGAAAAGTGATTTCTTCCGCTTTTTTCGATCCGATGACAAGCCCCAGGTAGCCTAAAATACCGATCAGCAAAAGATAAATCCAGGGAACAACGAGCTGATCCTGCGTGATTTTGATGACCATATTCAAACCGAAACCAAGCATCAACGCAATCAGCAGGCCGACGATCATTCCGGCAACACCGCCGGCTATGATTCTCACGGATTGCTTCCGAATGTCCTTTTCGACTCGAATGACCAGCAGCGCGACCACCAAACCTATGATGAAGCCAAAAATTGCCTGAAAAACAGCGTAGGGACTTGCTGCCGTCATCTTGTAATAGGCGATAAAATAACCGCTAATTGAACAAATTAAAACCAGTAAAGCTCTTAAGATCAATCGTTTCACCTCCTTTCGACAAATATCAAATTCATGTAAAATATATAAAGATCATTGAACTGCTCTATTATTTAAAAAATGGAGGTCTTCAGTTTCCTGGATCCAAGAAAGCGGATCTTTCCTTTTCAGTTTTCAAAGAGCTTGAAACAGATAGACAAATTATCGATCGCTATTGCACTGTAAAAATCATCTGCAAATCGCGTTCAACTTTGGCTTCCTGTGCGTTTGTGGCGACGGAAATTTCCTTGACCAGCAGATTTTTAGCTGTATCCATCATTTTCCGCTCACCGAAGGAAAGGTTTTTGTCGCTTTTCAGAATAAACAAATCCCTGAGAACACTGGCAATTTCAAAGACCGAACCGGTTTTAATCTTCTCCAGATACTCCCGATAGCGCTTATTCCATGTTTGCTTGTCTATCGTGACGTCTTTGTTGCGAAGAATCTCGTAAACTTTGGGTATTTCCTTCTCCAGAATAACTTCGCGAAGCCCCACAGCCTTGGCTGAATTGGTCGGAATCATGATCTTCATGCCGTTGCCCATAATTTTCATTACATAAAAAGGCTGCTTCTTTCCCATAACCTCTCTATTTTCAATAGCTTCAATGACACCGACCCCTTGTGCCGGATATACCGCCAAATCCCCTACTTTAAACATTGAATTTTCCCCTGCCTTTCTATAATAAGGTTGAAGATTATCATTTTTTCTTGATTTAGTCAATGATTAATACAATTTACTGAAATGCTTCATGAATGCTGCATACGCGTTTTGATCCCGCAGTTGCAAGACGAGCGTTAATTCTCCTTAAGCTTGCTGCGATATCATGACGTTCATTTCATACCTCGACAGCTTGCCGCGAGGGGGTTGATCGGCGTGCCGTCAAGGCAGATAGAATAGCGGATTTCGGGCTTTGCCCTTAAGGCGGATTTCAAAATTAAAATAAGCGTCTCCTGTTTCGTCCAGTCTTCCGACCGTGGCGATGGCCTGGCTTTTTTTAATGGCTTGATCCGCCCGGACATATCTTTTCTTGAGATGCGTATAGACCGTCGCAAAATCATGATCATGGCGAATAATAATCGTTTCACCGAAATCTTTTAAATTTGCTGAAAAAATAACCGTTCCCCGGGCTGCGGCCATTACTCTTGTTCCCGCCGGACAGGCAATTTTGATCCAGTTATGGTATGTTTTATTCGGTTGAATCCCGAAACGGGTTTTCACAGTTCCCTCAACCGGCCAAACAAATCTGCCTTTTTCCAGCATCACTTTATCTTTTTTTTCGTTTATCGGCTCCTGGTCTTCGATTTTCGGCTCTTTTTCCCCTGCAGCCGGCCGGGATGGAGCAGCGGGGGCCCCCATACCGGATGACGTGGACGAAACAGGCTTCTTCAGAGGCGTCCTCTCGGGCAACTGCTTTACTTCGGGCGGCGGGGAAGGCTTGCCCTGATCGGGTGGTTTCGGGTCGGTCAATCCTTCTCCTTGTTCGGCATCAACCAGCGCTTGTCTGGCCGAAACCATCACGTCGTCAATCACCTGATCGGCATCGGGAACAAAAATAACGGAACCTTCTTTGATGCTAGAAACATCCCTGATATTATTGATTTCAGCCAAATCCTGAAGACTGGTTGAATAAGCGCGAGCGATGCTGTATAGGGTTTCACCCTTTTTAACGATATGGTAAACGCCTTTTGCCGGCGTTTTTTGGACCTGAGAATTGGCGCAGGCCACCAGCAAAAGAAGAGCAAGAAAAGACAAAAGAAAGCAGACGCCTAAAGGCCGGCCACCCAAACCGGGAAAAAAGCGAAAAGGTCCGGCATGCCGGATCATTCTTTCCATCCGCTCTCCCCGATCAGGCTGACAAAACGACAGCCGCCCAGATCTTCCTTTTTCATTTCAGCCGGATTTTCAAGAGAACGGGTCAGTTTATAAAGGGTTTGCACCTCACGGCCGCCAACCGGGACAACCAGCCTGCCTCCGGGAACCAGCTGCTCGAGCAGGTATTGCGGAACCTGCGGAGCGGCGGCGGTTGTAATAATCGCGTCAAAAGGGGCTTCTTCCTTCCAGCCGTAAGAACCGTCGCCGACACGAATGGCAACATTATAGCAGCTGAGTCTGTCCAAAATTTTGCGCGCGCGGGTGGCAAGGACAGCCACGCGCTCGATGGAAAAGACCCGGTCAGCCAGTTTTGCCAAAACGGCTGTTTGATAACCCGACCCCGTGCCGATTTCCAGAATACGCTCCCTTCCCTTCAACTCCAGGGCCTCAGTCATTAGGGCGACAATATAAGGCTGTGAAATCGTTTGCCTTTCCCCGATTGGCAGCGGATTGTCGCTGTAGGCCTGATTGATTAAACCTTCATCCACGAAAAGATGACGCGGAACGGTTTCCATCACTTTCAAAACGCGGTCATCACGGATTTGCCGGGCCCGAATCTGCGTTTCCACCATCCGCGCGCGCTGCTTTTTATACCTGTCCATTAAATAGCCTGCATCTTTTTCTTTTTGGGAGGAACCTGATAGAGTTTTTGAACCGTTTCATGCCTTCGCAGTCCCAGAGCTTCACGGGTCACAATCAAATAATAATACTGGATCTCGGCTTTTTGGCAGGCCACATTGAATTGATCAATGATTTCATTAACGTCATCGATAACCGATTGCGGTTTTTGCAAGTCTTCTTTGTCTGCCGGATCATCCTGCCGCAAGCGCCAATCCCGGAGCTTTTCTTCAAGCTGTCGATCAATTTTGACTAATTTTTCGAGCGCGTCCTCCACGGCAAAACCCGCCCGGGCCAGAACGGCCGCCCTCTCCCGCAGCAAATCTTCACACAGCGTTTCGTGTTGATTCTCTCTTCCCTTAAGCGGAACCTGCACCATAAAATCTTCCTCTGAATCCTACGGGGCCTCTATCATTCAAGCACTTAATTTTCAAGTTAAAAAGGCTTCTGCACCGCAGGAAAATTTTTTTCTTTACAGTTCGGGATTATTTCGTTAGATAGTCGGCTCAAATAAACATCTCCAACGGATAAGCTGATATCGCTATGTGCCCTGAAACGACATGCCCCATGTCCCAAGCCGTGCTTCAAGCCTATACTGATGGACAAGAGGACGAAACCCTTCTCCCGCTGGTTCTGATCAACGGCCGGAATGAACCCCTTGGAAGAATCCGTCAAAACGATTCGGTTATCTTCTACAATATCCGTGGCGAACGCGAAATTGAACTGACCCGCAGTTTCACGGAAAAAAATTTCCGGGAATTCCCCGTTCATCAAAGCCTTCCCGTTAATTTTGCGACCATGATCGAGTATCAGCAAGGATTGGATGTCCTGGTTGCCTTTCCGCCCGGGGGCGTTCTTTCCGATACGTTAAGCGATGTGATCGCCGCCCACGGCCTGGCGCAGGCAAAAATAACGGAAGCGGAAAAAGCCGTTCATGTCAGTTACTTTTTCAACGGCAAGAAAAGCGATCCGCTGCCGAACGAGGAAAGGATCGTCATACCGACAAGGAAGGATGTCAGGTTGTTCGATGAAGCGCCGGAAATGTCCATTTCCGACATCACCCGGGCAACGATCACCAGGATTAAAGATCCCCGCTGTAATTTTATCGTCGTCAATTTCCCGAATGTGGATGTGGTCGGCCACATAGAAAACGAACCGGCGGTGATCCGCGCCATCCAGGCGGTGGACCGTCATGCCGGCATTCTGATAGACGAAGCGTTCAAGCAAAACATGGCGGTTATCGTCACGGCCGACCACGGCACCGTGGAAAAATGGCTGTATCCGGACGGCGGAGTGGATACCGGACACACGGACAGCCCCGTGCCGTTTATCCTGATCCACCCGGATAAAACCATGACCTTGAAGCCGGAAGGAGAGTTGACCGACATCGCTCCGACCATCCTGACTCTTCTGGGCTTACCCACACCCGATTCCATGACGGGCGCCCCGCTTCTCATACAGGATAAAAAATCATTCGCACCGGTTGGGCGTTTGTTGCTGATGATTCTTGACGGCTGGGGACTTTGTGAAAACCCGACGGGCAATTTAATCGCCTGCGCCGAAACACCCGTGATGGACAGACTGCAGAAAAATCATCCTCTGTCCCGGCTGGCCGCATCAGGCGTCGCGGTAGGATTGCCTCCCAAAACGGTGGGCAATTCCGAAGCGGGCCATCTGCACATGGGCGCGGGACGACGGATTTATTCCGACCGCCTTCAAATTGATCAATCCATCGCCAGGGGTGATTTTTTCAACAACCCGGCCTTCCTCAAAGTGATGAATCTGACGAAACAAAACAAATCAGCCCTGCACCTGATGGGCATCGTCTCTTTTTTCAGCTCGCATGGTTCCATCGAACACCTTTTCGCTTTAATGGATATGGCCAAACAACAGGGCATCTCCCGTCTTTATATTCACGGCATGCTGGGACGTCGGGGCGAACAGGCCCAGAGCGGCGAGCGCTATATTCGACAGGTGGAAGAAAAATGCCTGTCCCTGAAGCTGGGACAGGTGGTTTCCGTGATCGGCCGCTACTGGTCGATGGACCGTGAAGACAATTGGGACCGGATTGAAAAAACTTACCGGATGCTGGTTTACGGGGAAGGACTCAAAATCGCCGGGGAGTGAGGGGATTGCAGGCTAAATTTAATCAAACGATGATCGAACTTGAGGTTGGGGACATCACCCGGGAAAACACGGATGCCATTGTCAACGCTGCCAACAGCCGTCTGGCGGGCGGCGCCGGTGTGGATGGCGCCATTCACCGCGCCGGCGGCCCCGCGATTATGGCCGAATGCCGGAAGATCGGAGGCTGTCCGACGGGCCGGGCCGTCCTCACGACGGGCGGCAATCTTGCGGCCCGCCATGTCATTCACACCGTCGGACCGATTTACCGCGGGGGAGGCAGCGGTGAGGCGGATCTGCTGGCCTCGGCCTACTCCAACAGCCTGAAACTGGCCTTAAAGAACAGTTTGCAAAGCATTGCCTTTCCGGCGATCAGCTGCGGCGTCTATGGCTATCCGGTCCCCGAAGCCGCGCATCTGGCTTTGAAAACCTGCATAAATTTTGCGGGAGAAAACACGGGAATTCGGCTCATCCGCCATGTTTTATTTGATCAACGAACCTACGACATTTTTGCCCAGGAATTTAAAAAATTAAAAAAACATCCCCAACCATCGGTCGCACCAAAAAAGAAATAAAAATTCATCACAATCTCGAAGACCATCTCTCCGATCAGATATCCCTGCCGATTTTTGATGCGTCTTGATCATTCCGCCAAATTGTGTCACATCTAAACCATGAGAAGAAGAAAATTCCAGAGACGTTTACAGCCCATCGGCGACATCCTTTTTTCCGCCCTGAAAAAAAGGGGGATGGCCGCCAAGCTGGAGGAAAATGCTTTTTTCAAGCTCTGGCCGAAAGCGGTCGGCGCGCAAATTGCCGCACAAACCCAACCCGACGGCTGGCGCGCAGGAACGCTGTTTGTGAAAACAACCTCCTCCGTCTGGGTGCAACAGCTGCATTTCATGAAAGAAGACATCCGGCGGAAAATGAACGAGCTGGCCGGGAAAACCGTTGTGAAGGAAATTCACTTTACGGTGGGATACCTGCCCGATCTTCAACAGACCGGACGCAGCGCCGGCGCCTCTCCGAAGATTGTGCTGAAGGAAGGAGACAAAAAGATGATCGCTGAATGCACGGAAACGCTGGCGGACCGTGAGCTGGCTGAGATCGTGAAGCGGGTCATGAAAAAGGAAATCAGCCGCCGGAGGCTTCGCGAACAGAAGCCAGTTCGCTGAAAATGTTTTTCATGTCCCCGGTGTATTTTTTGTGTGCTTCATAAATAAAAAGCGGCGGCTCCATTTTCAGCTCTTCGCGCGAGCCCCATCGCCCCTCCGCCAAAACAAACGCCGCGTCGGATGCCGCATCGGAAAACACCAGCTTCATCCGTTTGGGTTCCATATCATTTTTGCGAAACAGAAACACCAATTCCACCAGCCTTCTTGCCGGATAAATCGTAAACACACGGCCCTTGGGCTTGAGCAGATACCGGGACGCCGCAAGAAAATCCGCAAGCGACCCTTTAATCTCATGGCGGGCCACCGCTTTTTCCTCCAGGGGATTAATCCGTCCGGAATTGATTTTACGGTAAGGGGGATTGAAAACGATATTATCAAAAAAGTGCGGCTCGTAGATTTTTTTGATGTCCTGTGCATCTCCGACGTCAATGATCACACGGCGCTCCAGATCGTTGTCTTGAACATTTTTCTCCGCGAGCGCTGCGAGCTTCTCCTGAACCTCCAGACCATGCCAGCGTGATTGCGTGTAGTGTCTGGCCAGAACCAGCGCAATGACGCCGTTGCCGCACCCCAGATCCAGGTTGACGCTTCGCGGCTTCAAAGACGCAAAGTGCGCCAGAATGAGCGAATCCAGATTAAAGCGGTAGCCGCGCCTGCTCTGCCGGATTTTCAGACTCCCGTCCAGAATTTCATCCGTCGTTTCTTCATCCATCATCTTTTGACCCCTCGATTAAGATGATTCGTTCGCCGCCGCTTGCCGGGCCGGACGACAAACATTTCCGCCTTTCTTATCACGAAAATCTTCTTTTGTGGCCCAAAATTGACGGGTTGTTGCCCAAATCCTATCCATTCAGACAGCCGGTTCATCGGTCGGGACACGGAAGGGCTGAGCCGATTCACAAAAACGCCCGCGCCTCAATGAACCTTAAGATTTCCTTAAGATTCCCTTGACATCCAGGACTGCGTTTCCTATACTTCGTCGCATCGAAATATAAGGATGCGTCGCCATGATGAAACTCTCCCTCAAGCGCAAAATCATCGGCCTTGCCGTAGTGGCCGCCGTTTTACCGGTCGTTGTCATGATGATCCTCATGGGATCATTTCAATCCTCCGTATCGAAGCTGGCCTCCAAAGAGTTAAGCGACGTTGCCATGGCGAACATGGCCCAGATTGCCAAGGACGTCTATGGGCTTTGCGAGACGGCCAACGACCTCATCCAGAGAAAAATCAACAACGGCCTGAATGTGGCCCGGAATATTCTGAAGCAGCACAAAGGCATCGAAGTGGAAAAGGGCACGGTTGCCTGGGATGCGATGAATCAGGTGACCAAACAAACGCAGAAAGTTGTGCTGCCCCGATTAACGGCAGGCGGCGTCTGGCTGGGTCAGAACCGCAACCCGGCAACGCCGACCCTGATTGTCGATGATGTGAAACGCCTCGTCGGCATCACCTGCACTATCTTTCAGCGCATGAACGAAAACGGCGACATGCTGCGGGTGGCGACCAATGTGGAAGACCTGGAAAAGCGCCGGGCCATCGGCACCTATATTCCGGCCGTGATGCCGGACGGAGCGGCCAACCCGGTGGTGGCGGCCGTCCTGAAAGGCCAGACCTACAGGGGCCTCGCCTATGTGGTCAACACCTGGTACCTGACGGCTTATGAACCCATCACGGACAAGGCGGGAAAAATCATCGGCATGCTTTATGTGGGTGAAAAGCTGGAGGCCGTGGCATCCCTCAGGAAAGCGATCATGGGCATGAAAGTCGGAACGCTGGGCTATGTGGGCGTCGTCGGCGGCAAAAGTGAGCACCGGGGCCGATACATCATCTCCAAAGACGGCGCCCGTGACGGGGAAGACATCTGGAACCAGCAGGACGCCTATGGCAATGCCACCATCCAGACGCTGGTGGCCAATGCCCTGAAACATCCTAAAGGCGAAACCTTTTATCACGAATACATCTGGCAGAATCCCGGTGAACCCCAACCCCGGAAAAAAGTTTCCGCCGTCATCTACTTCGAGCCCTTCGACTGGGTGATTGTAGCGGGAACCTATGAAGATGATTTCTTCCGGCCCATCGGCCACGTCAATGAAATGATTAAATCCCTCTTCCTGAAACTGATCCTGGTCGGGGGGCTGATCATCCTGCTGTCGGTTCTGCTGGCTGTTTTTCTGGCCAGGCGCCTGACCCAGCCCCTGGAGTTGACGACCACACTGGCCCAGAAAATTGCCACCGGAGACATTCAGCAAACGCGGGAGGAATTGGCGGGAGCCGAGGCGGTCAGGATTATCCAATCAGGAGACGAAACGGGGGAACTCCTCCGGGCGTTCCAGGCCATGACGGGAAATCTCGATTCGCTCATCGGCCAGGTCCACCGGTCGGGCATCCAGGTCACGACGTCCGCGACGGAAATTGCCGCATCAGCGCGCGAGCTGGAGGCGACGGTGGCCCAGCAGGCGGCGTCCACCACCGAGGTCACTGCCACCAGCCGGGAAATATCCGCTACGGCAGACGATCTTGTCCAAACCATGGACGGGGTGAATGCTTCCCTTAATGAAACCATCGGCATGGCCGAATCGGGCCGCAAAGACCTCTCCCAGATGGAAGCGGCCATGCGGGAGCTGGTCAAAGCTACGTCTTCCATCTCTTCGAAGCTGACCGTCATCAACGACCGGGCCAACAAGATTTCCCATGTGGTCACCACGATCAACAAGATTTCCGACCAGACGAACCTGCTGTCGCTCAACGCCGCCATCGAGGCGGAAAAGGCCGGTGAATTCGGACGGGGCTTCTCCGTCGTCGCCCGCGAGATCAGCCGTCTGGCCGATCAGACGGCCATCGCCACCCAGGACATTCAACAGGTTGTGACCGAGATGCAGGCTTCCGTTTCGACCGGCGTGATGGAAATGGATAAATTTACCGACGAGGTCAGACGCGGGGTGGAAACGATGGCCACCCAGAGCGGCCAGCTTGCCCGCATTATCGATCAGGTGCGCATTCACGGCCCCCAGTTTACCGCCGTCAAAGACGGCATGTACGGCCAGTCGCAGGGGGCCCAGCAGATCAGCGAAGCCATGAGCCAGTTGTCGGTGGCGGCGGAGCAGACCAAGGAATCGCTTCATGAATTCAAACTGGCCACGGAGCAGCTCAACGAGGCCATTGCGGGGCTTCAGTCGGAGGTCTCCCGCTTCAGAATCAGCTCCTGATCGGAAAACAAATCTATGCTGCTACTTCAGTTTCAGGCAGGCACAGACCGCTATGGTCTAGACATTGAACAGATCATTGAAGTGTCCTCCCTGGTATCGCTGAGAGCCGTTCCTCACGCGCCACCCGAAGTCGCGGGAACCTTCAATTACCGGGGAACGCTCACACCGGTGGTGGATCTGACCACCCTGCTGACCGGCGTGGCCTCACGCCCCCGGATGAGCACGCGCATTATCCTCGTCAACTATCAGGGAGACGACAGCCGTTCGCACATTCTGGGCCTTCTGGCTGAAGCGGTAACGGAAATGATTGACTGCAAAAAAGAAAACCTCCAGCAACCGGTTGTCAATGTCGGCGGCGCGCCTTATCTGGGAGACACGATGTTCGATGAGCGAGGTTCCATCCAGATTCTGGACATGGAGCGGCTTCTAACCCGCGATCTGCTCTTTACCCTTTTCCCTCCGGAGGTCATAAACGGATGAGCATCCCTCCCGCCATTTTACGGTTCCTGACCGAATCTTTGGGGATGGAAGCGGATGCCGCCGGCAAAGGGGCTGTCGGCCGGGCATTGACCGCATCCATGCGACAAGAAGGCATCCCGGATGCTCAGGCTTATGAAAAACTGTTCCTGTCCTCTCCGGAAGTAAGGCAACGATTTATCGACGCCGTCGTGGTCGGGGAAACCTGGTTCTTCCGCGACCGGGGCCCTTTCGCGTGTCTGGCCCGTCATGCCCGGACACTGCGCGATGCCCGCGCCGACGATGTTTTGAATATCCTGTCGGCCCCCTGCTCTACCGGCGAAGAGCCCTACTCCATCGTGATGACCCTGCTGGATGCCGGCTTGCCGCCTTCGGCCTTCCGGGTTGACGGAGTGGATGTCAGCGCTCGCGCCCTGGAGAAGGCCCGTCTGGCCTGCTATGGAAACGGCGCTTTCCGGGGAAACCTCGGACGGGACACGTCCCGTTTCTTTGAGACAACACCCTCCGGCCGCCGGGTGATTCACCCGGTTGCCCGTCAGGTCACCTTTCATCTGGATAATCTGGTGTTGAAGGAATCCCTTGCCGGACGAGGCCCCTATGCAATTATTTTCTGCAGAAACCTGCTTATCTACCTGACACCCGAAGCCCGCCTCCGGGTTTTCAAGCGGCTTGACGGGCTTCTGATGCCCGGCGGGCTGCTCTTCACCGGCCACACGGAAACAACCTTCTGGAATCAGCAGGGCTATCTTCCTATCGCGTGGGACCGGGCCTTCGCATTGACCAAACCCGCCTCGTTGCCCCTGCCGGCAACGGTAAAAACGGCAATACCCCGAAAACCGTACGCACCACCGGCCGACGAACGCCGGGAGATAAAATCCCCCGCCGATCCCACTTTGGCATACCAAGACGCGCTTTCCGGCGCGAAACCGTCCGCGGCCCATTCGCCAATGGCTGAGGCTTTCGATCCACACAAACAGGCAAAACCCGTTTCAAAAGACACCGCAGACCAGCCGCTTCAGGAAGCACGGCGTTTGGCCGATGGGGGCGATATGGACGGCGCCCTGCATCTCTGCCACGACTACACGCGCAGGGTGGGACCGGTTGCCGAAGCCTACTGCCTCATGGGAATCATTCACATGTCCAAACACGACATGAATCGCGCTGAGGATTATTTTTTGAAGGCCCTCTACCTCGATCCCGGCCACTACGAAAGTCTCGTCCATATCAGCCTGATCTATGGGCAGAAGGGAAACGAACGGAAAGCCGCCCTTTACCGGGAGCGCGCCAAACGAGGAGCGGACATTCTTGGAAAAACTTTGGAAAAAAAGCAGAATGGCAGCCTATTAAAAGCGGATGACATCACCGGGATAAGAACGAATGGATAAATCGATAAAAAAAGTTTCCGGATACTGCTGGAAGGAGAAGGGAATTTACGGCGATGGTTCCTGTCAGGAGCTGGCGCATCTGATCCACTGCCGCCGCTGCCCGGTTTATGCCACGGCGGGAAGACAGCATCTGGACCGGGACCTGCCTTCGGGATATCTTGAGCAGCGGGCTTCCGTCATGGCTCTGCCCAAAGAAATGGCCAGACTGGGAACCCTGTCCGTCATGGTTTTCCGCGTGTCCGGAGAGTGTTTTGCCGTCAAGACTATTTTTTTTCAGGAAGCCGCGGAGCCGTCGCCGGTCCATACACTGCCGTTGAAGATCAACCGTGTCTTTCGGGGAATCGCCAATATCAACGGTGAGCTTTTGCTGTGCCTTTCTCTCGCCGATCTTCTGGAGTTAACAAGGGAGGCCGAGGAGAATGCGCCGCCCGTCGTCTATGAACGAATGCTGGTGGTCGGGCGCGAAGGACAGCGCTTCGTTTTTCCCGTCGAACAAATTCTGGGGGTCCATCGGGTCGCCTCGGAGGATCTCGGGGAAGTCCCCGCCACCCTGTCGCGAAGCGCGAGATCGCTGACCCGGGGAATTTTTCTCCAGGGCGGCCGTCCTGTAGGGCTTCTGGATGAAGAACGGCTCTTCCCCGCCATGACAAGGAGTCTCAACGCATGACCGCATCAGCCGCGACACCTCCCATCGATTCCCTCATGCTGGATCTGTTCCGCGTGGAATTGGAGAACAACACCCGGACGCTGGAATCCGGACTGGTTACGGCGGAACGCGATCAAACGCCGGACCGGATTGAGCCGCTCATGCGGGCCGCCCACTCCATCAAGGGAGCCGCACGGATTGTGGGCCTCAACACAGCGGTTACACTTGCTCACGCTATGGAGGACGTCCTGTCGGCCGCCCAGCACGGGAAACGGCCCCTGACGTCCGGTGCGGTTGACCGGCTTTTAAAGGGCAACGATTTTTTTGCCTCGCTTGCCCGCCTGGACATCCATGACCTGCCTGCCGCCCTGGAAAAAGGAACCGATGAAATTTCAACGATGGCGGGTGACCTGAGAAGTTTCCTCTCGTCGCCGCAGGAAACCGTAAAACAGGCGCCTTCGGCCGCAGAACCTGCCGTGGAACGGACGCCGGCAACACCCGCCGCTGCTGATGCGCAGCCGGAAAACAAGCCTGCAGCGAAGGAAGCCCTTGCGCCGGTTCAGCCGTCACCGGATGCGTCTTCCCCCGTAAACACCTGCGAAAGCCCGCAAACGGCTCCGCCGGCCGTTCGCTCCCGCCGGACGCAGGATAAGTCGGAAGGCGGCCTGGTCCGCGTCCGGGCCGAGAACATGAATCGCCTGATGGCTCTGGCCGGGGAATGTCTTGTTCAGGCCCAGTCCGTCAAAACAGTTTATCAAAGCCTTCTTGTTCTGAAAAAGGAAATCTCTGAGCTGGAAAACCCCGTACGCAACGCTATTGAATTACGGGATGAAAAAGAAGATGGCGCGGAAAATCTTCAGGAAGCCCTGTCCGGCGTTGTTTCCACCCAGGAAACGGTCGCCCGGGAAATTGTCCGGTTCGAGCGCTTTTCCCGCCGCCTGGAACACCTGGCCCATCGCCTGTATAACGAAGTCATCTCGAGCCGCATGGTGCCTTTTTCCGACGGCCTTCATGGTTTTTCCCGGATGGTCCGCGACCTGGCCCGGGAAACGGGAAAACAGATCCGCTTCGAGATTGCCGGGGCCGCCACACCCGTTGATCGGGACATTCTGGAGCGGCTGGAAGCCCCCCTGTCACACCTGATCCGCAACGCCATCGACCACGGCATGGAAACGCCAGACGAGCGCAAAGCCGCGGGCAAACCGGCTGAAGGGACCCTTGTTCTGGAAGCACGGCACGTTGCGGGCATGTTGAATATCTCGCTTACGGATGACGGCCGGGGCATCAACCCGGAAGACTTGCGCGGCAAAGTGATTGAAAAAGGATATGTGACGCCGGATATAGCCGGAAACTTAAGCCGCGCCGAGCTGTTTGAGTTTCTGTTTCTGCCGGGATTCTCGACCGCCCGGACGGTGACGGAGATTTCCGGCCGGGGCGTCGGTCTGAATGTCGTATTCAATATGGCGCATGAGGTGGGCGGCACCGTGCGCGTTGACGCCGATGCCGGCCGGGGCGCCCGCTTCCATCTTCAGTTGCCGTTGACCCTTTCAGTCCTGCGGACCCTCTTGCTTTCGATTGCCGATGAGCCTTATGCCCTGCCCTTATCGCGCATCGACCGGGTTTTATCGCTTGCCCCCGCCGATATCCGGGAGATTGAAGACCGCCCTTACTGCACGCTGGACGGCGAGCATGTGGGCATTCTCGATGCGCGTCAGCTTTTCGGGCTGCCGCAGGCCCCCGCCCCGGCGGAGTGTTTTTCCGTCGTCATCATCAGCGACCGTCTGAACCGCTACGGCCTGGTGGTTGATCACGTCATCGGAGAGGAAAACCTCGTCGTGCGGCCGTTGGACAGCCGTCTGGGAAAGATTCCCAACATCAGCGCGGGCGCCATTCTGGATGACGGTTCGCCGGTAATCATCTTCGACGTGGATGACCTGGTCCGGTCCATCCATCAATTATTGACGACCGGCAAGCTTCAGAAAATCGGCAAGGGAAGACAGGCTCTGAAGGCGGGCAAAAAGCGCATCCTCGTCGTTGACGACTCGCTCACCGTCCGCGAAGTAGAGCGACGTCTTCTGGAAAATGCCGGCTATGAAGTCACTACCGCCATTGACGGTGTGGACGGCTGGAACACCCTGACGACGCATCCCTTTGAACTCCTCGTTTCCGATGTCGATATGCCCCGCATGAACGGCATCGATCTGGTCCGGACGCTCAAGACCGATCCGCTGCTCAAGGACATGCCGGTCATGATCGTCTCCTACAAAGACCGTGAGGAAGACCGGCTGCGGGGCCTCGAAGCCGGGGCCAACTATTATCTCACCAAAGGCAGTTTTCACGACGAAAGCCTGCTGACCGCCGTTCGCGACCTGATTGGAGGACCCTGAATGACGCTCAAAATCGCCATCGCTCATCATCACGACGCCGCCCTGAAAATTCTGAGGCAGATCATCGCGCCGGAAGCCGACTACAAGATCATCTGGACAACCGGCAGCGGAACCGATGCCATCCGGCAATGCCGCCTGAATCTGCCGGACATTCTGCTGGTTGATCTGGCTCTGACCGACCGGGATGGCGCCCGGCTGATCTGTGATGTAATGAAAGATACAGCGTGCGCTATCCTGGTCCTGTCCGACGCCACGGGCCGGCAGGCGGGAAAAGTCTTCGAGGCGATGGGGTGCGGGGCGCTGGACGTCATTGCCACCCCCGTTTTGCATGCCAATGGTTTTTTAGAGGGCGGGAGCGCTCTGCTAAAAAAAATGGCCACCATGGCCAAACTTCTGGGAAGCGCGGCTCAGACGTCACGGCCGGCCGCCTCCGTCAAACGGTCTCAGCCCCAGCGGCTGCCGCCCATGATTGCCATCGGCTCTTCCACGGGGGGCCCCCGGGCATTGGCGACAATCCTGTCCGGACTCCCTGAAGGCCTGGACGCCGCCGTTATCATCTGTCAGCACGTTGATCTCCAGTTTGCCGAGGGACTCGCCCAATGGCTGAACACTCAGACTCCCCTTAAGGTAACCCTTGCCCGGGAGGGCATCCGGCCGCAAGAAGGCGTCGCCCTGGTGGCAGGCACCAACGATCACCTGGTACTGGGAGAAGACCGGGCCTTCCACTATACAGACCACCCCCGGGATTATCCCTACCGTCCATCCGTCAATGCTTTCTTCGAAAGCCTCCGGAAACACTGGCCGCGGAAAGATCTGGCCGTTCTCCTCACGGGCATGGGGCGGGACGGCGGAGAAGGCCTGCTGGCGCTGCGCAAAGACGGATGGCATACCATCGTCCAGGATGAAAAAACGTCCATTGTGTATGGCATGCCAGCGGCGGCGATAGAACTGGGGGGAGCCGTTGAAATCCTTCCCCTGGACAGGATTGCCGGAGCAATTTTGAAAAAAATAAATAATGACAAAGGAACAACATGATGACGGAAAATGAAACAAAATCTCCCGCCCGCTCATCGGACCCTAATCAGGCGGCAACTTTGACGGCGCATAAAATCAAGGTACTCCTCATCGATGATCAGGCCATTGTCGGCGCGGCGGTAAAAAGAATGCTCGAACCGGAAACGGACATCGTTTTTCAGTTCTGTCAGGACCCCACGCAGGCCATCCCGACCGCCACCGAATTTCAACCGACCGTGATTCTTCAGGACCTGATCATGCCGGATATCGACGGACTCACGCTGGTCAAGTTCTTCCGCGTCCATCCCGGCTTGAAGGATGTGCCCCTCATCGTCCTGTCCTCCAAGGAAGAGGCCCTAACCAAAGCGGATGCCTTCGCCCTGGGGGCAAACGACTACCTGGTCAAACTGCCCGACCGCATTGAGCTTATTGCCCGGATCCGTTACCATTCCCAAGGCTATATCAATCTTCTCCAGAGAAACGAGGCATACGCCGCTCTGCTGGCCAGCCGGCAGGCCCTGGCTACGGAGCTGGCCCAGGCGGCCGATTATGTGGTATCGCTGATGCCCCCGCCCCTTTCCGATCCAACCATTACGACGGCCTGGCGCTTTTTCCCCAGCGCCCAGCTGGGCGGCGACAGCTTCGGTTACCACTGGCTCGATGAGAATACTTTCGCCATCTATCTCCTCGATGTCTGCGGACACGGGGTCGGCTCGGCGCTGCTCTCCGTTTCGGCCTTCAACGCCATCCGCTCCCAGACGCTTCCCAACACGGACTTCCATTCTCCGGCAAGGGTGCTGGCGGTGCTCAACGATGCCTTTCAGATGGAGCACCACAACAATCTCTATTTCACGATCTGGTATGGTGTTTTCGACCGCCGGACCCGGCAGCTTCAATATGCCAGTGGCGGCCATCCGCCGGCCTTCCTCATCTCCCCGGAAGGAGAGCTGACCAAACTCATGACGAACAACCTGTTCATCGGCGGACTTCCCGAAAGCACCTATCAGGGCAATTCGACGACCGTTGGGCCCGGAGCAAATCTTTACGTCTTCTCCGACGGCGTTTACGAAGTGGACCCTCCCGAAGGCAAGATGTGGACGCTGGACGAACTGGGAGAGTATCTTTTGTCACACAAAGTGGAAAAAGCGGAAGATATCGACGCTTTATACCGGAAGATGCAGGCCTATCACGGTCAAAGCATTCTGGAAGACGATTTTTCCATGCTGGCCATTCATTTTACGTTTTGAACCATGATGCATTATTGCCCGAAACATGCTAACATTTTGACAGATCAATAATTGGATCAACCACCTCGCAGCAAGCTGTCGAGGCATGAAATGAACGTCATCATATCGCAATTACAGTAAGGCATACCCCTTATGAAAGCCTATGAACAAATCGGACGCCGACTCCAGCAAGCTCGCGAGGAAGCGGGAATGAGCCAGGAGGGATTGGCCAATGTCCTGGGTTATACTCAATCCTCATTATCCAATTACGAATTGGGGAAAAGGCGTTTGTATTTCACGGATCTCCAGAGGATAGGCCAGATACTGGGAAAACCCATCACGTATTTTCTGGATGACGCAAACGAGGAAACCGTGGAGATTTCTGATTTGGAAACGATTCTGCGGGGACCCTATCTGAAAGATATCCTCTACGCATCCCGTGATTTGAAACCCATACAGCGCAAAGCTGTTCTGGATTACGTCCTTTGGCAAAAAAGCAAGACAGGAGGCGCCAAATGATTTCGCTGGAACCGACAGAAAAGCAGCTAACCCTGCAAGAGCATTTTCGGCGCTTAGCCGTCAAACGTCTGCAGCCCCAATCCATCCGGATTGATGTCGCCAAACCGGCCGGTGTTGATCCGGATTATCTGGCGGTGATCGCCGAGGAAAACCTCAATGCCTTTCTGATCCCGGAAGCATACGGAGGCAAGCCTCTGGACTGGATGAGTCTGGCTATTCTTTTTGAGGAGCTGGGCGCAGGGTGCGCCGGTTTCGCCGCCGTTTATGCCCAAACGTTTCACAGCATTGCCGCCTTGCTCATCGGCGGCTCCGAGGAGCAGAAAAAGCGTTTTTTCCCGCATCTTCTTCCGCCGGGAGGTCGTGTGGCAAGCTTCTGCGTCACGGAAGAAAAGAGCGGTTCAAACACCTCATCCTTTTCTACATCTTTCAGCCGAAAAGAAAAATTCTTCATTTTAAACGGTGATAAAGAGCCCATCATCAATGCAGGAAAGAGCCGTTTTTACGTGGTGTGGGCCAATGAAGAGGGCACGAAAAACCGCGCCGGAATCAGTACGTTTCTGATCCCAGCCAAGACCGCAGGTCTCGGTTTCGGACCCTACCACGACAAACCGGGTTTCCGTCCGGCACCGACCGCCGCCGTCCACTTCAAGAACGTTCGAATTCCTGAAGGAAACATGATTGGCCCCGCCGGAAGCGGCTACCTTCTTCTCATGCAGATTCTCGACTGGGGACGCGCCCTCGGCGCCGCCATTGCCGTCGGTCTGGCCCGCACGGCCATCGAAGAAGCCATTCGCTTCGCCAAGCAGCGCGTCATTTTGAAAAGGCCTATCATCAGGAATCAGAGCATCGCCTTTATGCTGGCCGACCTCGTCACGGAATTGGAAGCGGCCCGTGCCCTTGTCTGGCGGGCCTGCCGGCTCATCGATTTAGGAAGGGATCATACCGTCGCCTCCTCAATGGCGAAACTCTATGCCAGCGAACTGGCGGTGCGCGCCACAACGGAAGGCCTGTTGATTCTCGGGCAGAGCGGCTATAAGCGGCCGTCGCTGATGGACAAATTACATCGGGATGCCCAAGCCTTCCGGATCGCCGAAGGAACAAGCCATGTTCAGAAACTCATTATTTCCGGACAGTTGTAGTTGCAACGCCGTCGCCGCAATTAAACCTTGATAAAATGACGCATTGTGATATGCAGATATCGCAATGCGTCGTGAAAAAAGATTCCGCCCCTGTGGCGATCTTTTTTTGCTCTCTTTCATAACAATACGTCATAATTTATTATGACAGGAAAAATCATAGTTACAATGAAGCGGATGATTCAAATCCGGAACAAGGCGCGATGCTTGCCCTCTCTGATACCCGTCAAAGAGGGTTTGACAAAATAACCCCTTTAAGGAGGATCGTTATGAATCTGGTTGAATTGTTGGACAGTGTGGCAAGAAAAAATTCGAATCGTGATTGCATCCGTTATATGGGAAAGGGCTATACCTATGCCTGCATTCTTGAGGCCGCGGAAAAGGCGGCGGGATTGTTCCAGCAGTGGGGATTGAAAAAAGACGACAAGGTCGCCATCATGAGCCTCAATACGCCAAGCTTTGTCATTGCCTTCTATGGCATTCTCAAGGCGGGCGGCGTTGTCGTCCCCGTCAACCACAAACTGGTGGGTCCGGAAGTTCAATACATCCTTGAACACAGCGAGGCGAAGATATTTCTTTTCGACGGCGCCCTGGCCGCCGTGGCCGCAAAACTAACCGGCGCTTCGATCCGTTGCCTTTCCCTGGACAGCCCGGCGGAAGGCTTTGAGCAATTCGATACCCTTCTGGCCAATGCCCCGTCCTTCAATCCTATCCCGATTTCCGACGAAGATTTCGCGGAAATTCTTTACACGTCGGGAACAACGGGAAAACCGAAGGGCTGTCTCCATACCCATCGCAGCGTCATGATGAGCGGCATTACCGGCGCGCTGACGATGAAATTCGACGAGGACGACCGGCTGCTGATGGCCATGCCCATCTGGCATTCCTCGCCGCTGAACAACTGGTTCATGGCGGCCCAGTATGTGGGATGCACAACCGTGATGATCCGGGAATACCATCCCCTTCATTTTCTGCAGGCGATCCAGAGCGAAAACTGCACGATTTATTTCGGCGCCCCGATTTCCTACGTTATGCCCGTTCAGATGATCCCCAACTTCGACACGTATGACCTCTCTTCCATGCGGGCCTGGATATACGGCGGCGGGCCCATCGCGGCTGATACCGTTGGAATGCTCATGTCCAAATACAAATCCAGCCTCTTCTACCAGGTTTACGGCATGACCGAATCGGGACCGACCGGCACGACGCTTCTGCCGAAAGATCAGGTGCGCAAAGCCGGCTCCATCGGCCGCGGCGGACTTCCCGGATGCGACGTGAAAGTCATGAAATCGAAAACGGAGATGGCAAAGCCCGGTGAAACAGGCGAAATCTGGCTGAAGGCCGACAGCATGATGAAAGGGTATTTCAAAAATCCCGAGGCCACCGCGGAAGCCTTTACCGGCGTTTGGTACAGAACCGGCGATGTGGCCCGTCTGGATGAGGACGGCTACCTCTATATTGTCGACCGGACAAAAGACATGATCGTCACGGGCGGTGAAAACGTTTACTCCAAGGAAGTCGAAGACGCCATCGCCGGCCATCCGGACGTGATGGAATCCGCCGTGATCGCCGTGCCCCATCCGGAATGGGGGGAAACCGTTGCCGCCATCGTCGTTCCCGCCAAAGGGAAAACCCTGACGGGAGAAGCCCTTGCGGCGTTTCTGGCCGATAAAATGGCTAAATACAAGATCCCGCGCGCGTTTCGTTTTGTGGAATCGCTGCCGCATACCCCGTCCGGAAAGATTATGAAATACAAGCTCAGGGAAGAGTATAAATAAAAAATCACAAATAGAAAGGAAACACCGATTATGTTTGATTATCTTTTATCCAAAGAACAGATCAAAATCCGCGACGAGGCGCGGGAATTCGTCAAGTCGATCCCCCGTCAGACGATTCTCGACATGGACGCCGATAAAATCAAGTTTCCCAAGGAATTCTTAAGCGAAGCCGGCAAAAGGAATCTGCTGGGATGCCGCTATCCGAAAAAGTGGGGCGGACGGGATATGGACTGGGTCACCACCTGCATGCTCATGGAGGAAATCGGGACTCTCGGCTACGAAATGGCCTGCGTCTTCGGCGTGGGGGCGGAGCTGGTCTGCGATGCGATTGTCCGCCACGGCACGGACGAACAAAAGGAGAAATATGTCAAACCGCTCCTGAGGGGCGATCTTTTTGCCGCGGAGTGCCTGACGGAGCCCCGGGGCGGTTCCGACTTCTTCGGAGCGACCACCAAAGCCGAAGACATGGGGGATTACTTCCTCATCAACGGGCAAAAGCGTTTTATCGTCGGAGGCGAGGGAGCGGATTTCTTTCTGCTTTACGCCAAGACGGACTTCGACCCCAAAACCAAGCCGCAAAAATCCATTACCGCATTTATCGTTGACCGTGGTCCGGGGGTGGAAACGAAATACCTTTACGGTCTGATGGGATGCCGGGGCGGCGGAACGGCGCGTCTTGTCTTCAAGGACGCCAAAGTGCCGAAATCCAATATCGTCGGGAAACTCAACGGCGCCTACGACGTTTTCAACACCATGATGATTCCGGAACGGCTTGGCACGGCGGCCATGACCATTGGCGCGGCCCGCCCGGCCCTGGAAGTGGCCACGAACTATACCACCCGGAGAAAAGCCTTTGGCCAGGTTATCGCCCAGTTCGAGGGCGTCAGTTTTCAGGTGGCCGAGGCGATCATGCTTTTGGATGCGGCCCGTGCGATGGCGTATGTGACGTCGCGGGCGGTGGACAGCGGCGTTGACATGAACCGCATCCGGCGCATGGTGTCGGAATCCAAGAAATTCATCACCGAGTCCTGCCAGAAGGTTGTTCACAATTCCATGCAGGTCTGCGGCGGAATCGGCTACACGAACATTCTGCCCATCGAACGCATCCACCGCGACGTGCGGCTGGCCTCCATCTGGACCGGAACGAGCGAGGTTATGTCCATGATCACCGCCCACGAATGGTATAGGGAGTATTTTATTGCAAAAGCGGCGGGCCTGACCCGCGATTGCGAACTGGATGCCGCGGAAGCGGAAGCCGCGGACGAAATCATTTACGAATGACAAAAAAGGGGGGATCAGGACGACGCCCGATGCGTCGCGCCATGATTCCCCCTACATGTCAGCGGACGAAAACGGCCAAAACCTTAACCCGGCGTGCGCAAGTTCTCAATATCACATACATCCCTACCGGGGAAGGCTGGCTATATCTTGCTGGTCACAAAGATCTTTTTACCGGAGAAATCGTGTGGTTATGCCATGTCGGAACGCATGGAGCGCGAGCGGAGCCTGAAAGGCCGGTGGAGCGGATGCTCAACACCGACGATAGGACGGATGGCCGAAGGCCAAGTGAGCGTTAGCGAGCGGTCCGTCCTATCGAAAAAATCACCCGGAGCGAAGCGAGTCCGCTGTATTGCTTTTGTTATGCGCTCTTTTGATAATGTGAAGCATACCAGTCTACTACTTCTCTTATCATTTTCTGGTAAGAAGTCTTCTGCGTCTTTGCCTGTTCTTTGAAAAAGGTAATGCTGGATTTCTTTAAAGATAGTGTAACTTTTACATTATCTTCTTTCAGCACCAACTGATCCGGAGAAGGGAGAAAATCTTTAACGATTCTCAACTCACCCATAGGTTCTTCAGTATATTTTGTTTTGGTCTTCATAGGTCTTCCTTCCTTTTCTCCAATAACCTGCACCATAGATGCGTATTATGTTACCACGGTATGTAAACCTGACAGTTAAGACACCTTCGCCAACATGTCCCATGCAGTAATATCGTTTTTCTTTAGTGCTATGGGTAATGTCTTCCGCGATAACACGGTGGGGATCAAGAAAAGCCCGTTGCGCGGTCCGAAAAGAAATACCATGTTTGGATTGGTTTTCCTTGTCCTTTTCTTCATCCCATTCAAAAGTTGCTTTTGTCATGATCTTATCATATCAGGCTTATGTAGATATTGCAATACAATTATATGTATAAAAATATGGCTAAATTTGATTATATTTATTGCCCAACGACGAAATCAGCGGGGAGCAGTAGCGAGTCCGCTGTATTGCTCTTGTTAGAATAAAAAATGCTTTTCCATGAATACACTATTCAATTCAATAGGAGCTACGCTTCATACGCGTCGCCGCGAAGAAGATCGGCAACGAAAGTAGTTGCACAATCATGAGAAATAAAGCGAGATAGTGCCATGACCAGCCATAGAGTAATCCCGTTGCGATACTTCCTACGAGCCATCCGCCACCGTATCCTAG
>WOYI011151621.1_pt1 | contig 27297 bp, 29 predicted proteins | sample 6423411 | NCBI WGS metagenome assembly WOYI01 (sample SAMN13441803, study PRJNA592873) | oil field metagenome | biome: oil field; feature: oil-well bore; material: oil-contaminated soil; isolation source: oil-contaminated soil from oil-well borehole | place: Germany: Wietze | collected 2016-10-18 ...
TGATTTCATCATCAACACCCCACATCACCTTAGGAGGGGCGGTAATTCCTGCCTTCTCAAGGTAAGGGAAAAGGAGGTTCTCTTTTCTGGAATAGTGGTTGTCAATCTTGCTGAGACTCTTGAGTGCTGCCAAGAGATCAGCTCATGTCCGTTCATTATTATCAGATTTATAAGCTTTTACTGCCGTTGTAAACGCTCCATCCAGAAAAGCGAGCAATCCCTCATTTTCCTTGAGGAACACAAAGGCAGGAAGGCCTGCAGTCTACTCTATGGTTTGTCCACCATTGATCTCTTCCACACTCCCGCCAAAAATGGAAGCATGTACATCACAGAGTTTCTGCACTTGTTCTTCGTTAATCTTTCCTTCTTCAATCAGTTTCTTTTCAGCTGAAGCCAAGTCTTCTGCACTGATGGTCCCGAATTCTGTTTCGTATTAATTCCTAGCTACATGATTTGAATGCTAAAAAGCGCTCCAACAGCGAAGCGCTTTTTGTAAAAATGTGTATGCAATTACCTCTCTTAGTAGGCATTTGTTATATAGTGTTCCAATTCGCCAATTTCAAAATCACGCTCCTCAAGAGCCGCCTTGACTACATCGCCGATTGACACCATACCGATAACTCGGTCATTGTCCACAACAGGAAGGTGGCGGAATCTACCAGCAGTCATAAGCTGCAAGCAGTCATCAAGATTCTGCTCAGGTTTGATGCAGGTGACACCTACTGTCATCACTTCCTTTACGGGAACTGATGCCGTATTCAGGTGCTCCAACCTGTGAGAGAAATGGCGGACAATGTCTCGCTCTGAGAGAATTCCCTTGATATCCCCATTCTCATTAAGTACCAACAGTGCACCAATCTTATGCTCGGTAAGCTTCAAAAGGGCATGTGCCAAAGTATCTTCAGGGGTGATACTGTAAACGGTGCTTCCCTTTTGATCCAGAATTGATTGTACGTTCGCCATACATAACCTCCATTTCGTATATTATCTAACTCCCTTCTACCACAAGCGTACTCCACCGGTAGGAATTTCGCAAGGAAATAATGGGAGGCTTATCTGCATTCTAGCGTGATTAATTCCCTCTATTTTCGCCTCATATACACAATATATGCACATATGATTGCTAATAGCAAGTAATTGTGTTATATATTGCCATATCTTTAAATGAGGACCTCTCCATGAATCTGATACTCTATAGTGCTACAGCACTTTTATTGATGCTTTCGTTTCTTAAGGACAAGGAGAAAACAAAGAATGCACTCAAAAAAGCGTGGAAAGCGTTTGAAAACATTCTTCCCCAATTTCTTGTCGTGATTCTTTTGGTAAGCCTCCTCCTCAGCGTTCTCGACCGCGAGACCATCGTGAAAATCATCGGCAAGGAATCAGGATTGACTGGGATTGTCTTGGCCGCTGTTGTAGGATCTATTACCCTGATACCCGGCTTTATAGCCTTCCCCACTGCAGCATTACTGCTGGAGGGAGGAGCTGGGTACATGCAGATCGGGGTCTTCATATCAACACTGATGATGGTAGGTGTTGCAACCCTTCCTGTTGAGATACAGTATTTTGGGAAACGCTTGGCACGCTACCGAAATACACTTGCCTTTATATTCTCATTCATTGTTGCCTACGTCATTGGAAAGGTTCTGGAGGTGGTGCTTTGACAGCTATGGTGAAACGCTACAGTTCTTTCCTGCTTGTTCTTGTAATGCTTGGGGGTATCAGCCTATTCAACCAAGAACTGGGGAAAGGTGTATTCGATATCACGATCATGCAGCTTAAGGAGATGCTACTGGTCATCCCCCCTATCTTCATCTTGTTGGGCTTGCTTGATGTGTGGGTACCCAAACAGACAATGGTAAAATTCATGGGCAAAGGCAGTGGATTGAAGGGCATCCTACTCTCTCTGCTTATCGGTTCTGCTGCAGCAGGGCCTCTCTATGGGGCATTTCCAGTAGCGGCGGTGTTTATGAAAAAGGGAGTGACATTCCCCAACATCCTCATCTTCATCGGGGCATGGTCCACGACCAAGATACCTATGATTCTCTTTGAGTTCTCAGCTTTGGGTGCACCCTTTGCACTGACACGACTGCTTATCGACATCCCGGGTATCATCATCATCGCTTTCCTACTGCAAAAACTGATGGGCAGGGATGAGATAGAGGCAATCTACGAGAAGGCAAGAGCACAGTAGCAGATACTCAGTCAACGAGGTATGAGAGGTCGGTGAGTTTTGCAAGGTCCAGAATTCGGATCACCCGATTCCCCACAGCGAGGATGATACCATCTTCCTCGAACTGTGTAAGCTTTCTGCTCAGCGTCTCTCGTGCAATCCCAAGATAGTTGGCAAGCCCCTCCCTACTCAAGGGGAGGGTTATTTCCAGGAAATTCCCATTATAGTGACCATAGGATTCCTTGAACTCAAGCAGAAGGCTGGCAATTCGCATGTCTGCATTACGCCCTCCCATGCTCTGCATTGCATTTTCGAGTCGGCTCATCCGATTTGCCATGGCTTCGATGATCTCTATGGCAACCTGGCTGTGTTCAGCTAACAGGTTTTCAAAATTCGTCTTGCTCAGGGTGCAGACGGTGGTCGGCTCCAGAGCTTCCACTGTATAAGGAACCCGTTCCTCCGTGAAGAGGAATCTGGCACCAAAGTAGTCATTGACAGGAAAGATATAGAGGATCTGCTCTCTTCCGTCCGGTGTGATGCGATACGCCTTTGCACTCCCCTCCCTGATGACGGTAAATGCTGAAGCCTTCTCTCCCTCACGTACGATGATCTCCCCTTTCTTATAACGGTGGTGTTCCATCTCACTGGTAAGCGCGTGTACTGCATCACGTTGCAGAGAGGAGAAAAGTGGTACATTTCTTAGACAGAGATCATTGCTACAACCATCACATGCATCGGGCACAGTATTTTTAACTCCTACTAAATTACTTGGTTTGTGATTTCAATCACAGAATAAAAACCGTCATCATGGTATTTCTATGCTATCTGAAGTATACGAAAACGTACAGAAAGGGGAAATACTATGAGTGAAGATACATATTACGAAATCAATACGAGAAAGTACATCACGGAGCACTACACTCCTTATGACGGAGACGACTCCTTCCTTGCAGGACCCACTGTACGGACAAAAAAATTGTGGGAAGAACTCAAGGGACTTCTCGAGATTGAACGCCAACGAGGTGGCATGTATGACATTGACGAACATACCATCTCCACTATTATCAGTCACAAGGACGGATATATCAACCGAGATCTTGAGCAAATTGTAGGACTGCAGACGGATGAACCTCTCAAACGTGCCATCATGCCACTGGGAGGAATCAGGCTTGTGCACACTGAGTTGAAGGCATACAACCGTACCCTACCGGAATCCATCGATGAGGTGTTCAAGTATCGCAAGACACACAATGACGGAGTCTTTGACGTATATACAGAACAGATGCGTAAAGTACGTCACAGTGGCATCATCACCGGGCTTCCGGATGCATATGGCAGAGGACGAATCATCGGCGACTATCGAAGAGTGCCTCTTTACGGAGTCGATTATCTTATCAAGCAGAAACAGAGTGCCAAGGAAAACTACCTCTTTGATGCAATGAATGAGGAGGTAATCCGCGACCGTGAAGAGCTCAGCGAACAAATCCGCAGCCTCATGGAGCTGGGGGAAATGGCAGCCATCTATGGGTATGATATCTCAAAACCTGCAACTGATACAAAGGAAGCCATCCAGTGGTTGTACTTTGCATTCCTTGCAGCAACCAAGGAACAAAACGGTGCTGCAATGAGTCTCGGAAGGGTTTCAACCTTCCTAGACATCTACGCAGAGGAAGATCTGAAGAAAGGCCGTTTCAGTGAAGCAGAAATCCAGGAGTTGGTAGATCATTTCATCATGAAGCTCCGCATAATCCGATTCCTCAGGACCCCCTCCTATGATGAGCTGTTCAGTGGAGATCCCACCTGGGTAACTGAATCCATCGGTGGCGTCACTCATGATGGCCGACATCTGGTTACCAAGATGAGCTACCGTTTCCTGCACAGTCTGACCAATCTCGGGCCTGCACCAGAGCCAAACCTCACAGTGTTGTGGAGTAATCGCTTACCAGAGTCCTTCAAAAAATTCTGTGCGGGCATCTCCATAAAGACCTCTTCAATCCAATATGAGAACGATGACCTCATGCGTAAGGATTATGGTGACGACTATGGAATTGCCTGCTGTGTCTCAGCCATGAAACTGGGGAAACAGATGCAGTTCTTTGGCGCACGGGTCAATCTGGCAAAAACCTTGCTCTATGCAATCAACGGAGGAAGAGACGAGAAGAGCGGAGAGCAAATCGGCCCTAAATTGGCCCCGCTCACCGATGAAGTCCTTGACTACGATACCGTCATGGATCGGTATGAGGCAATGAGCAGCTGGCTTGCAAAACTGTACATAGACACCTTGAATGTCATCCACTACATGCATGACAAATACAGCTATGAACGTCTCGAGATGGCCTTGCACGACACCCAGGTCATGCGCACCATGGCAGGAGGCATTGCAGGATTGAGTGTTGTCGCAGACAGTCTTTCTGCCATCAAGTTTGCAAAGGTAAAGCCCATCCGGGATGAGAGGGGCCTGGTGGTGGATTTTGAAATCGAAGGAGACTTCCCCACCTACGGAAACAACGACGAGCAAGTAGATTCCATCGCCAGGGACCTGGTAAGAGGCTTCATCACAAAGATGAGGAGACACACGACGTACAGAAAAAGTATCCCCACCCTCTCCATACTTACCATCACCAGCAATGTGGTCTATGGGAAGAAGACAGGAAGCACCCCAGACGGGAGAAAGGCAGGAGAACCCTTCGCACCGGGAGCAAACCCGATGCATGGACGGGACAAAAAAGGGAGTATAGCAAGCATGAAGAGTGTGGCAAAGCTCTCCTATGAAGATGCGCAGGACGGAATTAGCTACACATTCTCGATCATTCCACAGACCCTTGGAAAGGACAAGCAGATACAGATTGCAAATCTGGTCACATTGCTTGATGGATATTTTATCGAGGGAGGGCACCATATCAATGTGAATGTCATGGAAAAGGAGACGTTACTCGATGCTATGGACCATCCAGAGAAATATCCCCAGCTAACCATCAGGGTAAGTGGATATGCAGTGAATTTCATCAAGCTCACCCGTGAACAACAGCTTGATGTCATCAACCGCACCTTCCATGGAAGCCTATAAGGAGTCAACTATGAGCATACAGGGAAATATACACAGTGTTGAGAGCTTCGGAACGCTGGACGGACCAGGGCTCAGGTATGTTGTATTTTTGCAGGGATGCTCCCTGCGTTGCCGCTACTGCCACAACCCAGATACGTGGAATATGAAGGGAGGAACACTTCAGAGTGTTGATGAAGTGGTGGATGATATCCTCAGCTACAAGAACTTCATCAAAAACGGAGGAGTGACCCTCAGTGGAGGGGAGCCTCTGAGGCAACCAGCGTTCTCCCTGGAGCTCATAAACCGATTGAAGCAAGCGGGAATCCACACTGCGCTGGATACTGCAGGAAGCGTGCCTTTGGAAATCTCAAAGCCGGTACTGGATGCAGTGGATATGGTCTTGCTCGATATCAAGAGCCTGGATGACAAACTCTGCTTCAGTCTAACCGGTATGGGAAACGCAAATACCCTGGCAACACTCTCCTATCTACAGAACATCAACAAGAGGGTCTGGTTACGCCATGTACTGGTTCCTTCTTGGACATTGGAAGAGAAAAAACTGGAAGACCTAGCCTCCTTCCTCTCCTCTTTCAGTTGCATTGAGCAGGTGGAGTTGCTTCCCTACCATCGCATGGGACAGTACAAATGGGAACAGTTGCATCTTGCCTACTCACTGTCAGATGTGAAAGAGCCTACCAGAGAAGAGCTCACCATGGCTCGCTCCATTTTCGAGAAACAGGGGCTTTCGGTTCTGATGACATCCTACAAAGAGGAGCAGTCACGGAATAAGGCTGGCTAGACAATGAAAGGTATCAATACCTCAGGGCAAGCCCTGGACTCAGGAGGCGTTGCCTCCTTTTCCGCCCCAAGGGACGGGGTATCTCACCTTGCTTTCCCGGCACTCGCTCCAGAGAGGAACCTTCCTGCTGATTCCTTTCCTCTCGCTCCGTTGGGGAATAAAACAGGAAGGCAACCCAACAGGAGTGCCTTCCCAACGAAAACGAATCATCTACTATCAACGCTCTTTCTGGGGAACCAGAAAGAGTTGTTCCCTATCATATCCCTGTTCTTCGGCAATAGCCTTCAAGGTTGCAAGCGTAGTATCACTCACCTTGGGGTACGGGAGAGAAACCAGAGTCCACGGGTATTCCGCTTCAGCCAATCCAAATACAAGATAGTCGGAGGTAAAGAGTCCGAAAAACCTGACTTTCAAATGACTAAGAGAATAGCCAGCTTTTGCCGCAACCAGGATCTTTTCAAAGCAGTGTTGGGAGCAATCAACTACATACCAATCTCCTAGATAGCGTTCGAGATCAAGGGAGTTACCCTATCCAAAGGAGGAGCATTGCAAGCATACCGCCCAAGGAAAGCAAGCCATTCCGTTTCATTCATTGCCTTCCCTGTTCCCGCTCATTGCGGGACTTCTTTAGTTGTGAGAGCGTCTCATCCAGCATTTCTTTAAGTACTTGATATCTTCTCCCCTGTTCACTTTTGTCATCGGAAAGCAAGCAGGAAGCAATATGATCTGGAACGGAGACAGCCTTCTGTTCCAGCTCCCTTCCCTTCTCAGTAAGTTGAACCATCACAGTTCGCTCATCACTTGGAAGACGATGTCTCTCGATCATACCGGAGGTTTCCAGCCTTTTTAGGAGAGGACTCATTGTTCCTGTGTCGAGACTGAGCGCCGTACAGAGTTCACCTACCGTTCCTTCCTCGTGTTCCCAGAGATAGAGCATGGTGATGTACTGGGAATAGGTGAGACCCAGATGAGTAAGCAAAGGACGATACGCAGCCATCAATTCCCGCTCCAAGGCATAGAAACGAAAACAAAGCTGGTTCGAAAGCAGCAGTTGTGGATAAGCCATCACAGCACCTCCTCTAGTTTCGGGATGATGGTAAGGGGAGAATCTTTAGGGGCATACCGATGTACCGTTACCCCATCCTTCTCCACCAAAAACTTGGTGAAGTTCCATTTTACTGTCCCACCAAAAGCTCCTGGAGCTTGTTTTTTCAGCCAAGTAAAGAGGGGGTGGGCTTCCTTTCCATTAACATTGATCTTACTCATCAGAGGAAAGGTCACACCATAATTGAGGGTACAGAATGCTTGGATGTCTGCATCACTACCCGGCTCTTGATGAGCAAATTGGTCACAAGGAAACCCGATCACTACAAGTGATCGGTCCTTGTACTGTTGATGAAGTTTCTCGAGCTCTTCATACTGAGGGGTAAACCCACACTTACTTGCGGTGTTCACAATCAGCAGGGTCTTCCCCTTCAGTTGGGAAAAGTCAAACTCACTCTGATCATTCTTCACGGCTTTGAAATCGTATACTGTAGCCATAGACTCGTTTCTCCTAATTAAGTTGGATACAATATAACTGAAGCCTATATAAATGTCAATTGTTGCTGGACTCTGCCCAAAGATTTATATTTCCTTCCTTTGCAAAGGAATCAATCCGTTTAAGTTCTTCATCACTAAATTCCAGATTATTCAAAGTTTCTACATTTTCCTTGATTTGTTCAGGAGAACTGGCGCCGATAAGTACACTGGTAATCTCTTTGCGTCTCATACACCAAGCAAGTGCCATCTGGGCAAGGCTTTGTCCACGCTCCTGAGCGATAGCGTTGAGAGATTTGATATTATCAAGGTTTTCCTTTGTCAACATCTGCTGGCTGAGAGAACTACCTTTTCGAGCCGCTCTGCTATCTTCGGGAATGTCTCCCAAGTACTTGTCGGTAAGCATCCCCTGTGCAAGAGGAGAGAAACAAATGGCTCCGACTCCTAGCTCATCCAGTGTGGAAAGTAATGATTCCTCCACCCAACGGTTTAGCATCGAGTAGGATGGTTGATGGATCAGTAGCGGTACCCCCATATCCTTCAGGATGGCATGAGCTTCCCTTGTTTTTTCTGCGGAATAGGAAGAAATCCCGACATACAGGCACTTGCCCATCTTATATGCAGAAGCGAGAGCTCCCATGGTCTCTTCAAGAGGGGTATCTGGGTCATACCGGTGACTATAGAAAATATCGACATATTCCAAACCCATCCGCTTCAAGGAAGCATCAAGACTACTGAGGAGGTACTTCCTGCTCCCCCACTCCCCATAGGGACCTGGCCACATCAGATAGCCTGCTTTACTGGAGATGATCAGCTCATCCCGATGAGAGCGAAAATCCTGGGCAAACAGTTTACCAAAATTCAGCTCTGCTGACCCTGGAGGCGGCCCATAGTTGTTTGCCAGATCAAAATGCGTGATGCCAAGATCAAACGCGGTGTGTAGCATCTTTCTTGCATTGGAGAGGGACGTCTGGTCTCCAAAGTTATGCCAGAGCCCCAAGGAGATGGCCGGTAACTGCAAACCGCTTTTTCCACAGCGGTTGTATTTCATGGAATCGTATCGTTCTGGTTTCGGTGTATACATACATTCCTCCTACTTGTCTTATAGTATATCCGATATGGATGTAAATCTATATCCTTTTCTTTTGACGTATTAACTTCCTTACTCTACACTAAAGACTAACTGACAAAAGGGAGGCTTCTATGAGTACACGTTCAAATAGCTTGGCTTTTATCGTTGCACTCACGTATATTGCAATGATTGCTGTAAATGCATTGGCGAATATACTTCCCATCGGTGGTATGGGTACCGGTGAGGTTTCTGATTCGTACCCGAATCTGTTTGCACCGGCAGGTATCACATTTTCCATCTGGGGGGTCATCTATCTTTTGCTCGCATTGCACACCATTTACCAGTTCAGGAAGGGAAATGAGCGTATCCAAATCATTTTTTCCATCTCAAGTGTGGTCAATATAGGTTGGCTTTTCTCCTGGCACTATCAGAAAATTGGACTTTCGCTGCTCTTAATGCTCGTACTCTTAGTGTGCTTGATTAGAATCAATGATTTGATTGACCTAAAATCCATGGACAGACAATCCTACTGGGCACTCACGGTACCTTTCTCAGTCTATCTGGGTTGGATAACCGTAGCAACGATTGCAAATGTCACCACCTTCCTTGTCTCGATTGGATGGTCTGGTTGGGGAATCAGTGAAATGACTTGGACAGCAATCGTCCTTGTCGTGGGTATTCTAATTGCTCTTTCCTGGGCATTCCGTCGGCGTGAACCAGCCTACTTGCTCACCTTGATCTGGGCATACACCGGTATATTGATCAAACACACCTCCCAGGAAGGATTCAACGGCAACTATCCATTGATCTTGGTTGTTGTAGCGATTGGGCTTACTGCGTTTAGCATCTCGTTTGGTGTGTTAATCCTGCAAAAAAAACAACCTTCTGCATGATGCAGAGCAAGGATGGAGGGCAATGCTCCTGAACTTTGGAGATAATGCTGTTTTTCTGTCTATGATGAAGGGGAAGGCTCGGAAAGTGTCAACAAAACAGTGGACTTCCTCTTCTGACGCTCGAGAAAAATTTACGATAAGGATCTTTCTTGTTTCTACCTGTATGGCCAATGGGAGACTTTCCCTCATGCTCCAGTATTTGGGCATATACGCATAAAACTCAAATTGCAGTAGCACTAAAAGAAACCTGAGGTCGACCCACAAGTGGATACTCAGCCCCTTATAGAGGCGAAACCGCCTGCTCGAGGGGTAGTCTTATACCAGAGCGCCAAATCAATGGCCCACTTTTTTCCCCCATCATACACATGTATCAAGCCAGAATCTGCATCCAACGCTACGATGGTAACCCAGTGCCAGGAGTCAAGATTCATGACATCTCCATGATGGAGATTGAGAAATGCAACCGGCTGATCTAGAGAAAGGCTTTCCTTGATAAAATTCAACACCTCCGGGAATGGAGGACGCGCCTCCTTTGCTTTGGGAAGAGAAAAGCCTACCACCTCCCCATTGATATGCTGTTCAGTAAGTGCTGAAGAAAGCCCCTTGGTAAACTGACTCACTAAATGAACTCCCATCAAGGTTGGAGTCACATGAGTCCAAAGCTGTTGCATCAAGGCAACCGCCTGGTCTTGAGCAGCTGCTGCTGGCTCTCCTTTATGCTTTCCAAGATTGTACAACACAAGATGGGTTGCAGTTGTTGGACCACATCCCGCCCGTCTCTGCCATGACAGGGGAAACCACTCTTGGTCAGCTCCATAATATAATGTATCTCCCGAATGAATATGCAGATATTCGGGATGCTTGAGAGATAGTAACGATGACATTACAGTGACTCCTCCTATCTGACAGTTCCATACGGCCAATTGATAATGCCGCCGAAATCATACACCGCTGTGTATCCCTGCCTGGCCAACGCTTTGGAAGCAGAGGCACTCCGTGAACCACTCCTGCAGTAGACAAGCAGAGTCTGTCCAGTATCAGGAATCAAGGAAAGATCTCCCGCTTCAATCGACTGTAAGGGAACATTGATAGCTCCTTGGATGTGTCCGTCAGCATACTCCCCTGGTGTACGTACATCAACAATGACTAGGTCTTGCTGTTCCTGCATCATGGAAAAGGCAGCTTCCGCCGTAATCTTTTCATATGAGCCGGTTTTTGCATTTGGCTGTCGTGTTTTCCAAATCACCCCTACCACGAGGACAAGAAGGATAAGGACTATAATCAATATCTTACTCATTTACTAGGTTCTCCTATACTCAAGATGCCGAAAACACAACGCAACGTCAAGACAAAGAGAAGGCCAGAAAGAATATTCCCTCTGACCCACAATTGATGAGATGAGAAACTACTCTTCTGAGATTTCCTCTTCCAAGAGTGCATCAAGATAAGAAAGCAAGACCTCAGCTTTGATCAGATCACTCTCGGCACTGGCTTTTTCCATTTCATACTGTCGTTCCAGCTTCTCTGCCTGTTGTTTGTAGGCATCTTTCAAATTCTTTACCGGATAGGAAGCAAGGACATAGACCGTTCCATCAGGGGCGTTGTAATACTCCTCAATAGAGACACCCCGTAAGGCAATGCTCACCGTCTGCACACTGAGGTTCTGGAGGACCTCCAGCATCTGTTTGCTCCTCAACACTTCTCCAGACTCCTCTACAAAGGTGACAAGGGCATTATCTACAGTGGTTGACGCCCATCGACCGATTGCATCCCGGGCGGCTGACTCGGCTCGCATTTTACTGAGTTGCTGTGTGGACTGTTTTGCTGCCCCTACCTCGTAGTGCAGGGAACGGGTGCTCTTTGGAGGGTGTGTAGTCCAGTACGGGGATCCATCTGCATTGGTTTTCGGGGTAATCGCACACGAAGCTGCAAGCAGGATGCACAAAAGGCTTACCAACATGATTCGTTTCATAGCAATGTTCCTTATTCCAGACAGGCGGCAAGGCTCCAATAGGTATCAGTTTTCTTCTCATAGTAATAGGCTATGATGGTAACCCCCTGGAGTAAGCCACGCTGAGCCTGGTAGAGCGAGCGCTTCATCTGCCCGTTCTCTGTTGTCACATTCTCGATTGAATAAGCGTGTTCAGTCTTCAAATCGAGAAGATTTTGAGCGGCAGCAAAATCTGCTGCCTCCAATGAAAGGTATCAATACCCCAGGGCAAGCCATGGACTCAGGAGGCGTTGCCTTCTTGGCTGTATTCACTCTCATATACTCGAGCTTCTTGGTCTTCCTGAGTATTCTTCATCACCATGACGGCACCTGCACCAGGGTCAAAGTGAATATCGAAAATTTCAAGTTGACTGATAGTTCCAGCCATTGCTGTATCACCAAAGAAGGCCGATTCATCCATTGCAAAGGATTGCAAACCCTTGTCTGAGCGATACAAAGTCACCAGCCTACTATCCAGCGCAAGGGCCTGCTTGACATGCATGGACCTTGCAACTGAAATGATTGCCTCACGTACCATTCTCTCTTGGGTGGAATAGGGACCAGAAAGCCACACATACACATTGGACGGATAAGAGAGCGAATCATCCTCTGGTCTTGAGACACTGGTGGTAGTGCAACCAAAGCAGAACAACACCATCAGTAAACTGAGAGCCACTACATGTTTGGGTACTGACAAACTCAGTTAGCTCCCTTCAGCAAATTGGCGAACGCTTCTTTCATCTTGGTGTTGGCGGCCTCGGCTGCTTCACTCTCGACAAAGGCTTCTGCCACGGCTTCCGATGCTGGCTCAAAATTCTGCTCGATGTTGGCAATGGGAATGGAACAGAGTACCCAGACCCCATTTTCTGCATCAACCCAGATATCTTCGGTACTGACACCTGAGAGGGTTGCCTCTGCTACCTGCTGGCTGATCACTTCCATTGCATCGAGTGCTTGGCGATCATCACCGCTGCCTGCGTCGTTGATATAGGTGACCACAACTTCCTTGACCTGTGTGCTGATCCAAGCGGCAATCTTGTTCTTTGCCTCAACGGTAGCACGTTTGATTGAGTTCTGCTTATCACTCATCTTGCCGTATCCAGTCTCAAAATGCATGTCTTGGGTTGAAACAGTCTTATAGACCCAATCCGGCTGCGGGATACCCTCGGCTCCAATTATGACTGGACGCTCAGGTTCAACCGGCTCGGCAACCTTTGCGGTGGCACAACCGGTCATAGCGAGTGCAAGCAGTGCGAGCACCAGAATCGTTAGCATCTTTTTCATAGCATCCTCCAACTATGTTTCATCCCCAAGCGTTTCCAGCATCAGGGTGAAAAATCCATCAACACCAGATGAACTCGCAGCTTTCAACGCCTTTGCAAGGGCATCCCTCTCAGACATAGCTGCTACTCTCTCTGCCTTTTCATAGGAGACATACACCTGCTTGCTGTCCTTCAGCTGGACAGCTAACGTATAACGGGCATAGGCATACGGACTGCCCTCCATCGTGATTGGTTCTACAGTGTACCAGACTTCCAGTACGGCATAGGGGTTCTGTGCACCTGTAGCAAATCCCCACTCTTGCAACCCCTGTTCAAATGCTGCTTTGAGCACTGGAGCAGCACTTCCACGCTCGGGAAGCTCCACTGCAATGGTAATTTCCCGGGCCAACGCTGACAAGGCACGATCGATGGGTGCAAGCACCTGCATTTGTGGTTGCCTGAGCAACACCTGCAACTGGTCATACAAAGCCTGCTGTTGCTTTGCCAAGTCCCGTGTTTCACGGAGTAGTACGTACTCTCCAAGCAAGGTATCAGCAGAAGCAGAGCGCAACCTCAGTTGAGCAATGGAACTGCCCAACTCAGTAATTTGTTTCCTATAAAGAGATGCCGTACGTTCCCGATGGAGTGCAACACGTGCATGAACTCTTCCAAGGTTGTCAGTGTAGACATTAACGACTTCAGAGCCAATAATCTGATCAGTTTTACTGGTAATACTGCCAAGCTCCATCATTTCAGAAGCTTCTGTAAAGGTTACATTCCCCAGTGCATCAGTAGCTGCTGTAGAAAGACTGCTGACTTCAGTAACTGAGCGAACTTGGGCATTGAAAATCTGAGACAAACTGGAGAGTGCTGCATCAACAGCTTCTTGCCGTGTAGAACCAGAACCTACCGCACAGAGGTAGGTATCCTCATCATAGGCGGCATCATAAGGGTGGTCGATCCAGGAAGGAGGAACCTTGGAGGATCCTAAGGAGGTACAGGAGATACCCATGATCAATACAAGCAATACTGGTACCACAAGATAGTGTCTCATGTACCCTCCTACAGCTTGTACTTACTCTGCTTGATGAGCTTCTTGATTGTCTCTTCTCCAACCCATACTTTCTTGTTGGTCTCGATGTCAATCAATTCTGCTGAAACATAGTAGGTCCTGACCATCTGACCCCCGCTCTGGTCAAGATTGGTTCTCACTGATCCTTGCAGGAGGTAGTCAGCCCCAATCTCTTTACCGAGGGCTTTCGCTGTCTCCTCGCTGGCAAAAAACTGCTGCTCCTCCCGCTCTTCCCTCACCGAAGCACGGAAACTCTGATCAGCAACCATATCCACCTTTCCTGAGTTGATGAGAGCCATTTCATACCGTTTTGCAATAATTGAAGTATCGATATGCTCACTGCTGCGGTTGAGGAATGTTCCTACAATGACCACAGGATTGTCTCCAGGATGTGCCATCTTGTACTGCGTAATCCATGGAGAGGATAAACTGGAGTCCACCAGTGCCTCCGCCACAATACGAATATCGGTGTCGTTCCAGTTTCCGCTCAAGTCTATATCGGTGTCTGCACTAATACGACTGACCGATACGGGAGACTGACATGAGAGCAAGAGTACAGAGAACAGCACCAGAGAAAAACCGGAGAGGCTTAGACGTTTCATCACAAATCTCCTTCACATTCCAAGTCGGTATATGCGAACAGTGTAACAGACTCCACATTGCTTGTGTAGAAATTAAAGGCAGGAAAAGTGATGTATTCTCCATTTTTTTAGCGATTCATTATTGCGCCACGCATAGCCAAATGCTACATTGTGCCCATACAGGAAGAGGAAGGATGTAATGAAATACTGCAAGAGTGTAGCAATTGGGTTGCTTTTTCCTCTCCTTCTTATGCTCAGTGGGTGTACATCCTTCATGGATCTTTCAGCAACCCAGTCACTCTACAAGGGTGCACAGTATCAAGGAGCATATGAAAGCCTTCTCCTGGAATCCCCTTCCCTTCTCAAGAAGCAAGGTCCAATTATCGTCAACTATGACCTTGGCATCCTTGCACATCTGAGTGGGAATTATAAGGAATCCAATACGTACTTCAATGAATCCGAACGACTCATCTGGGAATCATACACTGAGAGTGTTTCAGGAAATATCGCTTCATTCCTTGTAAATGACAACACCAAAGCCTACCAAGGGGAAGCATATGAAGACATGTATCTCAATGTCTTCAAAGCCTTGAATTATATGCATCTTGGGGAAACTGAAGCAGCATTGGTAGAGCTCAACCGGAGTATTGAGAAACAGACATTTTTACGGCAAAAATATGAACAGTATGAAAAACAGGTATCTGAATATGCAAGGAATGAGGGGTTGGACACACCAGCAATCCAGACCTATGCAACAGCATTCTCCACGAGCGCACTCTCCAATTACTTGAGTGCGTCGGTAGCTCAATTCCTGGGGGAAGAGAATACCCTGCACTATGCAATCGACCAAGTACATCATGCATTTTCCTCCCAGCCATCACTCTATCCCTTCCCTATACCTTCTGTAGTTGCAATTGAGAAAGATCCATTCCCAAAAGAAAAAGGAAGGGTCCAACTGGTCTCTTTCAGCGGACAATCACCGTTGAAGGAAGAACGTGTTGAGAGGGTGTATATTTCTAGGTATAACAGGGCCAAGATTGCCTACCCCGTCCTTGTAGGGGTTGCCTCCCAAGTAGAGGCTGTGCGGGTCTCCATCGAGGGGCAGGGGGTATTTCCCCTGCAAAAGATTGAGTCGATCAGCAATATTGCCATCGATACTTTTAGAATGAAGAGTGAATTGATCAAAATGAAAGCAATCACGCGAGCAATGGCAAAATCAGTGGGGATCGCCCTCTATGACGATTATGCTGCGCAGGATGACAACGTAACTGCAGAGGAAGAACTTCTCGGTATAATCTTCCGCATCGCTCAAAATGTTACAGAGAGTGCTGATGTACGCAGCACTCACTTCCTTCCGTCTGATGCATGGGTGGGATATGTGGACCTCCCAGAAGGGACCTACACCATTACCACCGAGTTTCTGAACGCCTCCAACCAAGTACTTCACCGTAGCTCGGAAAAAACAATCCAAGTGCAGGCAGGAACTTTGCATCTAGCAGAAGCATACTCTCCCCGTTGATAAAGAAATACGCTTCCTGGAAATGAGGAAGCGTAGTGGACATAGCAAGAGGAGATTCCTATGTATCCTTATCCTCATCGCTTTCGTACCGATCATCATCACCCAAATCATAGCCATTGGGCTTTTGAGAATCCTTGTGTTGCTGTTTCTTCTCGTCAATATCCCATTCGAAATCTGTTTCAAAATCTCTGGGCCGTCTGATTGTTTCTCTTGCATGCCTTCTCATAGTCAATCGCTCCTTTCTAACGAAAAACCAATTGAGGTAAAAACCATTCCTCATCTATAACCATCATACTACAGGCGAAAATCGTCAAGTGTGTTCTGTCCCTGCAAGCAAAAACTCCTTGATCTGATTGAACACCACATCATGTCTCATTCCTTCAAACACAACACAAGAGATACGATGGTACCCAATTCGCTTCAAGGATCGTTCAGTATCAGACAGGCCTCGCGCTCCTCTCGGTATCGGGTCATCCTTTCCCGTAATTGAGAGAAGGGGAAGGTTGCTCTTGGTCGGATGAAAGGAGGACCAATCATGGAGACGATGCAGTGCATCAAAATGGTGCAGTTGGTACTTGAGGTTCTTCCTGTATGGGTCATGGAGCCGTTCTTTCACAACCTCTGGATTCGAACAGACCCATTTCAAGTTGGCTGAGGTGGTATGCTTGGTGGAAATCATACCATGGCCATGGGGTGTGAACAGCAATTTCATGGTCATAGGAACCAATGTAGAGACGGCCATTGGGCCAAAGGAGTGACCAAGCAAAAAGAGCGGCAAGTCGGTGCCCTCTCTGGTCGCTTACCAGGGCACAGTATTATCCATGAATTCGATAAGAACAAGCAGAAACGAACGCTATGCAATGGTTTGTGATGAACGCTCCACTAATTCCAGAATATAGGAGTAAAGACTCTGGGGAACAGGATGAACGAGAGCAAACCGCATCATCACCACAGGAAGATGCTTTCCTTTCCCATTCATCTTTGAACTGGGTGCATTGCGAAGAAAGGTAAGCGGGCCGAGGTAGTAGAAGGAACGGCCCTCATCATTGCTCTTCTGCACAAAAAGCAAAATCTCAATCGGCCCCATCTCCCCCCGAATCGCTCTCACTTCCTTAGAATCGAGGTGTACATTGTTTCGGGTCTCCCAGACAAATTGTTCAGGGGAGAGAAATCTATCCCGGTAATCAATTCCGGGATCAATGGTTTTGGAATCCTTGTGGTAGGTGACAAAGATGGGGCACATACGATGCTTGTAGTCAACCTTGTATCCATAGATGGTATTGGCCTCATCCTTCTCCCATCCCAGTAGCCGACACACTTCCTGACGGCTGTACTTCTGGTAGAGCACCAGGTCATGAGCACCACGACGCTCAGCAAAATCATTGAGATAGGAGTACTTGCTGACTTCAAGAAGATCTGCAAGTTCACTTCGATACTCACCATTCTCCAACAGGTCTGAGAAGGATGGACTCATCCTTATCCCCTCTTTCGTCAATGTCACATAGGAGAGAGAGCCAAATGGCTCCTTGTGTCGTTCCTGGAAGAATTGGTTGGTCAGAATTCTGAGTGCCGATTTTATGGATTGGTTTGTCGGGATAAACCCATAGGATTCCTGAATCAACCTAGGCAACTGTGTGTAAGAGACCTCCCCTTCATGTTCCAGAAGGATGGCGAGAATACACGTCTCCTGGATCCTCACTCCCCTGGCAAGGATCTTCCCGAGAAAATACAGGCTCTTACAGTGAAGCTCAGTAAGTGTGGTCAAATACTGCTTTTCCACTTTTCCCTTGAACTGAGCATACGTTCCAGCATACTCAAGGATGACGATAGGTGAGAGAGATCCCATCGTGAGAAAATCAACAAGCTTGGGTATCCTTCCCAGCCGTTGCTTCAAATTCGTATATTCTTGTCCAAGCAACGTCTTATTGTTGAAGGAAACCCGATTGATTGCATCAAAAATTCTTCCTTTGGCCACTGAATCAAACTGTATGGTCGATGGTCCACTCAAGGCTGTGGAACCTTCACTTAACAGCATTCGAAGGGTATCCTTACGATAAGTTCTATCCCCAAAGAGAGCAATGGGTATCATATAATTGTTTGCATGATTTCCAATAAAATCTATTACAGTAAGGAATTCCTTTCCAGGGTACTTCCTGAGTCCTCTCCCCAACTGCTGTACAAAGATAATTGCCGACTGCGTTGGTCTGAGCATCACCACCTGATTCAAGGAAGGAATGTCCACCCCTTCATTGAAAATATCCACTGTCACCAGATACTCCAGTGCATCCCCTCCCGTTTCCTTCTCCAACCGCAGAAAGGCCGCTTCCCTCGCCTCTTGGGTATCCTTACCTGAGAGAGCCAATGCTTTTCTTCCCAATCCACTCAGTGCCTGTGCCAGGAATTCAGCATCCTTGTTCCGACTGCAGAAAATCAAGCCACGTACGCGCCTGCTACCGATACTGTATCGGTTGAGCATCTGGTTGATATGTCTCACCTGCTCAACCTTTTCCAAACGGGCAAAATCTTTGTATTGAACATCCTCATGTCCCTCTATGGAAAAATCCGTTACCCCATAATAGTGAAAAGGACACAGCATACCAGCATCCAGTGCTTGGTTAAGCTGAATCTCACAGGCAACGGAATAGTCGAATTGTTGGAATATGTCCCTGTCATCATTGCGGTACGGGGTTGCTGTCATACCCAGGAGAAATGCCGGTTGAAAGTGATCAAGGACCTTCTGGTAGGATTCAGCTCCTGCATGATGCACTTCATCAATGGCAATATAGTCAAACCAGGTCCGGGGAAACGTATACAAGACTTCATCTTTGGACAAGGTCTGGACGGTAGCAAAAAGATAGGAGGCATCTGTTTCCTTGTTCCCCCCCGAGAGAATACCACACGACAAATCAAGGCCAAGATGTTCCTTGAACCGTGCAAGTGCCTCCTCAGCAATCTGCTCTCGGTGCACAACAAAGAGGAACCTTCTCGGGCGAAGCCGCTCTACATCCTTGATCAAGAGAATTGTCTTGCCGGTACCGGTAGCTGAAATCAGCAAGGCCCTATCCTTTCCTTGCTCACGAAGTGTATCGAGTCCATTCAATGCTTGGACCTGCATAGCATTCAGTACCAGATGTTCTTTTACATCTTGCTCCTGGAGTGCAGGAAGAGAAGGAAGTGGCAGTGGCTCAAAACGCTTGCTTGCATGCAGCGCTGTATATACCTTGCGATAGTGTGCAATCCAAGCAGGACTCACCTCCACTGCATGATTCCAAGCTTTCAGAAAGGCCTCCTCAGTCTGCTGAACTAGACTACCAGCAGATGAACTGACGAGAAACAAGTTCCACTCCTGGTTGGTGGCCAGTGCCTCATGGGTTAGATTGGAGCTTCCTACGACTAAGGTCGTATATGCCTGTTCCCGTGTAAAGAGATACCCCTTGGTATGAAATGCTTTTTCGGTGTATACCCTGAGTTCAATGGACGGAAAGTGTTCAAGTAGAAAAGAGAGGGCATCTGGATCGGTGAAGGTGAGGTAGTCGGACGTAAGGATTTTCCCCTTCACTCCCCTCCTTTGCGCTTCATACAGTGGCTGTAAAAGCATCGCTAAACCACCCTTGGTGATAAACGCAACACTGAATGAGAAAGAGGTGCAAGCAGTAAGTTCGCGTTCCAGGGTCTCCATGACTTTTGTCCTTGGCGGATCATTGAGTACCAAATGCGGACGTAGACTCACTGAAGAAGGAAGGCGTGAATCAAGGAAGCTTGTCTCGAGGCTTGCAAGCAGCCGACCATCTTGCATGTTCTTCATGACAACAAGTGTTCCACTTTCTGTACGATGGGAATATCTGCCTCAGCCCAGTCGAGTTGCCATAACTCTTCTTTCTGCAACCAACGGCTTGCCTGATGCTCACGCAACTGTATTGTTCCTTTCTGTATACTTCCCCTATAGGCATGCATGATGATGAAAAACCCGGGATACTGATGCTCCACCTTGATAAGATAGTGTTGTACTTCAATAGTGACTCCAAGCTCTTCTTGGATTTCTCTTATCAGTGCTTCGCGTCCTGTCTCACCTGCTTCCAATTTACCTCCAGGGAATTCCCACATACCTCCAAGTGCTCCTTGGTTCTTCCGTTGGGCCGCAAAAACACGGTTATCCTCGATCAATACCAATGCGGCTACTTCCATCTGTTTCATGGAGATAATCCTAGCAGCAGAGCGTGCTTTTGACCAGGGGAAAAGACACTTTCAGTGGAGGCGGTTCACCCATTGCACGAATTTTCTCTTACAATTTTGCAAAATATGTTCAATTGCAGTGGCACGTTGATTGACATTCACCCGTGGCCATGGTAGTGTGCAGTTGCTTTGATTTTTTGCGTTGCAGCTAGTCCCTTACCCTCTCTATGTTCGTGTTCTTCATTTGAATCCCATCAGCAGACAGGTTAAACGTTCGAAACTGCGCCAAAATGAGCAAATACTTTTTTAAGACAGGCTAAAGGCCTGTAAAGGATGCTTTTAATGGCAAAGAAAATTTATGTTGGTAACATGAGTTACAACACCAGCGAAGAGGAACTTCGTGACCTGTTCGCACAGTATGGCACTGTATTGAGTGCAAACATCATTATCGATCGCGAGACCCGTCGCCCCAAGGGCTTTGGTTTCGTAGAGATGGAAGACGATTCTGCTGCAGTTGCTGCTATCAGCCAGCTTGACGGTCAGGATTTTGGCGGCCGCAATCTTCGTGTAAACGAGGCAATTGCAAAGCCCCGCCCGAGCTACAACCGTTACTAAGCTATTGCTTTGTACAAATCAGGAACCCTTCGGGGTTCCTTTTTTTGTACCTTTGGATCAATGATACAAAATTAGGAAAATCAGAGTACAAGGCCAAAAAATATCGCTTCCATCGATTGCTAATACTTTTGGTTTAATACGTAGTTGAAAAGATTCTTCCAGAATATACAACCCAATTACTTTTCGCATGAACTGCTTAACACCAACAATTTGTAATCGTTGCATGTTCTTAGCAGGTCTTTCACATCAATTTGATGAATATCGTTGACCTAGATTTTGAATCCTTCTGTGGAAAACGTTCACAAATAATGCTGAATAGTTCAGCATGGTAGCGTTTCTTAGGGTAATGTCATATGCTGTATACACTGCAATGGTTAGGCTTTTCCCCTGTAACATTACACCCCGCCCTCCGGTTCTTATTCCGTCGAAATCTGAGACTAACGTTGCAAATCACTCCAAATGGGGCAACACATTTTCCGTCCACGTTCCTATTGCCCTCTATTCCCAGATGTTATCAACAAAATACCGCATTAATATTCTACCAAACATCCACAGCTGTGCCTTTTTCTGGTGACTTTCAATTTGTTTGAGCATTCGTCAAGTATATGGATTTATTCACTAAAACGACATTCAAGAACCTATCATTTAATGGTGAGAAATATTTTTACAATTGGTAATTTCATTGTGTTATAATGAGTTATACTTATTAAGGAGTACAGATATGGCAAGTAAGAATCTTGAACTCATTGGAATGTCAATCAAAGACTTTACCAATTTGCTCAATGCAAGCAAAGAGGATAGAGAAATACTCTTTAGAGAGGCTCACTTGATTCCCACATATAAGAAGCTCGATGAACTAAGTCTTGCTTCAGTATTCTTATCATCTTTGACTATGATCGAAGAATTCAGAAATCTTTTTTGTAAGGAAATTGGACTCTCTCGGATTGGGTATCTGAAAGCCTATACTGAAGTCTCATTTCCAAAAACAACGATATATGATGAATCTAGCATCAAAAAAGGCCCCTTAAGGGTCGATGGGTTATTATTACAAATTGCTGGCGGGAAAATCAAAGATGGAGTTCTCTTCGAAATGAAAATGGGTTCACAAGAAGTGAACAGTAGACAGATAAATACTTACTTGAACCTTGCAAAAGAATTAAAAATTCCTAGATTGGTATCAATCTCAAATCAATTTGTTCCCAGCCCGACAGACTATCCGGTAGAAATCCAACGCACAAATTCCGTTTCATTGTATCACTTTTCATGGCGATATATTATAACTCTCGGAAGCATTCTTCTAACTGATAATGATCTCAACATAAGTGATCCAGATCAAGTAAAGATTATGAGAGAGGTCATGAGTTTTTTCAATCACCCTAATGCTGCTGTGAATACATTCGATAGCATGAGTAGGGAATGGAGTGAGCTAGTCGAGGGTGTTAGAGCCAGAAAAGAATTCAGCAAGAATAATCCATGTTTGGCTGTAGCTATCCAAGATTGGATCCAGGAAGAACAAGACCTTGCACTAAAGATGAGTGATAAACTAGGAGTTATGGTTGATTGTAATAAGAGACAATACAAAACCATGCAAGAACGAGTAGAAGCAGAGAAAAGGCAAATTATCGAGAAAGAGATTCTTGAATCTCAATTTCGCATAAAGAACGCTGTCTCCACTTTGAATGTTCAAGCATATCTTGGCACAAGAAGAGTTGTTTGTTGTGTTGAGGTTAGAATCCCCCAGGATAAGAAAACTGCTTCTGCTCGGCTAAATTGGCTCAAACGCCAGATTGATGCTTGTAAACTGAAAGATGAAAAAACATTTTCTTCAATTGAATCTGGATTGTGGCTAAATGCTATGGTAAAAGGTCGAATGGCAAATCCGAAGAAACTCTATTCCTCATATGAGCAACTTCTTGAGGAATCGAAAAATTGTGATGTCAAAAGTGTCAGAATCAGTTATGAAAAAGATTTGGCAGCCCGATTTACTCAAAACAAAAAATTCATTGAAGAATATGAAAAACTAGTACTGGCCTTCTATAGTGTGCTTGTACAGAATCTGAAAAACTGGGAAGAAACTCCTCCAAAAATGAATATCCGAGAAGCTGTTGAGTTAGCATCGTCAGAAGCGAATATAGATTTTACAAAAAATTCAACAATACCAACTACACCCTCTTGATTCTATCAATAGAAACATATATGCTCCTATCTCAAGGAGTCATGCATGGAACCAGGACGATTCGGCCCCTACGGCGGCAGGTATATCCCAGAAACCCTAATGAGTGCCATCCTAGAACTGGAAGCAGCCTATGACAGGCTCAAGGGTGATGCCACCTTCCAAGAAGAACTCAATACCCTCTACACGAACTATGCTTCGAGGCCAAGTCTCCTGACCTTTGCAGAGAATGTAACAGAGGACCTTGGGGGAGCGAAAGTGTATCTCAAACGGGAAGACCTGAATCATACAGGATCCCATAAAATCAACAATGTTCTCGGGCAATGCCTACTGGCCAAGCACATGGGAAAAAAGCGGGTAATAGCTGAGACCGGTGCGGGACAGCATGGGGTTGCCACAGCCACGGTTGCCGCACTCATGGGACTTGAGTGTGAAATTTTCATGGGAAAGGTTGATTGCCAGCGCCAGGCACTCAACGTCTACCGTATGCGCTTGCTTGGTGCAACGGTCCACCCGGTGGAGAGCGGTACCCAAACCCTCAAGGACGCTGTCAGTGAAACGATGCGGGAGTGGACCAAGAGAATCGATGACACCCACTACGTGCTCGGCTCTGTCATGGGTCCACACCCCTTTCCTACGATGGTTCGGGATTTCCAGAAAATCATCGGTCGGGAAGTAAGAACCCAGATACTTGCAGCAGAAGGGAAATTGCCCGACTACATCATTGCCTGTGTAGGAGGAGGATCGAATGCCATTGGAATCTTCCATGAATTCATAGGAGAACCATCGGTTCATCTCGTTGGGTGTGAAGCGGCGGGAAAGGGAATAAACACCAAGAAACATGCAGCAACCCTAACCAGGGGAAGCGAGGGAGTCTTCCATGGTATGAAAAGCATCTTCTGCCAGAATGAGGATGGTCAAATCGATGAAGTTTACTCCATCAGTGCTGGACTAGACTATCCAGGTATCGGCCCGGAGCATGCCCAGCTGTTTGCCACCAAACGAGCAACATATGTACCGATCACAGATGCTGAAGCGGTCGATGCCTTCACGTATCTCAGCAGAAAAGAGGGGATCATCTGTGCCATTGAGAGTGCCCATGCACTCGCCTATACCATGAAGCTTGCTCCTACCCTGGATAAGGAAAAAATCATCGTGGTTAATCTCTCTGGACGGGGGGACAAGGATGTGGCAGCAATCGCCCGTTACCAAGGAGAGACACTCTATGAATGATCGTATCCAAAACGCATTTTCTAACGGAAAAGCTTTCATCCCCTTCGTGACCTGTGCTGACCCAGACATTTCACTGACAGAAGAGTTGGTACTCGCTATGGTAGATTCAGGAGCTGACCTGGTCGAACTGGGACTTCCCTTCTCTGACCCCATCGCAGAAGGCCCAGTAATCCAGCAGGCAGATGAACGTGCTCTCGCATCAGGATTCAAGATTCATGACCTTTTCACCTTGATTGAGCGACTGAGAAATCATACGCAGATTCCCTTGGTCTGCATGACCTACCTCAACCCGGTATACCGGTATCAGAAAGATCGATTTCTGATGAGTGCAAAACAGGCCGGTCTCGACGGAATGATTATCCCTGACCTTCCTTATGAGGAGCAGGGAGAAATCAAGGGCTCATGCAAAACCCATGAGATCAAGTTGATCAGCATGATCTCCCCGACAAGTAGAGAGCGGATCATCACGGTCTCAAAAAACAGCGAAGGTTTTCTCTACTGCGTCAGTTCCCTAGGAGTAACAGGGATGAGAGCCAGCCTTACCGACAATGCTAAGGAAATGGTAGAGCTTGCAAAAGCACATAGCAACACCCCGTGTGCAGTAGGATTTGGGATTCACACTCCAGAACAAGCCCACCTTATTGCTTCCTATGCAGATGGCATTATCGTAGGTTCAGCAATCATGAACATTATTGCCGAGAAAGGGAGTGAAAGCGTTCAACCGGTCTCCCGATATGTCCAACAGATGAAGCAAGCCATCATGGTATGATGTCTTTTTTTTACCCGAACAGTTTCTTTCTATAGAAACAGAAGGAGTATGCATGCAGTATTATCCAACACAGGAAGCAGCACTGGCATATCAAGATGAAGAGGGCTATCTTCCACTCACCCTCGAAATACTTTGTGACCAACACACGCCCATCACCCTGCTTTCTCGCTTGAAGACAGAGAGTTCCCACTGTTTTTTGCTCGAAAGCACAGACGACCGTCAAAGATGGGGACGGTACTCCTTCCTCGGATACGCCCCCTTGTTGGCCCTTTCAACCCAAGACCATCTCACCACCGTACAACACCGGGATGGAAGCATAGCGACATCAGAAGAACATCCAGAGAAGGTAATCAGAAGGGTACTGAAGGAGTACAAGAGTCTCCCTATCGATAAGCTACCTCCTTTCACTGGTGGTCTCGTTGGATACTTCAGTTATGACTACATCAAATACCAGGAGTCACATCTGCTTCTTGACTACACGGAGGATGAAGCCTTCAAGGACCTCGATCTCATGTTCTTTGATCAGGTCATCTGCTTCGATCACTACCGCCAGGTTTTAACCCTCATCGTTACCTACCGAGCAAGCGAGGGTTCTCAGGGATACACAAAAGCTCAGAGACGGTTGCTTGCAATGCTCAAGATCGTGCAAAGCGAGGCTCCTCTTACACACTTCACAGGTGTATTGAAAGAACCTCTACGACCGCTCTTCAGCAAAGACACCTACTGCACCATGGTGGATAAGGCAAAACACTACATCAGGGAAGGAGATATCTTTCAAGTGGTGCTTTCCAATCGTTGGGAAGCTGCATTCGAAGGGAGCCTAATGGACACCTATCGGGCACTGAGGACCATCAATCCATCCCCGTATATGTTCTACTTCTCGGGCAATGAGATTGAACTTGCCGGTGCTTCGCCAGAAACCTTGGTCAATTTACAAGATGGCATCCTGCACACCTTCCCTCTCGCCGGTACCCGAAGACGGGGAGAGACCGAAGAGGAGGATCTTGCAAACGAAAGGGATCTTCTTAGCGATGAGAAAGAGCTTGCAGAACATAATATGCTGGTCGATCTTGGCCGCAATGACCTTGGAAAGGTATGTGAATTTGGCAGTGTTGAGGTGGAATCCTATCTCCAAATCCAACGCTACAGCCATGTAATGCACATCGGGTCCACCGTAAAGGGAACCATACGAAAAGATCATGATGCCCTCTCGGCCATAGCCTCAGTACTCCCTGCAGGAACCCTAAGCGGTGCACCCAAGCTTCGTGCCTGCCAGATTATCGAGGAGCTGGAACACACACAACGTGGCATCTATGGAGGGGCTGTTGGCTATATCGGGAGCAATCAGAACATGGATACCTGTATTGCCATACGCCTAGCATACCGAAAAGGGAATACGGTGTATGTACGAAGTGGAGCGGGTATTGTAGCAGACAGCGTAGCGGAGAGTGAGTATGCCGAATGTGAACGAAAAGCAAAAGCGGTGGAGGAAGCCTTGCAAAGAGCTTCAGGAGGTATCCTATGATCCTATTGATCGACAACTATGACAGCTTCTCATACAACCTCTATCAGATGGTAGGAGCCTTGGAGCCAGAGATCAAGGTGATTCGAAATGATGCAATGACTGTAGAGGAAATTGCGACACTTGCTCTTCAGGCAATCATCATTTCCCCAGGTCCGGGGACCTGTGAAAATGCAGGAGTCATCATCAGCCTCGTACAGCAACTGGGACCTACGGTTCCAATACTTGGAGTCTGCCTAGGACATCAAGCCATCGCTACTGCGTTCGGTGCTACCGTCACCTACGCAAAAAAGCTCTACCATGGGAAACAGTCCAGCTGTGTACTTGATCACACCTCCCCCCTTTTCCACAATCTAGGACGAGAAGAACGGGTAGGTCGCTACCACTCCCTTAGCGTTGACCCAAAGAGCCTTCCCTCCTCTCTCACCCTTACAGGATGGACAGAAGATGGACAGGTCATGGCAATACAACACAACCAGTATCCCATCTATGGCGTGCAATTCCACCCAGAATCGATCCTTACCCCCTCAGGGAAAACGATGTTGGGAAATTTCCTAACCCTCGCAAAAGATACCCAAGGAGCAACACAATGATACGAGAAGCCATCAAGCAACTCAGTATGAAACAGGACCTGGACTACCGCACAGCATTGTCTGTCATGCATGAAATCATGGAAGGCAAGGCCACCCCTGTGCAGATGAGTAGTTTTCTCACTGCCCTCTCCCTAAAGGGTGAGACAATCGAGGAGATTACCGCATGTGCAGAGAGCATGAGAAGCCACTGCATTCGCCTTCTGCATGACCTACCGGTTCTAGAGATTGTTGGTACCGGAGGAGATCACCTTAAGACCTTCAACATCTCATCAA
>WOYI010475850.1_pt3 | contig 27274 bp, 22 predicted proteins | sample 6423411 | NCBI WGS metagenome assembly WOYI01 (sample SAMN13441803, study PRJNA592873) | oil field metagenome | biome: oil field; feature: oil-well bore; material: oil-contaminated soil; isolation source: oil-contaminated soil from oil-well borehole | place: Germany: Wietze | collected 2016-10-18 ...
GCTCGAGCTCTGGATCACCTGTACCCAAGAGGGCGAATTGCCAGGGCTGGTCGGTGAGAGTTGGAAGCACATTTAAAATGTTGTGAATGCCTTTTTGGCGGTCCAACCGGCTGATAGTTGTCAGAAGAGGAATATCCACATTGACTTCAAAACCGAGAGCTTTTTGGAGATCCAGTTTGTTCTTAAACTTTCCATCTATGTTGTCGAGGCTAAAGTTGCTTGAAATCGCGGTATCCGTGGCTGGATCCCATTTGGATACATCAATGCCATTCAGAATCCCCATGATTTTATCAGTATGTTTCTGTAAGTAACCTTCGATTCCACAACCATACTCAGGTGTCAGGATTTCCTTCGCATAATTTGGTGAGACAGCGATAATCTTATCTGCAGCAGAAAGCCCCATTGGAAGGGGAGTAAATTTTGCCCAATCAGGCAGATCAGGATCACTGCTGGGTTCCAAACCGAGCGAACTCATGGCTTCCTGGGATCCCCAACCATTGAACGGCAGGTTATGAACTGAAAGGATGGTTTTCACTCCAGCAAAAAATGGGTCATCGGCATAAGTCGTCTTCAGAGCATATACTGAAAGGGCAGTGTGCCAATCGTTGGCATGCAGCAAGTCTATTTTCCAATCCAGGTAGCGCAAAGCTTCCAACAGTGCCAGGGAGAAGGTGACATATTTCATTCCATCAAGCGCCCAGTCACCATGGTAAACCGGAGAATCGTGGTTGATGAATTCGTTGTCGAGCAGGTAGACCGGCACTCCACTGGTCTCACTGACGTATAAGTCTGTGGAAATGGAGCGACCATTAGCCTCAAATGAGAATGTCCCGATCAGGCGGTGAGGTGGATTCAGTTTTTTTGTGACCGCATGAAAAGGCATAATGAGGCGAATATCAAGAGCGCCTGCTGCCAGATCGCGAAGAGCTGGAGGGAGGGAGCCGGAAACATCACCCAATCCGCCGACTTTGGCAAAGGGGGCAACTTCCGCTGAAGCAAATAGTACGTTGATCGGGTCCATCGCTACCCTCTACTTTTCTATTTCTCTAGTGTGTTTTCAACAATTTGCAGGTAGTCTAACGTATTTATCTGGGTAAGGTCCAGTCCAAGATAGTCTGCAAGTTCTCGAATGAGAGCGGTCTTTTGATCCGCATCCTGCCGGCTCCAAGTACGGCTCTTGATTTCAACGAATTTTCCAATGGCGGGCGTTTGAATCATATCGAGATTGATGAAGAATTCGGTTTCTTTGTATTGTATCAAGTATCGCAGACGATCCTTCTCAATTTCGAGTTTCGATGAAGGTTTGAAGTACTCGTGATAGAAACGCAGGCTGTGGGTCGCCGGGGCGAGATAGCGGCTGCGGGAGAGCATGATCTTGGTATCGTTAATATCCCGGGGAGTGTCCAGTTCGCCAAGAAGGGTCAGGCGTGAACGCACGCTGGTGATCTTACCCATCTCATCGAGGAATTCATCTTCGCGGTAGCGCAAGCGCCCCTGGGAAGGTCTGTCAAAGCCAAAATAGGTGTCAAATTCGTGGTAATGGCGCTTACGCAGAACCAGTATGCCAGGTTTGGAAATAGCCTCTAAAACTGGCGCAATTGAGTCAACTTTTACCTTGACCTGAACTTCAAAGCTTTCCTCTTCAGCCGCGCCGCCGATCGCGATCAGTTTGGAATATACCGACTCCTCACGTCCCTTGAGGAATTCATCGATCTTTCTGGCAATTACAGTTGCTTCCGAGAGCAGCTGCTTCTCATCGACGGTTAGCAATTCCCGCTCCCTCATCAACCATTTTCCATTGACCATGGTATCAGTGACATCTGTTGATTTGGCAGCATAAATGATCTGGGCATAAATGCCATCAGGGTCTCTTAAGAAGCGCGGCTGATTGTGAACAGGAGAGATGTCTATCAGGATCAGGTCAGCGCGTTTCCCAGGTTCAAGGCTTCCGATAATTTCGTCCAGATAGAGTGCTTTGGCGCCGATGATGGTGGCCATTGCCAGGGTTTGGCGGGCAGGAAGCGCCGTTGGATCCCCGGAAGACGCCTTAGCGATCAGAGTGGCAAGCCGAATTTCCTCAAACATATCCAAATCGTTATTGGAGGCAGGACCATCCGTGCCAACACCCACGTTGCAGCCAAGCTGCAGCATCCGTGACACCGGTGCAAAGCCAGAAGCAAGCTTCAGATTGGAGGTAGGGTTGTGAGCAATTCCTACCCCCGCATGCTGCAGACTGCGTATTTCTCCTTCATCCAGGTAGATACAATGAGCCGCGATGAGCTTGGTTTCGAGCATACCGAATTTGCGGATGTAGGGTACCACTGGCAGTCCTTGTTCTGCCCGGAGGTTCTCGACCTCGTCTTTGGTTTCTGAGACATGGAAGTGCACCCTGGCGTCATATTTCTTTGCCAATTCTACGACCGAAGTAAGCACGTCCGGTGTGCAGGTGTAGACCGCATGGGGTGCGATTGCCGGGACAATCAGAGGATGATTTTGCCACTTCTGAATGAGGTTTTCGCTCAGTGCAAGCGAATCTTCGAAAGATTCGGCATCTGGAGCTGAAAACTTCATCACTGTTTGACCAACCACCGCCCGCAGACCAACCTCAGCAGTCGCTTCTGCAACGTGATCTTCGAAGTAATACATATCATTGAAAGTTGTAACCCCAGAGCGGATAAATTCTGCGCAACCCAATTTGGTACCAAGCCGGACAAACTCAGGGGACACAAACTCGCGTTCCACCGGCATCATGTAGCCCATCAGCCAGACATCGAGGCGCAAGTCGTCAGATAGACCACGCAACAAGGTCATTGGGACGTGTGTATGAGCGTTGATCAGCCCAGGCAATAAAACTTTATTACCGCAATTAATCACCTCGGTCGCCTGGTAATTTGAAAGAATGTTTTCCTGAGAGCCAACAGCAATGATTGTGTTGCCATCAATAGCGATCGCGCCTGGATCAAAGATTTCATAGTCCCGATTCATTGTCAGAACAATGGCATTCTTAAGAATGGTTGTTAGGGTTTGCATCTCTCTCCTTTAATTTTCAATAAACTTCCGTCGGATCATATCCAGAGCATAATTAACGGCCCAGGTTATTGCATCTCCAGCAGGTCCGCTATAAAGCCGATTGATTTCTGATAACTCACCATTGTGAAGTAAAGCGATCTGAACGTGCGGATCACTATCCTTGGGGCTTAGGACGACCCCAAGCACCATATCGGCATTCTTTTGTTCCTGATATTCATGCATCAGGCGATTTAGAGTCTCGCCTGAAAAGACCAGGTCAACATTATCACCGGTGAGCTGCCCGGTCGGCATGTGCGGCTTTAGCCGTTCAAAAATCTCACCATTGGTTCCACTCTCAATGATCGAGAGCCGCGTATTTGACTCGTTGAGTAGATTTGCGACTACTTGTTCAAGCGTCGTTTCATTTTCACCGTAGATATAATCTTTCAATTTTTCGCGGATTTCCTGCAGAACGGGTTTCATCATTGCTTCAGCCTCAGCAGCAGAATGGGCTTTGGCAGTGACGCGAATATCCGTCTGACCTGGATGAGCAAGAAGCCCAACGGTCGGATTGCTGAGCGTCTCCATGTCGCCGATAATTTCATCGATGCTGGATTCGCCTTTGGAAATGGTGTGAATCACCCAGGGAAGAATAATTTCATCGCACAAGTCATAGCGCTGCTTAAGGTATTTCACCACAAAATTATTCATGAGATATTCCATCTCGCGCGGAACACCTGGCAGTGAAATCAAGGTCTTGCTGCCCAGTTCAACGTAAAATGCCGGGGCGGTGCCGACTGGATTGGGTATCGCAGTTGAATTTTCCGGAATGAATGCCTGACGCTTGTTGTTCGCCGTTGGAGCATGATTGTAGTGGCTGAACCGGTTCAGAATTTGTTGCCATAACTCTTCTTTGTAGACAAGTTTGACGTTAAAAACATTGGCAACAGCCTGCCGGGTAGGGTCGTCCACGGTTGGTCCGAGCCCACCAGTCGTGATCACAATATCAGCACGCATCAAAGCTTCCTGGAGGGTTGCGGTGATGCGCTGAACATTATCGCCTACAGTCGAAAGACGGTAAAGATCAACCCCAATATCACGGAGAGACCTGGCGATAAACCTTGAATTTGTGTCTTGGATCTCACCGAGAAGCAGTTCAGTCCCTATTGTTACTATTTCACATACAGCCATAGTATTTCCCTTTATATGTAATTGACCAATTCTAACTTAAATAAGCAGAAAAGCCTAAATATTTGAAGGGCTGAGAAGTGATAATTTTACGAGGGAAGCGGTGCTCCTGTTCAGACACTTCAAGATGACATTCTCATCAATTACACTTGTCAATCCCTGGCAAATAATTGCGAAATAGAAGCGACGCTTGAGAACATGAGCGAAACGGTTATACTTTTCGGCATGAGTTCAAAAAGCAGGAAAGAGACCGGAAATTGGGGTGAAACGCTGGTGTTGGAGCATTTACTTTCCCAGGGCTACGAATTAGTCCAGAGGAACTATCATTGCCGTTACGGTGAAGCTGATTTGATCATGCTGGATGAGACACGATTGCTGACTTGTGTTGAGGTGAAAACCCGCCTTAGTCAAAAATTTGGACCTGCGGAGTACAGCGTAGGCAAAAAGAAGCTGAAAGCGCTGGCCGCAACCATGAACGCATTCCTATATGAACACACTGAATTCCCGGAAATTTGGAACCTCGACCTTGCTGTTGTGGAAGATTTTGTTCCAGGCAGTGCGCCCATGATTCTGCATTTTCGCTCTGTAAAAATCGATGATTGAGAAACCTCTCCTTGTGATTGTAGGCCCTACCGCTTCGGGCAAAAGTTCGCTTGCGATCAAGTTAGCGCATGCACTGGATGCTGAGATAGTTTCTGCAGATTCGCGTTATCTGTATCGCGAACTTGAGATTGGAGTCGCCAAGCCAAGTTCTGCAGACCTTGCATCTGTGAAACACCACCTGATCAATGTTGCCAGTTTAACAAATCCGTGGAACCTGGGGCTTTACAAGCAGTCCGCTACACAAATCATATCTGAAATTCAGCTGCGAAACCGGCTGCCAATCCTTACAGGAGGAACCGGGCAATACGTGCGCTCAATCTTACAGAACTGGCAGATCCCGTCCCATGGACCGGTTGGCCAATTGCGTGAGGATCTTGAAACAATTGGGGATCACATTGGATTTGATAAACTCTATGAAATACTTAGCGCCATCGACCCCCAGGCAGCAGCCAATATTGACTATCGCAATCACCGCCGAACCATCCGGGCCTTGGAAGTGATCCTGACTACTGGCAGAAAGTTTTCAGACTTTCGGGATAAAGAAAAGCCTCCTTACAACACCCTGATCATCGGGCTGGAGCTTCCGCGAGAGGTGTTGTATGCGCGGATCGATGAACGGGTGGATGCCATGATCGGGCAGGGTTTGGTAGGGGAGGTGCAAAATTTGCTTGATGCAGGTTTAGGTCCTGTGCTTGAGACGATGCGTGTGATTGGCTATAACGAGATCATTGCTCACTTACGAGGGGAAATTTCCCTGGAGGAAGCGGCGGCAATGATCAAACGTAACACGCGTGCCTACGTTCGCCGGCAGGCAAATTGGTTTAAGCCAACTGATCCAGATATCCACTGGTTAAACGCACAAGATCCAGCGCTATTGGAAAACGCGCTGGATCTTGTTCAATTTAATTTTGGGATCAGGCCGGAAAAATAACCGGTATGCCCTGATTTTTCTCGACCGGCGGAGGGAAGATCGCCTCGAATTCCTCTTTGGTGATCGTTTCAACTTCGAGTAACTTCTCAGCGACAGCAATCAGTTTATCTTTGTAGGTTTCAAGAATCGCTTTTGCGGATTGATACGCTTCGCTGACTGCACGTTGGACCTCGCGATCAATTTCCTGTGCCACCGCCTCAGAATAATCGCGCTGCTCAGAAATTTCACGTCCAAGAAATATCAATTCTTCCTTTTGACCATACACCATCGGTCCAAGTTTGTCACTCATGCCGAGACGTGTAACCATGCTACGGGCAAGTTTAGTGACCTGTTCGATGTCGCTGGAGGCACCAGAAGTAATATCGTTGAACATGATTTCCTCTGCCGCACGACCGCCGAGCAATCCAACCATATCGGACATGAGCTTTTTGCGGCTCTCAAGGCTCCGATCCTCGGTGGGTAGTGCGCGCGTGAAGCCCCCCATCATACCGCGGGAAATGATCGACACTTTCTGCACCGGATCCCCTTCAGGCAGGGCATTGATTACGACGGCATGTCCGGCCTCATGGTAGGCAATAATTTTCCTTTCCTTGGGGTTAATCAAACGACTCTTTCGCTCCGGTCCGGCAATCACTCTTTCGATAGACTCTTCAAACTCCGCTTGTCCGATGATTTTTTTACTTCTACGAGCGGCAAGAATCGCAGCCTCATTGACCAGGTTTTCAAGGTCAGCGCCGACAAAACCAGGCGTAGAACGGGCGATTTCCTCCAAACTAACTTCAGAAGAAACAGGCTTTCCGCGTGTGTGAACTTTGAGGATCGCCTCACGACCTTTGAGATCGGGCTTGTCGAGCATGACACGGCGATCAAAGCGACCAGGACGCATCAATGCAGGGTCGAGGATGTCAGGTCGGTTGGTAGCAGCGATAACAATAACATTTGTATCGGTTCCAAAGCCATCCATCTCGACCAGGAGCTGGTTGAGTGTTTGTTCGCGTTCATCATGGCTTCCCCCAAGCCCTGCACCACGATGGCGGCCGACAGCATCAATTTCATCCACAAAAACGATACAAGGAGAATGCTTCTTGGCTTCGTCAAACAAATCCCGAACACGGCTCGCGCCAACGCCCACAAACATCTCAACAAATTCCGAACCGGAAATGGAGAAGAACGGCACACCAGCCTCACCCGAAACGGCTTTTGCCATCAAGGTTTTACCGGTACCGGGAGATCCCACTAACAGCACACCCTTTGGAATTCTTGCACCCAAAGCAATGAACTTCTGAGGTTCCTTCAGGAATTCAACAATCTCCTGCAGTTCTTCTTTGGCTTCTTCTACTCCAGCGACGTCTGCAAATGTGACTCCTGGATGTTCACCGCTCAACATTTTAGCGCGGGACTTGCCAAATGCCATGGCGGCATTGTTCGAACCTTGCGCCTGCCGGATAAAGAACACGAAAAGGACTCCCATCAGAATGAACGGGAGGAAGTTAAGCAAAGCAATGAGGGCTTCCGACCAAAAACTAGGTACAACGATCTGGATGCTGAGCTGCGGATCTCGCAGTTTTTCAGGAGAAACGCCAAGCTGGATTAACTGCTCAATCAGGCCACTTTGGGGGTCCTTGGAAGAAAATGTTGCAGTTTTCTGCTCGAGGCTTTTATACTGAATCTCGACACGATCACCGTCGACCTGAATGCTGGAGACCTTACCAGCTTCAATGTCAGCTGCTAGTTGGTTTATTGGGATCTCAGTGCTGGCGAAGCTATTCTCCTGAACGCCATAGAAAACCATGGCAATCAACGCAAAAAGCAACAGCGCTGAGATAAAAAAAGACTGATTTCGTGGTTTCAAAACAACCTCCGTTAATTTAACGCTTTACGCATCTGTTTAGAATTATACCAATAAGACGTATAGGATTGTCAGGCAGTGAAGCTTTGCACAAGTTTCTATTAGAACTCTAACGTTTCTCAGTTTCCTCGGGCAGGTGACACAGACTGCAACCGAGATTGGGGTTGCGTACTATTCCATGCGAGCGGGAACACCAGGCTTTTGCGCGAATACGCTTCCCAAACAAGGTCTTCTGGAAATAGGTCGTTAGGGCCATATTCTGACATCCGTTATTCTGAAGGATGCCAGGTACAGGGCAATTCTTACAGACAGCAGAGGTCCAATCCTTTTTATCCTGCGGATTGATGAGCGCGCGGCATTCCTCAAAATTACGTCCACGATAGTAATCTCCATAAAAGAATTTACATTCGCGACCGTCAGGAGTTTTCATAGCTATTTAGACCCTTGTGAGGTATTCACCGGTACGGGTATCAACACGGATCGTATCACCCTCGTTAACAAAGGCGGGTGTCTGTACTTTAAGACCTGTGTCGGTAATTACCTGCTTTGTGACGCCAGTGGCTGTGTTTCCACGTGCTGAAGCATCAGCTGAGATAACTTTCAAATCCACACTGGTGGGTAATTCGATATCGAGCGGCTCATCGCCAAAGAAAGTCAGTTTGACTTCCATGTTTTCTTTCAAGAAGCCGGCGTAGTCTTCCGCAAGATCTTTAGGGATCGCGGGTTGTTCGAATGTTTCCATATCCATGAAATAGAAGAAATTCTCATCCCGGTAGAGATACTCGACATTATGGTAATCGAGCCGAACATCCTGGACACGATCACCCGAGATGAAGGTCATTTCGAGGGTGTTACCTTTGCGAATATCACGCGCTTTGATTCGGATAGTGGCTGTGCCACGCCCCGGCTTGTTGTGCGTGTACTCCAGAACGCGATAAAGGTTACCATCACTTTGAAATGTGACACCTTTGCGTAAATCATTGACATCAATCATACAGAAACCTCTCTTCAGACTAAGCTTTAACAGGCGGATTATATAACAACTCGAACTACTCGGCAAGTATCGTAATTACGAGTTTGGGGTTATAACTTAGTGATTATTTTTTGTGATTAAATACCGGCAGGAGGATTGTGTGATCGAAATTGTTAATGTAAATACAAAAGCATTAAGAAAAGAATTTGTCGAATTTCAGTATGAGCTCTATAAGGACTGCAAGCAGTTCGTCCCACCATTCAAAAATGATATTTACACCATGATGAATGAGAAGAAACATCCTTTTTATGATCATTCCATTTCAGAGTTTTTCCTGGCAAAACGCGATGGCAAAGTAGTCGGAAAACTATCCATGCTCATCAATCGCCCATTCAACGAGTATCACGGAACCAAAGACAGTGAGTTTTACCTCTTTGATTGCATTGACGACCAGGAAGTCGCTAATGCCCTCTTCGACCATGCGACACGCTGGACCCTGGAACATGGCATGAACCGGATCGTGGGACCTAAAGGCTACGGACCTCTGGACGGCTATGGCATCCAGGTGTTAGGTTTTGAGCACCGCCAGATGATGAATATGATGAACTACAACTATCCTTATTATCAACGGCTTGTTGAGAATTATGGTTTCGTGAAGGAAGTGGATTTCGTTTCGAGTTATATCAAGCTGGATGAATTTGTGTTGCCGGAAAAGATCAAGAAAGCCATTGAAATTGCCAAAAAACGGGGATCCCTGAGTGTCAAGAGTTTCAAGGACAAAAAAGAGATTTATGCCTGGAAGGATAAGCTGCGCAGTGCTTATAACAAATCTTTCGTAAAAAATTGGGAGTATTACCCTCTGAGCGATCGTGAACTGAAGTTCGTGATCGATAATGTTATTACCTTTGTCATTCCTGATATGGTACAGTTTATCCTGGACAAAGATAGTGAAATGGTAGGGTTTGTGCTGCCATTCCCGGATGTTTCTGCTGTCATGCAGAAAAACAAAGGGAAACTTGGTCCGATCGAAATCTTGCGGTTGATGCGGGAATTGAACCGCACCGAATGGCTGGATTTTAATGGGATCGGGATCCTGCCTGAATATCAGGGCATGGGTGGAAATGCCTTGCTCATGGGTGCACTTGAGTCCGCCGCTCGCGGAAATCCCCGTTTCGTGCATGCAGAGTGTACCCAGGTAGCAGAGACAGCCACCCAGATGCGCAAAGACCTGGCCAACCTGGGCGTTCAGTTTTATAAGAACCACCGGGTTTACAAAAAAGAGCTTAGTTAATTCAATCAAAACGCCACTGGTCTACCCGTGGCGTTTTGATTCTTTTCAAGACTATAATTGGCTAAAAGAAAAAAGCGGGTGATGGGATTCGAACCCACGAATGTTAGCTTGGGAAGCTAATGCCTTACCGCTTGGCAACACCCGCAATTGAGTTCTTATTTTATCTCAATTATCATTTTTTTGAAGGGTAGAAAAATGCCATGAAATCCAGAAGAAAAGAAACGGAGCAGTTCATCCGGGGGAGAAAAAACTCGTTCCAATATGCATTTGCGGGTTTTTTATTTGTGCTGAAGACGCAAAAAAATGCCTGGCTGCATCTCGCGGCAACTGCAATAGTTATATTTGTTTCATTTTGGCTGGGAATTGGCAGGATCGAATGGGTGGCCATTCTATTGGTGATTGGTTTAGTATGGATGGCGGAGTTTATGAACACGGCGCTTGAAGTCATTACAGACCTTGCCAGTCCCGAAAAACACCCACTCGCAAAGGTTGGCAAGGATGTTGGTGCAGCATCCGTATTGATTGCAGCGATTCTTGCGGTAATTATTGGGGTAATCGTACTTTGGCAGCCACTGATCGAAAAATTGGGCTGGTGATTTGAATAAGCTTTCAGGTTGTAAACGAGTAATAATCCTTGTATACTAATGGAAAGTTTACGGAGGATTTAACCCAATGATCGAAGAACCTATTCATGTAACAGATGCTGCTTTTCAAAAAACGGTGATCGAAAATACTTTACCAGTGATTGTCGATTTCTGGGCGCCATGGTGTGGCCCTTGCCGAATGGTCGCCCCGATCCTGGATAAAGTTGCCAAGGAAAATGCGGGCAGACTGATCGTAGCCAAGGTCAACACGGATGAGAACCAGGAGTGGGTCGGCAAGTACGGCGTGCAGGGAATTCCCACCATGCTGATGCTAAAAGATGGCAAGATTGTCCACCGCCAGGTTGGCGCTTTACCCGAACCGATGCTGAAGGATACCATCAAGCAATTCCTGGAAGTGTGCGAAGCTCAAAAATAAACGGACTATTAAAAAATAAAACAGGTTGGTAAATATTCGCCAACCTGTTTTTGTTTATTTAAGGCAGGTTAAAAAACCTTGCCAAGGCCTTCTTTTGGTCTTCATGGACGATTGCAAAAACCTCATCGCCCGTCTGTAAAACTGGATCTGTTTTTAGATCGAGCAAGTTACCATCCCGTATCACTGTGACAATGTTTGATTGATCTGGAAAGCTTAACTCGGAAAGGCGTTTTCCGTCTGACAGTGCATTCGGAGCGATCTTTTCTTCCACCAGCCTGTATTTTCCATGCCGTAGGACGTGCATGGTCATCATATCGCCAATGGACATTTCTTCGGAAATCAGATTAGCCATTAAGTCAGCCTGATTGAGGGCGACGTCAACCCCCATCTCCTTGGTAAACAACCACGCATTTTTTGGATGATTGATGCGGGCAATTATCCGGGGAACCATGAATTCATAGCGGGCGAGTGTGGTGATTACCAGATTCGTCTCATCAACACCAGTGACAGCTGCAACCACGTTGGCTTTGCGAATTCCTGCGGCTTCCAGGACATCCGGGTCAGTGCCACTGCCAAAAAATAGCGTTTCGGGAGGGATATCAAGTAATATCCGTTCTTTCTCTACTTCTCTTAATTCAATCAGGCGGACATCATGCTTTTCACGCAAGAGTCTTTCCGCAAGATAAGTCCCAACTTTTCCACCGCCAACAATCAATACTCTCATTTTTCACCAATCCTTTAGCGTTTGGACAACTGGTCGACCTTATTGCGAGCTGAAGATGTGACAAACAGGTGCAGAATATCCCCAATCTGAAAGATCATCGCATCATTCGGTAAGCTGGTTTTACCATTTCGGGTCAGAGCAACAAATTCAATTTCTCCAGGCATCTCCACATCTTTGATTCGCTTGTTGGCGAGGGTTTGATTAACTTCCACGTCCACCATATTTACCTGACCCGCGCCGATCGCTCGTTCTATGTTGAGATTATGATATACCAAAATGCTGGTCAGGCGTTCAATACCAAGTGTCACAGGTGAGATGGTGTGTATTCCCAGACGCCGATAAATTCTTGCTTTTTGAGGTTCGTAAACGCGAGCCGCAACGAATGGAACTCTAAAAAAAGACTTGGCCATTCGGGCTGCAACGATATTGGCTTCGTCCGATGCTGTGACGGCTGCCAGAGCATCGGCTTTATCAATACCAGCTTTTGAAAGGACTTTCTGATCGAAGCCAATCCCTTCAATTGTTCTTCCTTTGAAGGACTGACCCAACAAGTCAAAGGCAGCTTTGTTTCGGTCGATAACTACTACGTCGAGCCCCTGCAAGCTGAGATTCTTTGCCAGACCAGCTCCAACACGACCGCATCCAACAATGATTATTTTCATACAGACTCTCCTTTCCGAGTGAGTCCTTCTCGAACGGAACTTTGCCTGTTCTTAAAAGATTTGTATATAGAGTCTACCAGAGGCAGGATAGGAATCCAAACAATTAAGAACAACCAATATTTTGGATCAAAGGCGGCAGTGCCAATGAAGCGCTGCATAAATGGCAAGTAGACTACGGCAAGCGTTATCAGGATTTCTGAGAATATGCCAACCCAAATGAAGCGATTATTAAACAGCGGTACTTTTAAGATCGAACGATGAGTGGCCCTTTGAGTAAAAAGGTTGCCAATCTGGGTTACCACAACACCAGCAAATGCCATTGCAGTTGCGGCAAGATAGATTTGGCCTGAGTCGGGCAGATCCAACCACTGTCCTTGATACCCGTTTGTCCAGAAGTAAAAATAAAAGGCCAACATCGTGACTGCACTTTGAACTGGACCTAGCACGAGATAAGCGCGAGTCAATAGTTGACGGGTGATAAGATGGTCGCTTAATTTCCGAGGAGGGACATCCATTACGCCTGCCTCAGGGGGTTCTGCTCCCAGACCTAAAGCTGGAACAATATCAGTGCCAAGATCTACGGCGAGAACGTGCATGACTGGCAGTGCGATCGGTATGCGTCCGCCAGACAAAGCAAAAAGCATGAATGGAACCGCTTCGGGTGTATTACTCGTAAAGATGTAAGTTGTAAAGCGTTTGATGTTTTCGTAAACAGCCCGACCCTCTTCAATAGCATTGACGATGGAATGGAAATTATCATCCGTGAGGATCATATCTGCAGCTTCTTTGGCAACATCTGAGCCGCTGATGCCCATTGCAACCCCGATATTGGCCTTTTTGAGAGCAGGGGCATCGTTCACGCCATCCCCAGTCACAGCAACCACTTGCCCCAGGGATTGCAAGGCGGAAACCACGCGTAGTTTATGTTCTGGTGCAACACGTGCAAAAATGACTTCATCCTTGACAGCAGCTTCCAGGGCTGCATCATCCATGCTCTCCAGCTCAACGCCTGTCACAATCCTGACCTGGTCACCTTTGATTATTCCGATATTTCTGGCAATTGTCTCCGCAGTAAGACCATAATCCCCGGTGATCATTATGATGCGGATGCCGGCTTTGTGGCTCACTTTAACGGCTTCCGCAACGTCTGGACGAGGAGGATCCATCATAGCCATAAACCCAAGAAAAGTTTGTCCGGCTTCAAGACCATCCACAGAATAATCCCTGTCTTCTTGATCCATCGTTTTTTGTGAAGCAGCCAAAACACGTAACCCGCGGCGGGCATACTCGTCGTTTACCTGGACGATCTGACTGATCAATTCTTCTGTCAATGGTTGTATTTCAGACCCCAATTGAATATGCGTGCAAATATCCAGTATCTCTCTGATTCCACCTTTCGAGTTGACCACACGCTCATACCCCTGGGGGTTGCGCTCAAGTTGCACGATGCTCATGCGCTTGCGCCGGGAATCAAAGGGAAGTTCTGCAACAACCTCTCCCTGAATATCGTCTGTTGAAAGCCCAGCTTTGCCGGCAGCGACCAAAAGCGCCGCTTCAGTTGGGTCGCCAATGACGCTCCAGCGGTTGCTTTCCGAATTCGGGGCAACCAGTTTGGCGGTATTACACCGCGCCATGGTAAGCAAAATGCGCAAAAGCGAATTATCGTTTTTTGCGACGATCAACTTATTGTTTTCTACCAGTTCACCGCGCGGCTCATAACCTGACCCTGAGACCAGTATCTCCCGTCCCCCAAATCGGTCATTCTCCAGAACCGGCAGCCATATTGATTGCACTGTCATCTCATTTTGTGTCAGGGTGCCAGTTTTGTCGGTGCAAATAACCGTAGTGCAACCCAATGTTTCAACAGCGCTAAGTTTTTTGATGAGGGCGTTGCGTTTGGCCATACGGTTTGTTGCCATCGCAAGGGAGAGAGTGACGGTTGGTTCAAGCCCTTCTGGCACAAAAGCGACGATCATCCCCAGGGCAAGAATTACGCTCTCAATCCAACTGATCTGTACCACAAACTTCGCCAGCACAAAGAAAACCAGACCGACACCTACTGCAATTGCTGTCACAATCTTAGTGACTGATTGCATTTCTTTTTGCAGTGGACTTAGGTCGTCACCTACTTCCTGCGTCAGGCGGGCAATCCGCCCAAAAGCGGTGTTCATCCCCGTAGCATATACGATGGCTTTGCCAGAGCCAGCAGCGACGAACGTACCCGCAAATATTAGGTTAGGAATTTCTGTTTCGGTCAAACCTTCTCCAGATACTGGATCAGCAGAGCGACTTACCGGGTTGGACTCGCCAGTTAATGTAGATTGGTTTACCCGCAAATCCGCACTGCTTATCAGCCTGGCATCGGCTGAGATGCTTTCGCCTTCTTCCAGAAAAATCAGGTCTCCTGGAACGATGTCTTCACTTAATACCCGTTGAACTTCACCATCGCGCATGACTCTGCAATAAGAGGGAAGGATTTTCTTTAATGCCTCAGTGGCTTTTTCTGCCTGGAATTCCTGCCAGAAGCTGAAAGCGCCATTAATAATATTGACTGACCACACAGCTATACCTAACTGAGGCATACGAGCAATGAAGGCGCCGATGCCCGCAATCCAAAGCATGATTGCCATCACATGCGTAAATTGCGCCAGGAATTTCTGGTAAAGTGGTGTGCCCTTAACTACCTGAAGCGAGTTCTTCCCATATTGGGACAGGCGGTCAGCCGCTTCCTGGTTTGTGAGCCCTTGTAACCCCGTTCCCAGGGATTCAAAAAGCTGATCAGTGGTCAGTTTATGTTTTACATCGTTAAAACCGGTGGTAACCGGTGTCGTTTTCATTTTATATTCTTTCTCCACCAAATTAAGCAGAAGGGATAATACTACTTCCCGGTCTGCTGTCAAGAAAACCGCACAGCCTGCTAAGAAAGAATAGCAGACTAAAACGGTTCAATCTGTGTCTCAATTACGCGTTGTCTCGGATAATTTCTGCTCCGAGCCCCCGAAGCTTATCGTCAATACGTTCATAACCTCGGTCAATTTGGGCAACATTGCGGATAGTCGATGTGCCGTTTGCTGAAAGAGCAGCAAGCACCAGCGCGATACCAGCCCGAATATCCGGGCTATCCAGTTTTTCAGCATTCAAGCGGGTTGGTCCATTGACAATACAGCGATGAGGATCGCACAAAACAATCTGCGCTCCCATTGAGACCAATTTGTCGGTAAAGAACATGCGGCTGGGATACATCCAATCATGAAAGAGGATAGTCCCGGTGGACTGGGTGGCAATCACGATGGCGATACTCATCAGGTCAGTGGGGAAGGCGGGCCAAGGCATGACACTGATCTCCGGGATTGCGTTGCCCAGATCGGGTTTAATCACCAGGCGCTGATTGGCGCCAACAAGGATGTCGTCTCCGACGAATGTCATATCGACCCCGAGCCGTTTCAGAACCATTTGAATCATTGAGAGATGTTCAACACCTGCATTTTTAATGCGGATTTCTCCATGGGTCACAACCGCGGCACCAACGAAACTGATCACTTCCAGGTAGTCAGGTCCGATGGTGAACTCGGCGCCATGCAGGCGTTCCTTTCCCTCGATGACCAGTGTGTTAGAGCCGATGTTTTGCACACCTGCGCCCATTGCATTCAACAATTTACATAGTTCCTGGATATGGGGCTCAGAGGCGGCGTTACGAATAGTAGTCGTACCATTGGCAAGGACAGCCGCCATAATCGTGTTTTCGGTCGCAGTCACACTGGCTTCATCGAGAAGGATATCCGCTCCTTGAAGCCTTTCGGACTTGAAATCAAACACGCCGTTGAACTTAAACTTTGCCCCAAGCTTTTCCAGGGCGAGGATATGCGTATCCACCCGGCGGCGACCGATGACGTCCCCTCCTGGAGGAGGCAGAACAAGGTCGCCAAAACGAGCGATCATCGGACCAGCCAGGAGGATGGAGGCACGAATCTGATGGCACAGGTCAGGGTCCAAATCTGACGGGCAGATGTTCTTCGCCTGCAACCGCCAGGAAGAGGCATTTTCCAACATTTCAACTTCCACGCCCAGGCTCTCAAGAAGCTTGCGCATCGTTTGCGTGTCTATGATGTTAGGCATGTTGTGCAGAATGACAGGCTCTTCCGTAAGAAGACAGGCTGCCATCATTGGTAAGGCAGCATTCTTGTTGCCAGAAGGCTGCATCGTGCCATGCAATGGTCGTCCCCCGGTGATTACAAATTTATCCATCAGATCTCCATTAAACTATTTTGTTTGGTGAACCCGAGGTCCTGCTTCCATTACTTCCCAGGATACCGATTCACGATACTTTTCAAAATTTTGAGTGAATTTTTGTGCCAGTGAGGCTGCTTCGTCTTCATAGGCGCTTTGGTCGCTCCAGGAAAGCTCGGGGTTTAAAACCTCCTGAGGCACACCCGGAACTTCGTCGGGAATTTCAACCCCAAAAATGGGGTGAGTGTGGGTTTTCACGTGATCCAATGCACCACCCAGAACGGCAGAGATCATCGCCCGGGTCAATGGAAGGGCGATGCGTTTTCCGGTGCCAAAGGCGCCACCGGACCAACCAGTGTTGAGCAGCCACACCTGGGTGCCGTGTTTGGCTAATTTTTCTGAAAGCAAATTGGCATATACCGTCGGTTTAAGGGGCAGGAATGGCGCGCCAAAACAAGTTGAGAAGGTTGCCTGGGGCTTATCGCCAAGGCCGCGTTCTGTTCCAGCCAATTTGGAAGTATAGCCGCTCAGGAAGTAATAGATTGCCTGGGCATCGCTGAGTTTTGCCAGCGGAGGCATAACGCCGAACGCATCCGCAGTCAAAAAGAAAATGTAATCAGGATGTCCACCCATCCCGGAAGGTTCATAATTGGAGATGAATTCCAGCGGGTAGGAGGCGCGGGTGTTTTCGGTGATGGCACTCGAATCAAAATCGGGGTGATGATGCTCGTCCAAGGGAACATTTTCAATCAGGCAGCCAAAGCGGTTAATAGCGGACCAGACCAGGGGTTCATACTTTGGATTAATGCGAATTGTCTTGGCATAACAACCGCCTTCGAAGTTGAATATGCCGTTGTCGCTCCAGCCATGCTCGTCATCCCCAATTAAGGCGCGTTCCGGGTCAGAAGAAAGGGTGGTTTTGCCTGTGCCACTGAGGCCAAAAAAGAGCGCCACACTGCCATCCTGACCTTTATTGGCTGAACAGTGCAAGGGCAGAATGCCTTTTTTGGGAAGAAGGTAATTCATGAAGGTGAAGACGGATTTCTTAATCTCACCAGCGTAGCGGGTATGGCCGATCAGGACCTGTTTGGCATCAAAATTCAGGATCACCATTGCTGCGGATCGTAAACCATCATTTTGTGGATCTGCCGCAAATTGCGTAGATACGAGGATGGTGAAATCCGGGTCGATGTGCGGCTGATCCGATTTTAATTCAATGAACATATTGGAAGCAGCCAGATTCTGCCAGGCAAGATCTGTGATGACCCTGACACGGGCGGTGTTTTCCGGGTCGGCACCGGCAAACACATCGCAAACATAGAGCCGCTCGGTGTTCATTTTTTGCACAAGCTTGGCTCGTAAGTGAGAGAATTGCTCCTCGGAAAGAGATTCAGTACCGGAGGCATACCAAAGATCAGGGTCGCCATTGTCAATCAGGTATTTGTCGTTTGGAGAACGTCCAGTGAAAGGAGATGTGTTCACTACCAGCGCGCCAGAATCTGTGAGGACACCCTCCCCATCCAAAACTGCCCGGGTGATCAACTCTGCTTTATCAAGATAATAAAGAACATCCTTTACTTCACTTAACCCTAATTTTTCCAACTCAGACCTTAACGCTTCGTGCTGTGTTTCCATGGACCTTCCTCTTAGTTATTTTGTGTGGCGAGACTAATGAAAGAATTCATTGCTGGCTTCCCGTAGATCGATGACGAAAAGTCCGTCAGTTGCAGGACGGGGAAGAAACCTCGGCTACTGATCCCGCTGACCCAGCCACGCGGAGCCAAAACGGAGGTGTAGACCTGGTAGAAGTAATTTTGCGATTCCAGATCGACATTTCCAGCGCCATATTGCGGGTTAAAAGGGCTTATCAACAAGCCAGATGCGGTTTCATTATCTATCTGATTGCTTGTCAGTGAGGCAGCGTTCATTCCAAAAAAGAAAGGTTTCCCGACAGTCTCATAAAATGCATACACGGTACCATCCAGGTAGGTTCCCACAGAATATTGATCGTACGCGTAGGGCGCTAAATCCTTATCGCTCACGGTGAGATAGAAACCATCAACCTTGTCAAAAAAGCTATAAGTCATTAGATTTCCATCATCAGCAGGAATGCCAAACAGCAATTGACCGGTGTAGTAGGCGTTCACCTTCTCAAGCAGATCGGACCAAAGTTGTTCTGCGGTCTTTGGGGTTCCAAAATTGGCTCCGATGGTTTTGAGTGCGCCAGGAAGGCTGGCTTCCACGCCACTTCCACCAAGAATGAGCTGATCGATACCATTAACGTTTGCAAATTGGCTGTAACTCATGACAAAACGTTCATATTCAGCATACCATTGCTGCCACCATAACTGGCTTTTTTCCGAGTTCTCCCACCAGCTTTGTGGGGAGGAACCAGGAAAGTTAATCTGGGGGTAAAGGGCGACAGTAAAACCACTTGACTTCGCGAGAGCAACAATTTCGGCCAATTCACTCAGCAGGACAGAGGCATTGGCATCAAACTCAAGATAAGGTAATCCCTTCTTTTCCACCACCGTCCAGGTCGGGGTTAGTATCAGCCAGTTGATCCCAAACTTTTTTAGCTCTTCTGGAAGCTGGCGGTACCGGCTGAGAAAACTTGGTTGGTAACCAGGCATCAGCTCCACGCCAACCAGGCGGCTTGTTTGCGTTTCACTCGCATTGATTGAATTCGCTTCTTCAACTTCCCACGAAGTCCAGCTTTCGATCTGGTTTGTTTGTGGCGCAGTAGAGGTGAATTCTACCCGGTAGGGATTAGCGCTGCTAACCGGATCCACAGAGAGATCCACCTGGTCGTTCCTGGCAAAGCGATATGTAACCGTACCCAGGCTGGAACTGCCAAAGAAAAGAAACATCCACTGATTGTTGTCCATTGGCCACATGGGGATGGGTTGGTGGGCATGGTTGGTGTAGAACTGAATGCTGACGCTATCCTCGGGTGGAGTTGAGTCCGGAGCTTGAACAATGATCGTCGTGGGGTTCTGGTCATCGATCCGCCAGGTTGCCACTTTATCTTTGATAGTCACGTCGTGATCCGGAAGTGTAATTGTTCGCAGAAGCAAAGCCCCGTCTTGATCACGCTCAGCATTGATGTACCCATTCCCCAAGGTGTACTTATAGCGAAAAACGCTGCCAGCATACAGATTGAGCTGGAGGGAGTAGCTGCTATCTTCGTTGCGCGACATTATTGGCATACGAGAAGCAAAGGAACCTTGAGCATATTCATTAAAAGTTAAACCGCATTGCGCGTAGTCACATATTAAACGTACAGGGGCACCAATCGCTTCTTTCGGAGGTTCCAAGCTCAAAGTGACCTTTATCTGCGGGAGTGGGGTCATTTGGATCACTGCAGGCGTAGAAAGATCAGCCACGAGGTTGGCCTGCTGCTGGAAGGTCACATGGCTGCCATCGATTGAAACCGCACTGAGGATGTGAACCCCAGTCGGCAGGTCATTGAGCACAAATCGTCCGGTCATATCCGTGAAGGTTTGATACCCAGCGATGTTGATCAGCACATCCGGAAGTGGTTGATTGCTCTTGCTGTCATGCACGATGCCATTCAGGTCAGCGGTTTCTCCGGTATAAGACGCGTTTGGCCACCCTGAAACAAAGTCCTTGATTACCGCGTTTTTCTGCACAAAGGCGATACGGTATCCCACCGGCGTGCCATCGGCCTTTTGCTCTGCAACCTCCAATGGGGCAGTCATCACGTAGCGATAGCGCAAGGTGGCGTTCTCGGGAAGCATCAATGTTCCCAGGAATTTTCCATCTGGCTGACGTAAAAGCGGAAATCGCTCTATGTTATAGAGCATCCCACTGACTTCATCAAGAACATCTACCGCCAACTGGGTATCTGCTGAAGCAGGTATGCGCAATTCCACAGAAAATTCCTGCGGGATCAAATTTGGGGTAGTTACGTCTCCTGGAATTTCAGGGCTTTTTGTGGGAAGTGGTTTGTCGGCAGGATCGATGCGGATTGCGCATCCAAAAAGAAAACTCACCACCAACAAACTCAAGATCATTCGGAGGGTTGTTTGATTTATTGTCGATGGCATAACAACCTGCTACTTGTTTAGGGTCTGGATTATTGTCTCGATGTTATCTGCAAGGCTTCCTAAAACACCATTCACGAAGCGAGCGGAGCTATCCGTTCCAAAGGCTTTGGCGAGCTCTACGGCCTCATTAATTCCAACTTTCAGAGGTGTCTTTCGGTAAACAGCGACTTCCCATAAAGCAAGCCTCAAAATGTTGCGATCAATCACTGCCACCTGATCCAGGGGCCATTCCGGGGCATGTTCGGCGATGAGTGCGTCCAATCTATCTGCAAACTCACGCACCCCCGCCGTCAGCATACGCGCAAATTCGTATTGAGTCTCATCCAGGCCCATTGCATTGACCCTGTCAGCAACGACCTCACCAAGCAAATGATCGGTGAGGTCGAGCTCATAAAGGGATTGGAGGGCACAAATGCGCGCCTCGGTTCTTGATTTCATTGCATCTACGCTTCTAAATCGACGTCGGTTATATGTACGTCTATACGAGCAACTTCCATGCCAACCATTTCTGTTATTGCACGCGCGACTCTCTTTTGAACTTCCTGTGCCACAAGGCGGACATTCTCTTCACTACCGGGAATGATGTAGATTTCGACTTCAATCGAATCGTCCTTAACCACTACTCTTACACCGTCTTCAGGCACATTGCCGAGACCTTCACGGCTGCTTAGCCGGCTAACTCCGGGGGTTGCCAGGGTGGTCAATTTGACAATGGTATGCAAGACGCTCGGAGCAATGGTTGTTTTTCCTGTTTTTTCGTCCATGATCTCTCTCTTCTAAGGCAGATAGCCTGTCAGTAGGACGCTCAAAAGAGCGGTCTCATCTTTACTCAAAGGGAAACCATCAACTTGAGCTGTAATTTTTTCATAAAGTGTGTCAAAGTCAATTCCCTCAGGCCAACCTTCAAGAAAGGTGTTCATAGGGTCAGGATAACCTGAAGCAGCAGATTCAGAAATGGAGAATCCAAGATCCCTAAGGTTCTTTTCCAGGATATCATGCCACTCGGAATACAAGGACTGCCAGCCTTTGAGGCAGATCAAACTAAACTTAGCATCTTTTTCGAAAACAGTTTCAGCGTCCCGAATAAGCAGAGCACGCGGAGCAACCATCGGGTTGCGAAATCCGCTGATCCTTACATGCTCTTTGACTTGCGTAACCAGTTCACGGCGTATCTCATCAGGGAGCTTGTCGAGATTTTCGAACAATTTCTGTAAGATCTCCTTACGGAAGTAAGGTTCGATGAAGACGTTCAAAGCAATTGCTGGTACCAAGTCTACCATAGTAACTCCATTTCGCGCAGACGTGCTGCGCAGCACAAACAAGCGGGACTAATAGTCTTCGTTCTCATCAGCCAGGTCGTCGTCTTCGTCCTCGTCTTCTTCATCCTCGACCGCCCAGAGATCTTCGTGTTCATCTTCCTCGCCCATTTCGTCCCAATCATCCAATTCTTCGTCTTGCCAACTTGAACCTGCATGATCCTCCTCGTTGGGGGAATACGTTAAGCAGCCTGCATCGGGATTAATCTCAATAGCTGCTGCGGTGCAATAACGCTCATCCAAAAAAATGCAATCCAGATAGTGGCAGCGAATTCGTGGCATTTTCATAAACTCCGTAAAAAAATAGTTATTTTCGCAGGCATTTTACCTTAGTAAACATAAACCGTAAAGAATAGCAAGCCTGTTATCCTGGTCTGATCCGAATAGCTTCGATAACGTTCGGAATATTCTCAAGTCTGGCCAGCAACCGGCTTAACTGGGAGATGTCCGCAATCTCAACAGTAAGGTTTACCTTCACAATATGCTGCTTGGTACTCAACGAGAGGTCCACCAAGCGAACAGGTTCGCTGGAAAGCACAGCGGAAATATCTGCCATTAATCCCTGACGATCATAGGATGTGATCTGCAAGGGAACCGGGAAGGTTTGCGCCGCACTGCCCCAATCAACTTTGATCAAGCGTTCAGTATCGCGAACACGCAGAGCATTCGGGCAGTCGGAGCGATGAATGGTGACACCACGTCCCCGGGTGATATAACCGATGATTTCATCGCCAGGCATTGGGTTGCAGCAGTGGGCAAAGTTGGTTGCCATTCCTGAAAGGCCGGCGACCATTACGGAAGCGCTGTCACCACTGCTGCGAGGCGCTTCGGGTATCAGTTCTTCAATTTCAGCGAGACTTGGCTTACTGAGTTCTTCGATGCGGGTGATAAGCTTTCCCATGGGGATATCACCGCTGCCAATACCCACGTAAAGGTCTTCGAGAGAGCGCACATTGAAGCTGGCGACATAATCATTCAGGTCAATGCCGGTTAGACCAAGCCGTTTAAATTCCTTTTCGACGAGGAGTTTGCCGTGCTCAAGGTTCTGTTCGCGGGCTTGTTGCTTGAACCACTGCTTAATTTTTGCGCGTGATCGGGCGGACTTTACCAACCCGAGGTTAGGGTTCAACCAATCGAGGCTTGGACCTCCACGATTCACTGTCAGAATTTCAACCTGATCTCCTGTATGCAACGTGTAGTCAAGCGTGACAAGTTTGCCATTGACTCGTGCGCCACGGCATCGGTGACCAATATCGGTGTGAACCTGATAGGCGAAATCAATTGGAGTAGACCCACTTGGGAGGTCAATGACATCGCCCTTGGGTGTGAAGACGTAAACCCGATCGCGGAAAATGTCCGACTTCAGCCCTTCAATTAAGGTCTGACTATCGTCAACCTCCTGGGACCATGCAAGCAAGTTGCGCATAGATTGTACTTTTTGTTCGTAATCACTCGAAAGAGCAGCCTCATTTTCCTTGTAACGCCAATGAGCCGCAATACCATATTCGGCATTTTGGTGCATCTCCCAGGTACGGATCTGAACTTCGAGCGGTTTTCCGTCACTATAGATCACCGCAGTGTGCAGAGATTGGTAGTTATTGGGTTTTTTGGCTGCGATGTAATCGTCAAATTCGCCGGGAATTGGCTGGAAATGCATATGAATGATGCCAAGCACTTTATAGCACGTCTCAACATCATCGACAATTGCCCGCACTGCCCGCAAGTCACGGATCGAGTCAAAATTTTTGTTCTTTCTCTGCATCTTGCGGTATATCGAATAGATATGCTTGGGGCGGCCGGAAATGGTCGCTTTGACATCTGCCTTAGCGCAAAGTTCCTGTAAATCTGCCACTATGTGCTCGATCTCCTCGAGGCGTTTTGCCCGACGCAGAGTGAGTTGGTCGGCGATTTCTTTGTACTTCTCAGGATTGGTGTACATAAAGCCAAGATCTTCCAGCTCCCACTTAAATTGCCAGATGCCAAGGCGATTCGCCAGAGGCGCAAAGATATCAAGGGTTTCCTGACCAATAATGCGCTGTCGGTCCACTGGCAATGAGCTTAAGGTCCGCATGTTGTGCAGGCGGTCAGCCAATTTGATGACCACCACGCGGATATCGTCGCCGATTGCCAGTAGCATTTTTCGCAGAGTCTCAGCCAGGTCGTCTGATAATTTCAATTCAGAAAGTGGTGTGGAGGGGGGCAGGGGAGTGCGCTCAGGGGGATGTTGGTCTGCGCGGGAAAGCTGAGGAAGAGCTGTGATGCGGGTGACATCCTCAACAAATCCCGTGATTGTCCGCCCAAACTCTTTCCGCAACTGTTCAACTGTGGTTGGCGTGTCCATTAAAACATCATGGAGTAAGCCTGCTGCCACGATATTGGGTGAGGCTTCGAGCTCAAGCAGGATATTAGCTACGCCAAGACAATGCGTGAAGTACGGCAGACCGTTTGCACGCGTCTGACCGGCATGCGCTTCCTCTGCGAAGCTATAAGCTTTTTGAATGAGCTCACGTTCAGCTGCGGAGTAGCTCTTGGGTAGCTTATTGATAAATTGATCTTTATCCATACCAAAGCTAATTGTAAGCCACAATCCAAAGCTTACTTAAGCTTTTCCATGCTTGTCCAGTCTCTGTTCAACCGCATACTATCAAGGCATTGCCGCTCCTGCTCAGTCAAGGCGCCCTGGACCAAATGAGTAAGGAGTTGTCCGACGCCAGGTCCCAGCATGAAACCCTGACCGCAAGCGCCGGTAGCAAGCAGGAAGCCTTCAATTCCTTCCACTTCTCCCAAGATCGGGTTGCCATCTGGAGTCATTGGGTAAGTGCCGCGCCATGTGCGCCTGACCCGTAAGTTAGCCAGCTTTGGCATGGTTTCAATCAAACGTTTACTGGCAAGAGGCAGGAAAGCGCTGGTATCCCGGTCCAGATACCCCCAGATCTGCGGGTTGGGAGTGACACAGAAAATGATCTTGCCGCTCGGGTGCTGGTAAAAATAGAAGTTGCTCGAGCCCGGTCTGGATCGGATATCCACGATCATTGGGTTAAACATAGGCTGTACGGCTTCAGTTATGCCGGCTTCGTGCGCATCAGGTTTTACAGGAAGATCAAGCCCGACCAACCGACCAATTTCTGCAGACCAGGACCCCGCTGCATTGATGAAGCAATTGGTGGAATAGTGACCCTTATTGGTGGTCACTGATCGTACTTTATTGGCTACTGTATCAATGCTGGCAACAACCTCATTGAATTGAAAAACCGCGCCATACCTCACCGCTTCCTGGTAAAAAGCAAATGAAGCCTTGAGCGGCGAAGCAGAACCATCTTCTGGAGAGTATGTCCCACCATGCAAATCTCTTGGATTGATGTCTGGTACGAGCTCCAGGAAAGCCTGGCGATCAAGCCAGCTAATGTTGAGTCCGAGGTTGCGCTGCATATCGAGCAGGTCTTTCAGCGTCTTTTCGGTGGCATCGTCGTAGGCAACAAAGCTGTACCCGCCAGCCTTCCACTCAATATCCTGCCCGTGTTCAGCCTGCCAGTGCGAGAAGATATCAATAGAGTTGGAACATAGCAGGATCTTCGCGGGGTCCGAATGGGTGGCACGGATGCCGCCGATGGCGTGTTTGTTGGAGCCCTGACCGTTACTGGGGCGAGAGTCGAGCACCAAAACTTTCAATCCTGCTTGAGCGAGAAAGAAAGCCGTGGGCGTGCCGATTGAGCCGGCACCTGCGATAATGACATCATAGGTCGGTTGTAGGCTCATTGGCGGTCTCCTTCATTAGGCAAATTCGCCAAAACCCTGACAGGCATTTCGATGAAAACCGGCCTTACAGGCGTTTCTGTGACCTCTGAAAGTGGAATCCCTTCTGCGAGATACATGCGCTTGATCATGTTCAGGCATGTTTTTCCACCGCAAGCGCCCATGCTGGCTTTAGTGACGGCTTTGATTTGATTGATATCCCGCACACCACTGCGTATCAACGCCCGAATTTCACCAGCCTTAACCCTCTCGCAGCGGCAGATATAGGCCTCATCGGCGAGATTTTCGGGATGTTCCGTCTCAAATTCAAAGGGAGTAGGTTCAGTGGTCTCTATAATCCGCAAACCGGATACTAATTTGGCAATCCCACGCGGGACTTCCACGGTAAGCAGGGAGGTGCCATTCGCATAGCCTTTTATTTTCTTGATTGTCTTGATGGTTGCCTTGCCCAGCGACATTCCCTCCGTGCTTGTTAATTCAATTTCACCGCCTACAGCAACGCTCAATGGATCCTGTTCAAAGGGCAGAGTCACCAGTGGGTTTTGATTATTATTGCGATAATCGACCAGCGTGACCGCCAGGCCAGGGCAAACTGCCACGCAACGCCCGCAAGCAATGCAGCCTTTTTCAGCGAAGTAATCCACTTCCGGGAGGTGGCGTATGTCTGCCGGATCCACGTGGATTAGATGCCTCGGGCAGACCGTTGAACAGGGATCGCAGGGGATTTCCTGAGTGCAGTGCATAATTGGAAATACCCCTTCTTCAAGCTCGGGTAAGTTTGGCTCAAAGATCTCTCCCGGGCGGGATTTTAGGATTTCTTCAATTGAAGCCCATTCAGCGGGGATTTCACCCGAAAGCTTCCGCAAAAATCCGGCTATTTCGCGTCCTGAAATTTTGCCAGAGAAGATCGCAGCTGAAGCTTCAGCGATTTCTTTGGCATCACCAGCTGAAAAAACCGGCAAGCCCACGAGTTCCGCTTGCCTGGTAAACTCATTCACCGGGTCAAGTCCAACTGCGATCAGAACCGTATCGCAATCGTATTGCTTCTCAGTGCCTGGAATGGGTCTAAATTCCTTATCCACCCTGGCTATGACAACTTTTTCGACATGATCCTTCCCCAGGGCTTCAATAACTGTATGGGATGTGTAGACTGGAACCCCGGACCGAATTAATTTGTCTTTATGTACTTTATAGCCACCGCATTCGGGAGCGGCTTCCACCAAACCAGATACATGAATTCCAGCCTGAATCGCATGATATCCGGCGATAAGGCCCACATTACCACCGCCGATGATGAAAAGATTCTCGCAAGGGCGCACCAGGTCCCGGTTCACAAGCGTCTGAAACGCGCCTGCGCCATAAATGCCGGGCAGGGTGTTGCCAGGAAAAGCCAGGCTTTTTTCACGCGCGCCAGTTGCTATGAGCAGCATTTTTGGGTAAACCAGAACATAAACTTCATTGTTTTTAAATACACCGATAGATTTGTCCTCAAAAACCCCTACGGCTGTGCTTCTCTCCCAGATTTCCACCGAGGCGTGCTGACGAACGGTGGCCTCGAGTTTTTTGGCGATGTCGATACCGCGCGTGCCGGCGAAGACCGCTTCACTCGAGCCAAAGAAACGATGTGTCTGCAGGACGAGCTTGCCGCCGAGATGCGA
>WOYI010649850.1_pt1 | contig 27230 bp, 29 predicted proteins | sample 6423411 | NCBI WGS metagenome assembly WOYI01 (sample SAMN13441803, study PRJNA592873) | oil field metagenome | biome: oil field; feature: oil-well bore; material: oil-contaminated soil; isolation source: oil-contaminated soil from oil-well borehole | place: Germany: Wietze | collected 2016-10-18 ...
CCTGGAAGTCATTGTTCCCCTGTCACGCAAGTTGCATTGCTCTCCGATTGGCCGCTTCCGGCGGAGACTCGCTGATCATCCCACGACCTCCTTGAGCGTGAACCGGAACGCAGCGCCCGCTTCCGGGTGGCCGGGCACCCGATCCTCGACCCAGATGCGCCCGCCGTAGCGCTCCAGGAGCGTGCGGCAGATGTAGAGGCCGAGCCCCTCCCCCCGTGCCCGGGTCCGCCCTCGTTCGAACCGGCGGAAGATCGACTCCTTCAGTTCGTCGGGAACGCCGGGGCCGGTGTCGGCCACGGTGACGACGACGTTGCCGTCGATCGTCTCGATCGAGATGGTAATAACGACGTCGGGACCGCCGAACTTGACGGCATTCCCGATGAGGTTGTGGAAGACTTCGGCAAGGAGATCGTCCGCCCAGACCATGCGAGAGACCCCTCCGTACCTGATCCCGGCTTCGGGGAAGTTCTTCTGTTCGCTGACGATCACGCCGTGAAGATCGATTGGCTTCAACGGCGCATGTTCCTGATGAATTTTGCGGATCATCGCAACATTCGCCAGAACCTCCGTGCTTTTATCGATGCTGCCCTTCATCTTCTGGACGTATTTCTTCGGTTCACCTTCAAGAATATCCATCAGCAGGTCGGTATAGAGGATGGCGACGCCGTTGGCGTTCCTGATGTCGTGCGTGAGGATGTCCAGGTACAGGTTCGCTTCGCGGTTCGCGACCTCCAGATCATGGTGGAGCCGGGCCCGTTCTTCCTCGGCCCGCTTGCGGTCGGTGATATCCTGTGCGAACTCGATGAGACCGATCAGTTCCCCTCTCTCGTCGGTGACGGGATACCCCCGGAGGAAGAAGATCCTCCCGTCGGGAGTGGGGATCTCGGTCTCCTGGGGCTGTCTGGTCTCCCGGGCGATAACGACAGGGCATATGTCGCAGACGCCTGTACGGTTGTGCCATATCTCGTAGCACCGGTGCCCGACCAGGTCCGCCGGCTCCCTGCCGATGAATGCGGCGGCGGCGCGGTTGACCCATAATATCTTCAGATCCGTGTCATAGTAGGCGAACATCTCGGCCGTCGAGTCCAGAATCAGGGCTTTTTCCCGTTCCGCCCGCCGCAGGGCCTCTTCGGTCCGCTTTCGCTCCGTGATGTCCCATGCATTTACGACAAAGCCCCTGACCTGGGGGTCGCCTAAGAGGTTGGTCACGATTGCCTCGATCACGTGCGTGCCGCGCGGACCCCTGAAGCGGACCTCGAACTGCACGCTCCCTCCCGGCCTTTGCGCCAGGGTGGATACCACCTCCTTCACCCGCGGCAGATCCTCGGGCTGGATCATATCGAACGCATGCCTCCCGATCAGCGTATCGGGCGCAAAGCCGTCCAGCCGCTCGATAGGCGGGCTCGCAAACCGGATCTTTGACTGATCGTCGATGATGAGGATGAATTCGGAACCCTTCTCGATGAGAGCCCGGAACGTCTTTTCGCTCCCACGAAGTTCGGCCTCCGCCCGGCTTCGCTGGAGAGCAATCGAAGCAAGGCTCCGGAAGACCTCGACGACCCGGAAGTTGACCTCTCCGCCCTCCCGCCGGGTGAGGATCACCGCCGATCCAAAGATTTCTCCTTTCCAGGCGAACGGAATGCAGTACATTGCCCCGAAGCCGGCAATATCCTCGAATTTACGGCAGATCTCCTGCGAGATCTGCCCGAGGGCGATCTCCTGGAGCCCTCCTTTCACCTCCTCAATCTCGCCGCGGGTCATGATGGCCCGGATATCCGGGGGGATTTCGAGCGAGAGCCCGGTGAGGCCCTCCCCGAAGACCTCGATGATATCCGGCAGGAACGGCTCGATGCCGAAGAACGCCCGCGGGCTCAGGGTGCCCGCCTGGATGTCGGCGGCGCTCGCGATGACGACAGAACCGGGCGCGAGTTCGTGGAGGTAGGCCCCGATTGCAGAGAAGAGGTCGGCCTCTTCCGGCATCGAGGCAAGTTCCGTCGCCGCCCGGGAGAGGAAGGCCAGATCGTCTGATCTCCGCCGCACCTCTCCTTCTGCGGCCTCCCGGCGGGTGACGTCGCGGAAGCGGACAAGCCAGTCCGCGGTCGCTTCCACCCGCCTGGAGGAGAAGATGTACCACCGCTCCCCGGCGGCCGAGGGTACCCTGACCGTGATTCCCCCGGACTCGGTGCGGTTCTGCAGCAGCGAGAGGATCCGCTCCCTCTGGTCCCCGTCTGCTTCAGGAAGGATTTTTTCGGCGACAATGCGGGCCGCATCCGCATTGCGGGCGTCGCCGGCGGAGATCCCGGCGAGGCGCTCCATCGAAGGGGTGATGGTCCGGACAAACATGCCGGAATCGGCGAGGATGACGGCATCCTCCATGGCATCCAGTATCTCCAGTATCTCGGGTCGCACCCCTGTGTCCGGTTCAGTGGTCTGCATACGGCCCAGCCCCGTCCGGCAGGATCGCCATCGACAGGGAGATCCTCGTGCAGGGTTCTCCACGGGGAGAACGTCATGGAGAGTATATATAATCTGTCTGCCGGCCCGTCCGGGCAGCCAGCCCGCCCTTTTTGTGCGCCGGGGGATCTCGCTACGGCAGGAGTTCTGGGCGCTGTCACAACAGGCATGTGCGGGAACGGCTGGAATAACGGGAGGACTTGAAAGTGGAGGGAATATAACCCAAAAATCGAAATGCGAGGGAGGCGATTCGAACGCCCGAACACCTTCGTGACAAGGCCCTCAACCTTGCGCCTTTGACCTGGCTCGGCAACCCTCGCGCTGTTCTCTATATACAACGCACTGCAACATAAAATATCTTGCTCTCCAGGACCCGGTTTTGTGCGGACGCAAAGGCCTTGAGCCCCCGCGAAGTGGTCTGTCTCTGGACATACCCGCGCTCCGGCGCCCCGCTACCGCCTTCGGTGTATATTTATGCGCTCCGCTCCAATAATCCCGCATGTGGGCTGACATCTCACGGGAGTTCGCCGATTCACCGTCCCAGGGCCGGGTAGTCCGGTTCATGCTGGAGAACGGGTTCGGCATCAATTCGGAGGGGCGCATCGTCTGCAACGGCATCGAGATCCCGGCCACGCACATCGGCAGGGCGATCGAGACCGATCGCAGGGTCGTGGACGCCACAGCCCGCCGGATCCTCGATAACCCTGAGCTGCGGGAGGTCTTCATCCGGATGCGCGCCGCGCCCGACCTCTCCCGGGTCGCCGAGGCTCTCGGCCTCTCGGTCATCACGCTCTTCCCCAAGGACGCGCACGAGAAGGGGATCGTCGGCGCGGCGGTCAAAGTCCTCGTCGACCACGACCTCTCCATCCGACAGATCTTCGTCACCGACCCCTACCTCGCAGAGGAGCCCAGGCTCGTTATGATCGTGGACGAGGCACGGGTCCCATCGTCGGTCTACGAAGACCTGCGTGCGCTCCCGCAGGTAAAACAGTTGATCATCTGAAGAGTTCTATTTCGAGCCCGAGCCGGCAGATCCGTTTCCTCTGTTGCACGGGAAGAGCGATGGCATCTCCCAACCGCTCCTCCATCGTTATGATACGGGTCCCCTTCACCAGGTTGTCCGCGTGGGCGACGATCTTCTCCTCGAGTGTCCGGGGCACGCAGTCCCGCGGCACGAGGCCGAGGAGCGAGCACTCGTCGGCCGTCAGCCCGGCGCCGATGTGCCGCTCGACGATGGCGACGATCGCCCCGTCAAGACCGAACGACCGGCAGATCGCGCCGCCCGCCTCGGCATGGTGAAGGTCGTGCGTCACTCCCCGGCCGATATCGTGGAGGAGGGCCCCGGCCTCGATGAGGTCGCGGTCGACCAGGGGATCGGAGGCGTAGGTGAGTGCAAGGTCACGCACCGCCCGGCAGTGGGCGATGACCTCCTCGGTGCACCCGGCGCGCCTGAGAAGACTGATGCAGTCCGACTCACGCACTCCCGAGGCTCTCCTTGATCTTGTCGACCCTTCTCCGAAGGGCGGCGGCGATGAGCTCGTTATCGAAGTGCTCGAGCATCACCTCGCAGTTCGGACACTCGAAGTTCCAGTTCGCCGCATCCGTGAAGGTGTAGACAACGCTGCAGTTCTTGCACATATAAAAGTCGTTCTTCTCCTCGTAGTTGAGCCGGGCGTCGAGGTGATCGAGCGCATCCCGGATCACTTCCTCAAGAACGTCGTGGACGCGGTCCACGCGGAGGTGCCAGAGGTAGGTGAGCCAGCCGGTCTCGGTGTTCTTCAGCCGCCGGTACTCAGCGAGGCGTTTCTCGTAGAGGGTGTAGAGGGTGTGGCGGACGGTGTTGAGGTTGACGCCGGTCATCTCGGCAAGTTCCTCGTCACTGTGCTCCCCTCCTTCGGGGAACCGCCTGAGAAGCTCGACTCCGTCCTCTCCGATCATGCGCAGAATGTAGGCGTGGATTGCCGGATCGTTTAATAATTCAGTGACGGTTACCATGCTCGAATCTCTCCCATAGTTGGATTATCGTATAATAGTATATGTTCCAGCATCGATGCCCACCATACTCTGTTCTCAATCTTTAATTCCCTTTTCCCATGCCCGGGGGCAGGGCAGCCCCTCAAGGCAGAGAAGAGGGCGTTCCCGGGGCTCATTCCCCGATCAACTTCCGGACTGCCGCGGTGTTCCTCTCGAGGTCCATAGATGCCGCTGCCTCCGTCTCTCCGCACCCGAAGACGCTCACGATGGCGTGGCCCTCCTCGAACTCGGTGCCGGGCCAGGGAATGTCGGCGATCCGGGGCGCAAGCGCCGCGAGGTCGACATCCAGCCGCATATCCCGCTCCGCAAAAAGGATCCGCCGGACCGCGACCTGCCTGGCCGCAGGCATCGCCGCCGGGATCACCCCGCGGCAGGCATCCATGTGCATGGCAAAGACGCTCTTTTGGGTCGCCATCTCGACCGTATCCACGGTGGCCTGGAACCGGGGGTTGATCTCGATCGCCCAGGGCTTCTCACCCGCCATGAAGTCGATCCCGACCGAGCCCACGCACCCGCTCGCCGCAGCGATCCGCTCCGCTGCCGCGATCATCTCCGCGGCAAGCGGGTGGGAGAACGGGGTGACCGACCCGGCAAACCCGTGCGCGCTCTCGCCCTCGCCCCGCAGGATCTGCCGGTTGACGGCGACGGCCCGCGCGCGCCGGCCGTCGGCAACGCAGGAGACGCTTGAGGGGATCCCGTCGACGAGCGCCTGGGCGACGTAGGGCACGTTCGGCCAGGTCTCCTCCCACCGGCGAAGTTCCTTCTCTGTCTTCACGACGGCGTTTCTCCATCCGCCCGCTCCGCGGCGCGGCTTGACCATCACCGGAAAGTCTTCGCTCCCGGCGAGCGGCGGGACCGGCACCTCCAGCCCCTCGAAGAACCGCTGGATCTCCAGTTTGTCGAGAAATCGCTCAACCCTGTGGGGCGGCGTGCCGCAGAGCGGGATCGTCGTCCCGATCGTCTCGGCGCCCGAGGCGACGACCAGCGCGTCGACCGGGTGGCGGGCGGCGAGTTCGGTAATCTTCTCCGGGAGTTTCTCGAGTTCGTCGAACCCGAGAGAGTCCTCTGTATACCAGGCGAGGTCCTGGTCGCAGAAGTGGTCGACGGCGTAGACCGTATAGCCGGCCCGGTGGGCCGACTGCGCCACGTGCCGTGTCGCGAACCCGGCAACCAGGACCCGGCCCTTCACTGCTCCACCGTCTTCTTTCCCACTTTCGTCGGTTCGATCCGGATCTTCGCGTCCGGGTACTCCCGGTTGAGCTCCTTCCCTTCGAAGAGGTGGTCGAGGAAGAGGGCGAGGCTTGAGATCTCGGAGTGGGGCTGGGTGGTCACCGAGACGTTGTAGTCGGCAAGGCCGTAAATATCGCCCGGCACCTTCTCGGCCCCCACCACGACGAGCACCCGCTCCTGGCCCCGGATCTCGTCGATGACGTCGGTCATCCGGAGCCCGTACATCGTGAGGTGGGCGACCTTGCCGCCGCCGGCCTTCCAGTCCTGGATGCACCGCCGCCACTTCACGTCGTTCTCCACAAAAAAGTCTCCTCCCCACCGGGAGGCCACGTCCTTGATGCTCGCGGCCACGCCGGGGTCGTCTGCGGCAAGATACATCCCCCGGGCCCCGAGCGCCCGGGCCGTGAGCCCGACATGGGTCGTCACCCGCTGGTCGCGTTCGGGCCGGTGGCCTATCCGGAGTACCGCTGCGGTGGGCATATCGCTCACTCCTCTCGCCTCTTTGCCCTGACGACGCCGTTATCGATGACGAACGGCATATCATTCGTATACCGGCACTGGCACTCGATCAGCGACTCCTGGATGGAGAGGTGGCGCACCGTCTCCCCGGATCGCCGGATCAGGAGATAGCGCTCGAGGCGCTCAAGCGATGCCATGACCGCACCATGTTCAAAACCGGTGGCTGCTGCCAGATCCCCGGCGGTAATGCCGTCGGTTTCGGGAATCCGGTGGTATATGGTCCAGTCCAGATCTTCCTCACGCACACCTATTCTTTTTTCCGGACAGACCGATATAGTTATTCATGCACCGCCCGCACCGTTCCGGCTCTGCGGGCCGCTATCACGGCGGTTCTTTAGCCGGTGCAGGGCAGCGGAAGGTATGGTGGGAACTGAGTATGGTCGATTATGCAGCACTGGCAGATCTTGCCGACAGGCTCTTTGAGGCGAGCGACGATGACGATGAACTTCTCGCAGCGATGCTGGATCCGCTTGACGGAGAGATCCTGGGGGCGCTGCTCGCCTCCGACCTCCTCAACGCCTACCAGGTCTTCTACTACTTTTTCCGGGAGACGCCGGACGAGCTGACGAAGGAGCGGCTGCAGCTCCACGCGGCCTCAGATCTCGCCCGGGGGGTCGTCATCGACGAGGTCGATATCTACGATGTCATCTTCTCTCTGGAGGGCGGGGAGCCCGTCCTCCTTATCACCGACGGCGAGGCGACGCTGGCACGGTTCGAAGGAGAGCAGGCATACACGGATCTGGTTCGGTATCTGGACGAGTCCCTTTAGACGGGCGATCTAGCAGAAACCCTGCGGGTTTCTTCAACTCCTGCCGTGCCGCCAGTCGTTTCCGGCGGTGATCAGCCGCTCGTCCACCCTCGCCCGCACGATCGGGGGGAGGTCCCCCCACCGGATAACCGCATCGCCGATGACGGCAAGCACGCCCCGGATACCTGTCCCCGGGAGGGCGTCGAGGACCGGGGTGTCTTCCGGTGTGATCCGGTTGCAGATCGCCGTCGCCCAGGCGTCCGCGGCGGCGACGTCGGGGGAGAAGACCGTCACGGCGTCGGCGGTGCCGAAACTGATGGACGGGCCCACCGTCGCCGATGAGGTGCAGATCCCGAGGATCTCTTCCTGTGGCGGCACCAGGAACGCGATACGCCCGCTCAAGGGCGATGCGCCTGCATAGATGCCTATCTTAACCTCGCGGTCGCTTACAAGGGCAATATCCCCACCGTTGTCGACGAGGGCAAACGTCGCGCCCTCCTCGACCATCGCCTCCACCCCTGCCCAGGCTATGGCGCCCGCCACCGCCGCCATGGGCCCGACCCCGGCAACTGCCGCGGCCCGGGCCATGCGATCGGGGGTCCTCTCCGGGTCCTTCGGAGCATACGGCTCAAGCGTTGCCGAAAAATAGGAGTCCAGGGCGATCTGCCGCTCGACCTCCTGCCGGGCGGCCATCATGCCGGATTTTGCCGCCGCGATCTCTTTGGGATCGTCGGCGAGGATTGTCGTAATCGTCTGCCGGAACTCGAAGTGCTCCCGGATCATCTCTGTTGCGAGAGGGCGCCATGAGGGCACGCCTGGATGCACTTGCCACAGAGGACGCACCGCTCTGAGATCACGCGCAGACGCCACTCCTCGTCGAAGGAGAAGACTTCCTGGGGGCAGACGCTGATGCAGGCTCCGCAGTCGACGCACTCCGCCTCGTCGAGAGCGATGGCATTCTCCATCACGCGGACCGTGACCGCCATCTCCTCGAGGCGGCGCCGGACCAGGTCCGCATCCTTATCGGGGACGTCGATCAGCACCTCCCCTGCCATCGAATCGATGTTGGCCTTCTCGACGTTGACGAGGACGCCGGTCTCCTTCACCAGCCGGGCGATCACCGGTTCCCGTCCCGGGTCGTGCTGTCCCTTCCGGGAGAACGCCAGCAGAAGTTTCATCGCCGCCGCCTCCCCCCGAAGAGTTTCCCGAGATCGATCGCCGAGAGGATGCCGACCACCCGGTTCGTCGTATCCACCACCGGGAGCGCGCTGATGTTGTTTTGCTCCAGTTTTCGGGCGGCGACATCCACCGGCTCGTCGGGGGTCGTCTTGATCACCTTCCTGGTCATGATGTCCTTGACCTGCCGCAGTTTCCCGTCCGTCACCACTGCCTTCGAGACGTCATAGGTGGTGATGATCCCGACAAGCGTGCCGTTGCCGTCCAGGACCGGGAGGTGGTTCGTCTCGTCCTTGAGGAGCCGCTTTGCCGCCACCCGGATCTCCTCGTCTTCCGTGATGCTGATCACCTGCCGGTTCATGATGTCGCGGACGCGGGGGCTGACGGCCGTCTCCCGCATGGGTTTTGCACGCTTTGCCGGGTCGATCCGCCGGGTGGGGAGCGCAAGTTCCATCTTCCCTCTCTCTACCCAGTCTTTGAGTTCCGTCGCCACCGCCCGCGCCCGCCGGTAGCTGGAGAGCGACGACGTCCTGACCGTTTCCTCGCCGATCTCGACGGACCCGCTCCTGAGGTCGGCGTAACTGACCTTCGCAACCGAGGGCCGGTCACGCCGGGGAGTGCCGTAATCGATGATATCGGTCCGGATATCCTCATCCCGCACCGCGGTGCTCCGGACGATCCCGGTATCGAGCACCGGTATCGGGACGCCGATGCCGATGTACAGCGTCACGCCGTAGCCGTTCATCACCGCGGCGCGCAGGAACTCCTGCCGCATCTTCTTCATGTCTCCGGTCACCATCAGTGTCCCGAATCCGCCGCCCGCCGAGTGCTGGGTGCCCTCGCCGACGACCATACCCTCTGCACCGGCAAGGAAGATCGGGACGCCGCTCCCGATGACCCGGAAGTTGGGGTCGTTTGCGAGCGGCGAGAGGGTCCCTGCGCCGGAGTAGGAGACGTTGCCGCACCGCGGGAGGAGGGTGCCCATGTAGGTGTGGAGCGTCCGGTCGGTGGTGTTTGCCGCCGCGTTGTAGCGCTGGTAGGAGTTCCTCGGGTTCACCATGATCGCCTGGTTCATGTCCTCAAGCAGCAGCTCCGTGGTGATGCTCCGGCGCGGGTAGCAGTCGGTCCCGTGGGATGTTGCCCGCAGTTCGACGGTACCCCCCGCAACGAGTTCTTCGAGGACGTGGGCGCCGCCGTAGAGGCGGTCCTTGGATTCGGCCTCCTGGGTTGCGCCCAGATAGGCGTCGACCGCCGCAATACCTCCGTATGCTTCCACGTCGTTGAGCCAGACGCGTTCCATCCTGATGGGGGGGTCGGCGTGCCCGAAGTTGAAGAATGCACCGGAGGAGCACATTGCCCCGAACGTCCCGGTCGTGACGACGTCGACCTCCGCCAGTGCCCCTTCCTCTCCTAACTCGTCGACAATGCCCGGCATCTCCTCGGCGGTAACAACTCGTGCAGTACCGTCGCGTATCCGGGCATTGATGAGGTCAAGGGACTTGTCCATGAACGTATATTCATTTTGGAATATTTATAGGTGTTGATTATTACTTTAGGTAATATTGAGCCGGGGTATGTGGCCATCCCGGCACGGTCGATGCGGTTCAAAAAAAGGGTGGGTTCCTATCGTTCAGTCCCGCCTGCGCAGGGCAACGAGGAGCCCGAGGACACCGAGCGCGCCAATCACTGCAAAGGGTGCCATGCCCGCGTGGGGCGTCTGGGTCGGCACGGGCGAGAGCGAAGCCGAGGCCGAGGCGGTGCTCCCGGCACCGACCTGGACGCTGGTCGACCAGTCGCTGTAACCGGCGAGTGCCACCCTGACTGCATGGGTGCCGGCGGCAACGCCGTCGACGGTCAGCGGGGTGATGCCCTTATAGGCGTTGTCGATGTAAATCTCGGCCCCCGAAGGGGAAGAGGTGACCGCGATGGAGCCGGTCGAGGTTGGCTGGCCGGGCTGGAGCGCCGCGCTGACATAACTCGTGGTTGCTCCGCTGACGGCAACCGAGGTTGTGTAATCCTGGTACCCGGAAAGAGCGATCCTGATGGTATGGGAGCCAACCGCGACGTTCGAGATCGTAAAGGCTCCTGCCGAGGGGGTCTTCCCCTGGTACTTGTCGTCAAGGAAGATGTCTGCGCCTGCCGGGTAGGAGACCACGTCGATAGCCCCGGTGGTTGCAGAGGGAACAGCCGTCAGCCGGGCGTCGACATAACGGGTCACGCCGGAAGTCACGGACACGGTCGTCTTCCAGTCGTAGTAGCCACTGAGGTCGAGTTCAATGTTGTGGTTCTTTGCCGAGATGCTGGAGAGTGTCAGGGGCGTCCGGCCCTTGTAGACCCCGTCCATGTAGACATACGCGCCGGAGGGGCTGGAAGTGACCTTGACCGACCCGTACTGCTGGACCGGCGTCAGGGTGAACTGAACACTCGACTGCTGCCCCGCCCTGACGGTGACGGTGCTCACGTCGGACTGGTAGCCCGAGTAATCGGCCTCAACAGAGTAGGTGCCGGGAGTAAGGTCCTTGATCGTGAGCGGCGTTACACCCCGGTAGTTTCCGTTCAGGTAGATAGCCGAGCCGGAGGGGCTCGACGTGACACGGATCGAACCGGCGGTCTCGACCGGCTGCAGCGTCGCGTAGACGTCCACGGTCTGGCCCGCGGCGGGGCTCGAGGGCAGGCTGCCGGAGTAGGTCTGGTAGCCGCTCTCCTCGACCCGGAAGTTGCTGTAGGGCGTCCCGGTGGAGTAGACCGGGACATCGAGCGATCCCCCGTACGTGGTACCCTTGTACTGTCCGTCAAAGTAGACGTCGGCACCGTCGATGTTGCAGTGGACGCGGTACCATCCCTCGTCTCCTCCAAGTGCAGTGACGGCAGGGATGCCGGCACAGAGGACGAGAAATGTCATTCCGATAATAAGAGTTCTCAGCATGATCTGTCTCCAATAGACAACATCCAAATATCGGTTCTTCCGGGTATAACTATTTCTATTTTGTATATCAGAAATCTGGGGGCCTTTGATGATACTGACCCTTTTGCTCCGGATAAGGCCGCTGGTTCCTCCTGACTTCGAAGATGCGTCCGGCCCGGAGCACTTCTCTTTGGCGGTATGAGTGCCGGAGCTGTGGACGGCCCCCTTCCTCCGGGCGGAGGTGACCTCGTTCACCTTTTTTATCCCGTGAAGTCTATACGAGATACTGCATGGATATCGAGAGGTTCATCACCGCAATGGAGCAGGTCGCTCCGCCCGAACTGGCCGAAGAGTACGATGCCGGGAGGATCGGTCTCGTCGTCGAGGGGCAGAATGAGATCGGAACCGTCTGCTGTGCGCTCGATGCCACAGAGCGGGTGGTGGATGCCGCCGCTCTTGCCGGCGCGGATATGCTGGTCGTCCACCACACCCCCCTCTGGAGCCCGGTCACGGCGATCCGGGGTCCGACCTCGCGCCTGCTCCGGACGCTCCTTGCCGCCCGCATGAACCTCTATGTAATGCACACGAACTTCGACCATGCCCCCGGAGGCGTCAACGATATCCTGGCATCCAGGCTCGATCTCCTGGCGACGGAGCGGATGGCCGCCGGCCTCGTCGGCGACTGCACCCTCGACGCGAAGGAGATCGCCCGGCGCCTCCCCGGCGGAGGGATCCGGGTCTACGGGGAGACGGGGACGATCCGGCGCCTGGCGGTCGTGGGGGGGAGCGGGTTTGACCCCGACCTGATCCGGGAGGCCGTCGCCCTCGGGGCGGAAGCTTTCCTCTCGGCGGAGCTGAAGCACAGCGTGGCCCGGGCGTCGCCCATACCCTGTCTTGAGGCCACCCACTATGCGCTCGAGGCCCCCGCCATGGAGGTGCTCTCCTCTCGCATGGGATGGCATTATATCCCTGATCCGCCACACGTAGTGGTAGTTCCATGAGCAGTATCTGGCAGAAGATCGAGCGGGACCGGGCGCTGACACCGGAGTTTCGCGCCTGTATCGAGAGCGCCTACGGGGAGCGGGGAAGAAAGGCACTTCGAGCCGTCGATGCAGGGCAGGTGAAGCGCTACCGGGACTTCTTCATCGTGGTGGGCCGGAACGACGAGTATATCGTTGAAGGTGACTTCTGCACCTGCAGCGACTTCCTCTTCCGGGGACGCGAATGCTGGCATATCCTTGCCGTACGCATCGCTGAACGGACGGGATTATACGAATCCTACGATCTCTGGTACCAGGACACCTGGAAACTATAAACAATCTGCACAAACAACTATATCGGTCCCGGTCGAATCTGATCATACTGCGTGGTTTTCAATGCTCGAAGAAGAATATGCGCTCGATTATTTCCATTCCCAGGGGTTTGAGCGGAAGGTCTGCAAGAGTTGCGGGGCAGCCTTCTGGACCCGGGACCCCGAACAAGAGTTCTGCGGCGACGCTCCGTGTGTGACGTATAACTTCATCGGCAACCCGGTTTTCAGGCCTCATACCGTTGATGAGATGCGGGAGGCATTCCTCTCCTTCTTTGAGCGGCACGGGCATACACGCCTCGAGCGATACCCCGTGGCTGCCCGGTGGAGAGACGATATCTACCTCACCATCGCATCTATCGCCGATTTCCAGCCATTCGTCACGAGCGGGGTCGTCCCCCCGCCGGCGAACCCGCTGACCATCTCCCAGCCCTGCATCCGCCTAAACGATCTCGACTCCGTCGGCAGGTCGGGGCGCCACCTGACGCTCTTTGAGATGATGGCGCATCACGCCTTCAACACCCCCGAAGAGCAGATCTACTGGAAGGAAGAGACGGTCGCCCTCTGCGACGAGTTCATCGCGTCGATCGGGGGCGACCTTGACCGGGTCAGTTATAAGGAACACCCCTGGTACGGCGGCGGAAACGCCGGGGCATCCGTCGAGGTGCTCATCGGCGGCCTTGAGGTCGCGACGCTCGTCTTCATGAACCTCGGGCGGCAGAAGAACGATAAGCCGCCCGTCGATGTGAACGGGCAGCCCTACTACCCGATGCGGCTCAATATCGTGGATACCGGCTACGGCCTCGAGAGGTTCGTCTGGGCCTCGCAGGGGTCGCCGACGATCTACGATGCGGTCTTTCCGGAGATGGTGAACCGCCTGATGCGTTCGTCTCACCTCGAGCATCTCCTCGACAACCCGGAGTTCACGAAGATCATGGGGCTCAGCGCCCGGTTCGCCGGGGTTATGGACATCTCCGGGACGAACCTCTACAACCTCCGGAAGAAGGTCGCCGAGGCGATCGACGTACCCGTCGAGCGGCTTGAGCGGATCGTCGTCCCGATCGAGAAGGTCTACTCCATCGCCGACCACACCCGCTGCCTCGCCTACATGCTCGGCGACTGCATCGTCCCCTCGAACGTCCGTGAGGGGTATCTCGCCCGACTCGTGCTTCGCCGGACGCTCCGGATGATGAACGACCTCTCGATGGACGAGGACCTGGGCGACCTGATCGAGGCACAGATGCAGGTCGTGGGGACCGCGAACTTCGGGCAGGATATCGATGTGGTCCGGGAGATCGTGGAGAACGAGGAGGCACGCTATGCAAGCACCCTCGAACGCGGAACCCGGATCGTCCAGAAGATCGCCCGGAACTACAGGGCGAAGAGCGCCCGCGTCCCCCTCGAGGAGGTCATCACCCTCTACGACTCGCACGGCATCCCGCCCGAGATGGTGAAGGATGTCGCTGCCGCCGAGGGCGCTGTCGTGGAGATCCCCGACAATTTCTACTCACTGATCGCCGATACGCACTCGGAGGCTCAGAAGGAGGCGAAAGGGACGGATCCGCTTGCTCCCTACCGCGAGCGGGCGAAAACTCTCCCCCCGACAAAGAAGCTCTACTATGAGCTCCCGAACGAAATCGAGTTCGAGGCGATGGTGCTGGACTACTTTGACGGGATGGTAGTTCTGGACCAGACGCTCTTCTACCCCGAGGGAGGCGGCCAGCCTTCCGATACCGGCACCCTGGTGACGTCTGATAGCATGGTGCGGGTGGAGGAGGCGACGAAGATCGGGGAGGTGATCCTCCACCGGGTCTCCGGAGGCCCCCTCATGCGTGGCGACCGGGTGAAGGGCATGGTGGACGAGGAACGCCGGTGGTCGCTGATGCGCCACCACACGGCGACCCACGTCCTCCTGCACGCCGCGAGGAAGGTGCTCGGCGTTCATGTGCACCAGGCCGGCGCCCAGAAGGGGAGCGAGACCTCCCGCCTGGACATCCGGCATTACAAGCATATCACGCCCGAAGAACTCAAGAGGATCGAGATCGGGGCGAACCGTCTGGTCATGGCCGATACGCCGGTCTACATTCGTATCGAGGAGCGGACGAAGGCCGAGCAGAAGCACGGGTTCGGCCTCTACCAGGGCGGTGTCCCGCCGGGCCGGGAGATCCGGACGGTGCAGGTGGGAAGCGATGTGCAGGCGTGTGCGGGAACGCATGTCCGGACAACCGGCGAGATCGGGCCGATCCGGATCCTTGCCGTCGAGCACATCCAGGACGGCGTCGAGCGGCTGATCTTTGCGGCCGGCATGGCTGCCGTGTATGCCATGCAGCACATGGCGGAACTCCTCCAGACGTCTGCCGATGTGGTGAGCGTCCAGCCCGAGAACCTGCCGACGACGGTAGCCCGATTCTTTGGAGAATGGAAGGAGCAGAAGAAGGAGATCGAGCATCTCCAGAAGAAAGTGGTGGGCCTCCAGGCGCAGCATCTCGGGGGCGAGCTGGTGGACGGGATCAGGGTCGTCGTCAGGCAGCTGGATGCGACCCATAAGGAACTCGTCGCACTCGCCACCACCGTCGCTGATGAGGGCGGCGTGGCGCTCTTTGCATCGGCGGACGGAAACGTGAAGGTGGTGGCGACGTCGGGAATACCGGCGGTGAACGCTGCCGATATCGTGCGGGAGGCCTGCAGCGTCCTCGGCGGGAAGGGCGGCGGCAAGCCGAACCTTGCGCAGGGCGCAGGCTCGGACGCCTCCCGGCTCGAAGAGGCGCTCGAGCACGGGCACAGCCGGATTCTTGAAGCACTCCATGGTTGACGATGTTGTAGTGATCCAGCCGGGCGATGAGCGGGCACAGAAGATCGCCCGGGCAATGGCGAGCCAGACGGCGAACGCGGTCATCCAGGCCTTCGGTAGCGGGCCGCTGACGTCGTCGCAGGTCGCCCGGCAGATGAAGATCCCCATCACCACCGCTTCCTACCACATCGAGAACCTTCTCGACGTCGGGCTTCTTGAGGTTATGGAGACTCGCTGGAGCGAGAAAGGACGCGAGGTGAAGGTCTACGGCCTTACGAACCAGGTCCTCATCATCGCGTCGCCGGTAAGCGACCTCCGGTCGGTGCTGCAGAAGTACGCGACACTCTTTGGGATCGTTGTCCTGGCGAGCCTCGGGCTCTGGGCGGTTCTTCCGGCGGTGCTGCCGCCATCCTGGGACGCGGCGCCCGCAGAGAGGGTTGCCGGCGGGAACGGAGAGGAGTTCTCGACGCTCCAGGCCCCCACCCTCGATGCCGCCGGGGCGCCGCCGGTCCATGACCTGGTGATGGGCTTCTTCTTCGGCGCCTGCGCGGTGCTGCTCGCGCTGCTCGTCTACGAAGTCTACTACTGGTGGCGCACATCCCCGGGCTACCGGGTGGAAAAAGACCAGGAAAGAGTAGAAGAGGTTCGGTGAGGGGGTTTTCGCGGATTTTTACCGCCGCCCCCCAACAACTCCGGCTTCCGGTTGTTTTCCGCTCCCTGCCTCAACCTTTGCCCCGCATTTCGGACATCTCGTCTTCTTCGGATTGATCTCGGCACCGCAACTGTAGCACTTTGGCATGGTATCTCACCACACTATGCCTGATCGGACGCTGATATCATAAGGCTATCCAACGGGGGCTCCGGCCGAAACTCCGGCTACGGGCTGAAGTACCCGATGGACGGGGGTAATTTTGCGATGCTACCGGACCCGTTGGACACGGGGGCCGGTGTCAGCCCTTTCTGCGGGAAGGAGCTCTCTCCGGGGGAGCGAAAAGAGGCCGGAGAACCTCCGGGCAGAGGAATGGGACGCCACGATCAGCCTATGATCCGTGTGTCTTTCGACCTTTTTCCAGCGCATCTTCGTGTAATTCCTCTAAAGAAAGGTTCCTGGAACTCTTCTGCGTTCGAAATATATTTGAATATAGATAAAAATATAACACCTGCTCATCAATCATGATCTATGCTCGGCATCGTTCCGGATATCGACCCGGAGGTCTTCTCGCTGGTCATAGTCCCGGTATTCATTTTTTTTGCGCGAATATGTGACGTCACCATCGGGACGATGCGGATCATCTTCATATCCCGGGGCATGAAGATGATCGCTCCGGTTCTCGGGTTCTTCGAGGTCTTCATCTGGATCATCGCCATCGGCCAGATCTTCCAGAACCTCACCAACCCGCTCAACTACCTCGCCTATGCCGCCGGGTTCGGCACCGGGAACTACATCGGGATGATCGTCGAGGAGCGGCTGGCAATGGGGCTTGCCCTCGTCCGGATCATCACCCAGCGGGATGCGACCAACCTTATCGAGTACCTCCGCGCCGCCGGCTACGGAGTGACAGTCCTCGACGCCCAGGGGAAGCAGGGCCCCGGCAAGGTAATCTTCTCGGTGGTTAAGAGGAAGAACATCAAGGACGTGGAGAAGGCCATCCACGAGTTCAACCCGAAGGCATTCTACTCCCTCGAGGATGTCCGGCGCGCGGCGGAGGGGACGTTCCCCGCCGTCGCACCGGGCCCGACGCCGTTCCACCTCGGCCGGGTCATCCGGAAGGGGAAGTGACCTCCGGGTAGGTTATCCGGTAGATGGCATTCGCCCGGTCGTCCGAGACCAGGCCCGACCCATCGTTCGCGATCTCGACGTCCACGGGCCGTCCCCATGCATCCCGCCCCTGGAGCCAGCCCTCCGCGAAGATCTCGTAGGAGACGGGCGTGCCGTTCTCAAGGCTGACCGTCATCACCCGGTAGCCGATCGGCTCGGCCCGGTTCCAGGAGCCGTGCTCGGCAATGAAGATCCGACCCCTGTACTCCTCCGGGAACTGCTCGCCGTCATAGAACCGCATACCGAGCGCGGCCACGTGCGGCCCGAGTTCCTGCTCAGGGGGCGTGAAGTTCGCGCACGACTGCCCTTCCCCGAACTCCGGGTCGGCGATCGACCGTCCGTGGCAGTAGGGGAACCCAAAGTGCATCCCCGCTTCCGGCGCCCGGTTCAATTCATCCGGCGGGATATTATCGCCGAGCCAGTCCCGACCGTTGTCGGTGAACCATAAATCGCCGGTCTTCGGGTCCCAGTCGAATCCCACCGTGTTTCGTATGCCCCGGGCATATACCTCGAGGTCGGTCCCGTCCGGGTTCATCCGGAGGATGGTGCCGAACCGCTCGTCGTCGGGGTCGCAGACGTTGCAGGGCACGCCCACCGGGACGTAGAGTTTGCCGTCGGGCCCGAACGCGATGAACTTCCACCCGTGCGACGCATCACCCGGGAAGGCGTCGCTCACCACCACCGCCTCGGGCGGGTTCTCGAGGTCTGCCTCGATGTTGTCATAGCGCAGGATGCGCCCGATCTCGGCGACGTAGAGCGAGCCGTTCCGGAACGCGACCCCGTTTGGGGAGTTAAGACCGCTCGCGACGGTGATCACCGCATCGGCCCGACCGTCACCGTCCCGGTCGGGGATGGCGTAGACGTTCCCGGGACCGCGGCTCCCGACAAAAAGCGTCCCGTTCGGGGAGAGGGTCATGGACCGTGCCCCGGTGACGTTCCCGGCGTAGACGTCGATCGCAAACCCCGCAGGCAGGGTGATCGTATCGAGCGGCAGGGTGCCGGTGGTGCCGCCCGGCGGCATCACGACGGCCACGGCGATGCCGAGCAGGGCGAGCACCGCAACGGTGGCGAGGATGATAACAGTCCGGCGTGTCATGAGGGCCAACTCCGGGACCCCGGAGGACGGGAGCGTATATAGACGTTACTCATGCGGGTTCATTTTCAAAAGCTTCATCTGGACATCCGGAACCCCTCAATACAGGATCTGTTGCCCCCATGAAGACGCTCGACCTTCTCGTCTCCTTCTCCCCCTGGCTCATCTTCGCGGCCCTCGCCGTCTACACCCCGGTGCCGATCGAGTTCATCCTCCTCCTCTCGCTCGCCGCGTCCATCGTCGTCGGCTACCGGGACCTCAAGGACCGGTTCATCATCGCCGGGGTGACGACGCTCTTCTTTGCGGTCGTTTCCGTCCTCGTGCTGGCCCTCTGCTGGTTCGATATCGTCCCGCTCCTCGGCATCGCCTCGAACGGGTTTCTCCTCCTCGTCACGCTGGGGAGCCTCCTTCTCGGGGTACCGTTCACCGAGCAGTATGCACGGCGCGAGGTTTCCGAGGAGGAGTGGACCGATCCCTTCTTCATCCGGCTGAACCGTCAGTTGACGGCCTTCTGGGGCCTGATGTTCGTCATCGGGCTTGCGAGCGAGGTGCTCTACGTCCTCTATCCGGGAGCGCCGGGGATCGTCACGGATATCTGCATCTGGCTCCCGATCTTTGGCGGAGCGGTCTTCTCGGCCCGGTATCCGGTGTATGCAGAGAGGGCGGCCGGGTTTGCGGGGCCTGCCTGAGTTGCGGAGCGCCCCCCTCACTGCTTGAACCGCTCCCCGGTGTTCATGTAGACGACGCCCCCGATGACGATCGCCATGAAGAGGGCCCACGATATTCCTGCAACGGCCGGCAGGATCCCGCGTGCGAGAAGGATCACGGAAGCGGCAATCAGGAGGCCGCCCACGAACTTCGTCAGCGCTCTCTCGTCGTACTTCGCCTTCTCCTCCGCGGACGCGGTGTTGTAGCCTGCAATGAGGCCGCTCGCGTTGAAGACCCGGATGATGATTCCGAGGAAGAGTATGACCGTTCCGCCGAGGATGTTTGCGATCCACACAATGATCCCGGGACCCTGTTTGAGCCCCGGCGCTATAGCGTTCCAATATTCGCCGGGCAGATGCGCAGGTTTATCGTCTCTGCAGCAACATCACGAACGTTGCCGACCGGCATGGAGAAGACTCGTATGATAACGATCGTTGCACGATGCACGGTGAGACCGGAAAAGACCGATGAATTCATGAAGATTGCCCTGGACCTCGTCGATGCAAGCCGGGGCGAGGAGGGGAACGTCTCCTACGACCTTTACGTGGACCTCGCGAACCCCGCGAAGTTCACGTTCATCGAGACCTGGAAAGATAAGGCCGCAATCGACGCCCACAACGGAACTCCGCACTTCAGGGGCTTCGGGGAGAGGGCAGGACCCCTGTTTGCCGGCCCGCTCGACATCGCCCTGTACCGGAAGGTCACCTGATATCTCTTCACGCGAACCGCCGGATGCCGGCAAGCGGCGGGAGGACCACCGCCTCGCCGTCCACCTCCACCACCGGCTGCAGGCTTCCTGCGTCCACGCGGCGGAGGATGGGCGAGAGGAAGTCCTGGCTCCTCGCGGCGTTGATTATGACGCCGGGAGAGAGCGGGTTCGCGGCCGGCATCACGATAAGGTCTTTCCCGCGCACCGCGCCCTGCCCGTAGAGGAAGCAGGGGAACCGGGCCATATCGATCTCGATCGCCGGGTGGTCGTGGCCGATGATCAGCGTCCCGTGGTCGTCGACCGCCTGATCCCCGTGGACCACCGTGTAGCCGCCGCGGTCGTAGCGCTCGACTGTTCCCCCCGCGACCGAAGGAAGCATGGTATCGTGCGATCCCGTGATGAGGACGACCTCGCATTCGGCCCGGAGGGTCGCGAGGAGCCTCGAGAACGCCTCCTTTGTCTCCCGACTCACCCGGTCGAAGGAGTGGAAGATGTCCCCGTCAAGGACGAAGACCGCCGGCTCGAACCGGTCGAGGACCGCCTCGAACCTCTCAAGCAGCGTCTCCTCCTCGTGGAGCGGGAAGTGGAGCCCCTGCCGGTAGAGCGTCTCGGCAAGCCCGATATGGACGTCGGAGACGACGCAGAGGGAGAGGTCCCGGACGTAGAGAGCACTCTTATAGAAACCGAACCGGCGGAGGAGATCGGCCTCACCGACCGCGTTCATGCCGCCGCCTCGCCTTCAATGCTGCTCATCACCCTCCTCTGGAACTCGCGGAGCATCGAGAGCCGGTCCTGAGCGTAGACCGCGTCGGAGACGCCGAGGGTCGCGATCCCGAACGCGAGCGGGCTTGGCGATGCGGTGCGGGTCAGGACGACGTCGATCTCCCCGGCACTGATGCCGTCGACGATTCTCGTGATGTTCTCCGCCTCGAACCGGTCCTCGATCACCTCGCGGTAGGTCTCCCGCATCACGGCGAAGCCGTCAAGTCGTTTTGCAAACGTTATCAGCATATCGGCGCTCACCTGCTGGCGCCGGGCGCTCCGCTTCTTTCCCATGTAGTTTCGGAGGATCATGAACGACCGTGCCGCGTTGATCCGGAAGACCCGCTTTATGAGCTGGGTCTCCCCGATGGCCTCTCTGAGAACCTCATGGCACTCATCGGCCCGGATATCCTGGAGGATACGCAAGGGGTCGGCCTGCTTATCGAGCGGTATCGAGACCAGAAACCCGGTATCGCTGATCCCGACCGAGACGTTTGCGGTCACGTCCCGGGCAATCATATAGGCGACGATCCGGGAGAACCCGTCGTTGAACCGCAGCCCGTAGTTGGTCATGAAGTAGTAGAGGCGGCGGTGGTTCTCCCGGTCCTCCTGCTCCTCGACGACGATCCGGCCCGGTGTCGGGACGGCCAGATCGCCCAGGTAGCGCACCTGCTGCTCGAAGATCGCGCAGATGCTCCGGGCGCTGTTCTCGTCGATCGGGTAGTCGGCGAGGAGCATCTCAACGAGCCCCTCCGTCTCCATCGCCTGCAGCGCCCCGAGCATCATCTCCTTGAACGCGAGGACATGGAGGCCGAGGTCGAACGAGAGCGGGAGCTTCTCCGAGAACCAGCTCGGTATCGTCGGGCGGTCGCCTGTCAGGTCGACGTAGAGTTTCCCGCCCCGGCGGTAGGCGAACTTGTAGCGCCGCCCCCCGAGGGCGAAGACATCGCCCTTGTTCATCCGCTCCAGGTACTTCTCGTCCAGGCTGCCGACAAAGGCCCCGTCCCGGGTGAGGACGTCGCAGGAGAACTCGTCCGGGATGGTCCCGGAGTTTAAGAAGTAGATCATCCGGGCGTTTCTCCCCCGCTTCTCGATCGTCCCTGTCTCCGGGTCGTGCCAGATCTTCGCGTAGATGTGCCGCTCCTCGAGCCCCGCGTACTCCCCGGCAAGGTAGCGGACGACGCTTGCGAGGTCGTCCTCTTCGAGGTTCCGGTAGCAGTGGGATCGGCGGACGACCTCGAGCATCGCGTCGACCTGCTGCCCCCCGAGAAGCGCCATCCCGAAGACGTGCTGTATAAGGACATCGAGACAGTTCTCCGGTATGTGGATGCGGTCGACGAACCCTTTCTGCGCCTCCCGGAGCATCACCGCGCACTCGACGACCTCATCGCGGTCGAGGACGACGATCCTCCCTTTCACCACCTCGCCGAGGCGATGCCCGGCACGCCCGACCCGCTGGAGGAGCGCCGCCACGGACTTGGGGGACCCGACCTGGAGGACGAGGTCGACGTGGGGCATATCGACCCCGAGTTCAAGCGACGTGGAGGTCGTCACCACCTTCACTCTCCCGGCTTTGAGTTTCTCCTCGACGGCAAGCCTCCCCTCCGTCCCCATCGAGCCGTGGTGGCATCCCGTGTTCTCCTCCGTGTAGCACCCGGGGTAACGGACCCGGAGGTTGTGGAGGATCCGCTCGGCGCCGTTTCTGGTGTTCGTGAAGACGAGCGTGTTGTTGTGCTCCTGGATGAGGCGGTGGATGGTCTCGTAGAGGTGCCATGAGAGGTCTTCGGGGGTGGTTTCGATCAGGTCGGGGACCGGGCAGAGGAGTTCTAAGTCGAACTCCCGGGCGAACCGGGTGTCGACGATCTCCACCTCGCGGCCGGCGCCGACCAGGAACCGGCCGACCTCATCGAGGGGCTCGATCGTCGCCGAGCACCCGATCCGCGTAAAGCCGCCGCCGGACTCTTTCACCAGTTCCTCCAGGCGTTCGAGGCTCAGCGAGAGGTGGACGCCGCGTTTCGAACCCGCAAGGGAGTGGATCTCGTCGACGACGACCCACCGGACCGTCCGGAGACTCTCCCGGAACTTCGGGGAGTTCAAGAGGATCCCGAGGGTCTCTGGAGTGATATTGAGAATGTGCGGGGGTTTTCGTGCCATCTTCGCCTTATCGGCTCGCGAGACGTCCCCGTGGCGGATGGCGTGCCGGATCGGCGTATGCCCGATCCCGTGCTCATGGGCGATCTCCTCTATCCCGTCGAGCGGCAGGCTGAGATTCTTGTGGATGTCGTTTGCGAGCGACTTGAGCGGCGAGATGTAGAGGCAGTAGACGCTGTCTTTAAGCCCTTCAGTCCGTGCACGGACAAACAGATCGTCGATGATCGCAAGGAATGCCGAGAGGGTCTTTCCCGACCCGGTCGGCGAGCAGATGAGAACGTTCTTCCCATCGTGGATGAGCGGAACCGCCATCCGTTGCGGCGGCGTGAACCGTCCCTCCAGTTGCCGTATGCACCATTCCCGTACGTTCTCGTCGAGGAGGCCAAGGATCTCCTCGTCCGAATGCCCATCCTGCCCCGCGGGCTGCTTCTCCATCTCTTCACCTGCTCTTATCTCTCGGGTTCTGCCGTGCGCCCTCCCGCATAGCGATGCGGGGACCGGCAGGCCCGCGGTATCACTGATCTGCCACTCGCGCAGGAGAATTTACCCTCATCGGCACGTCGAGGCGCCTTAAAGGAGAAATAACGCTTTAGAATTGGATTCTAGCAGCCGTTACCTCCTTTTTTCGACCGGAATGCCGCGCCGAAATTTATACATATTCTGCGGTCATCAAGGATAGCCTTTTGCGTCTTCTGGAGCGATCAAGTACGGGGGTTGCATGCGATTTGCCGGCATGATACCTCCTCCCTGGAATTTTGAGCAAAATTGTGACGGCCCTGGATTCCGGCCGCGAGCCGCAACCGTCCTTGGCAGGAGGACTTTTTACTGGAGACTTTTCGGTAATTATCCCCCCCCTTCGGCGCTCGATTTCGGCGGGTCCGGTGGTCCGGGGAGTTGCTCCCGTACCGGCGCATCTGAGATATTCTAATGTATGATCTCGTGAAACCTAACAGAGGAACTACGATGACAGATCACCCGGTTAAGAACATGATGCGGTTGATGGCGACCAAGATCAGGACCATTGCGGATGTGATGTCCGACGATCAGATCGATGCGCTCTTAGGCGAGATCCTGAACGCGAATCGCATCTACACCATGGGCGCGGGACGCTCGGGGCTGGTTGCAAAATCGTTTGCCATGCGCCTGATGCACCTCGGGCTCGCCGCATTCGTCGTCGGGGAGACGGTGACCCCGGCCATGAAGCCGGGAGACGTCATTATCGTCTTCTCCGGGTCCGGCGCGACCAAGACGGTCGCGGATATCTCCGAGACCGCAAAGGAGATCGGCGGAAGGGTCTGCCTTATCACCTCAAAGAGAGATTCAAGGATCGGCCGCATCGCCGACTGTATCGTCATCATCGAGAGCCAGCGGGATCAGGTGGCCGACGAATCGGCAGAGTTCGAGATCCGGCAGATGATGGGCGAACACAAGTCGTTTGCACCGCTCGGCACCATCTTCGAGACGACTGCCATGGTCTTTGCGGATGCGATCATATCCCGGCTGATGGAGATCACCCAGTGCAGGCCCGAAGACCTCCAGTGCCGGCACGCGAACATCGAGTGAGGTTATGTTATGAACGAACACAGGTATGCCGGCCGGGTCCGGTCGGTGGAGATGTCGGGCATCCGGAAGCTCTTCGAAGCGGGGGGACCGGATGCGATCAACCTCGGTATCGGGCAGCCGGACTTCGATACGCCCGACCATATCAAGATGGCCGCGATCGCCGCCATCAGGGAGGGAAGGACCGGTTACACCCCGAATGCCGGGATCCCCGAACTGCGAGAGGCGATCTGCGAAAAGTTCGAGCGGGAGAACGATCTCGCCTACCGGCCGGACCAGATCCTGGTCACGGCAGGGGGGAGCGAGGCGCTCCATCTCGTCATGGAGGCGCTCGTGGATCCGGGTGATCGCGTCCTCTTCACCGACCCGGGATTCGTCTCCTACGCCGCCCTTGCAGCCTTTGCCGGCGGAAAGCCCGAAGGCGTACCGCTCGACGCGACCCTGCATATCGACGTCGAACGGGCGAAGGATCTGATGGAAGGGGCGCGGCTCTTTGTCCTGAACACCCCCTCGAACCCGACGGGCGCCGTCGAGAGCGAGGAGTCTATCCGCGCCCTCGTGGAGTACGCGGGCGACCGGGGCGTCACCGTCGTCGCCGACGAGGTCTACGAGCACTTTGTCTACGAAAAGAAGCACGTCAGTGCGGCCCGGTTCGGTGAGGACGTCATCACCGTCAACGCCGCGAGCAAGACCTACGCCATGACCGGCTGGCGGGTCGGCTACCTTGCCGCACCGGAGGACTACATCCCCGAGTGCCTCAAGGTCCACCAGTACGCCCAGGCGTGCGCGACGTCGGTCTCGCAGTATGCCGCAGTCGCGGCATACACCGGCGACCAGAGTGCGGTTGCCCGGATGCGGGAGGAGTACCGGGCGCGGCGGGACCTTCTCTACGACGGGCTGTCCGGTCTCGGGTTTGATTTCCCCCGGCCGGAAGGTGCGTTCTACGCCTTCGTTCCCATGGGGCGAACCCTTATCGAGAAGGCCGTCGAGAACGGCGTCATCATCGTGCCGGGCGGGGCGTTCGGTACGAGGGCCCCCGACTACGCACGCTTCAGCTACGCGACGTCCCGGGAGAACCTCTCCCGGGCGGTCGCGAGGATTGGGACACTGATGGAGTGAGAGAAGCATGGTGAAAGAGTTACTCAGGAAGTTGTCGGACGCCCACGGCGTTTCGAGCAGCGAAGGGAATATCAGGGAGATCATCAGGGCGGAACTTGCCGGGTCGGTCGACGAGATCCGCGAGGATTCGATGGGCAACCTGATCGCTACGAAGCGCGGCGACGACTTCTCCATCATGCTCGCCGCCCACATGGACGAGATCGGCCTGATGGTCCAGTTCATCGATGAGAAGGGGTTCATCCGGGTCGTCCCCATCGGCGGATGGTTCGGACCGGTGCTCTACTGCCAGCGGGTGGTCCTGCACGGGACGAAAGGATCGGTCCCGGGAGTGATCGGTGCAAAGCCCCCGCACGTCATGAAGGAAGACGAGCGGAAGAAGGAGATCAAGATCGAGAATATGTTCATCGACGTGGGTGCGGCGAGCGAGGAGGGGGTGAAGAATCTCGGGATCGAGATCGGCACCCCGATCACCCTCGACCGCGAGTTCACGGAGCTCGCCGGCAACCGTGTCACGGGAAAGGCGCTCGATAACCGGGTCGGCGTCGCGATGCTCATCCGGGCCCTGCAGCAGGCGAAGTCGCCCCACACGCTCTACGGGGTCTTCACGGTTCAGGAGGAGGTTGGGCTGAAGGGCGCTCGCGTCAGCGCTTACTCCTTGAACCCCGACTGCGCGATCGCGACCGACGTCACCATCCCCGGCGATCACCCCGGGATCGAGAAGAAGGACGCGAGCGTCGAGATGGGCAAGGGCCCCGTCCTCGTCATCGTCAGCGCGAGCGGGCGCGGGCTGATGGCCGATCCAAGGATGACTGCCTGGCTCCGGGAGACCGCGGAGAAGAACGGCATCCCCTTCCAGCTCGAGGTCGGGACCGGCGGCAACACCGACGCGACGATCATCCACCTCGAGCGGGGCGGCATCCCGAGCATCCCGTTCTCGATCCCGGCCCGTTACATCCACTCCCCCGTCGAGGTGATCGACATCGGCGACCTCGAGGCGGGCATCCGCCTTCTCGTCGAGGCGCTGAAGAGCAAGCCCGCACTCTAAAGATCCCTCTTTTTTGAAATTTGTTGAAAATCTGTTCCCATCTTCATCCTAACCCTGACGACGTTGGTGCTGGGCCGGCTTGCCCATGGGATCGGCCTTTTTCCTCGGACATGTCCCCATGCAGTGGGCCGTGGTGACTTGCGCACCTTCGGTGCTCGAACTCCCGCCGTGCCGCCGGTCTCCATCTTGTACCTACTTTTTGTCCCCCACCCCGCCCGGCCTTCGGCCTCCTCCCCCGCCCTTGGGGCGGGGGCAGTCATGGCGATGTGCAATGGACGGGAAGTCCGGAGCATGAGCACCGCCAGGTGCGCAGCCCGGTAGAAAGCCATGTCCCCAGAGTGCCCCTGGATTGCGACCATCTGGAGCAAATAGGTGGAGTTTCAACAAAGCCTTTTTTGGCATTTCCCTGCACAGAAAGGATTAACGTATCCACCATGCAGAGCGGTGCGGTATGACCGACGGCTGGACCGGATTCTTACAGGCAATCTTCCTCGGTGACCCCAGTTACCTGGTACGGACCCTGATCATTGGCATCCTCGCGTATGTTGCCCTCGTGATCATCCTCCGCCTCTCGGGGAAGCGGACGCTCTCGGCGATGAACGCCTTCGACTTCATCGTGACCGTGGCGCTCGGCTCGACCCTTGCGTCGGTGATCACCTCAAGGGACGTCTCGCTTGCTGAGGGGGTCCTCGCCCTCGGCATCCTGGTCGGGCTGCAGTACATCGTCTCCTGGTTCTCCGTCCGGTCGGAGCGGGTGCAGAAGGCGGTGAAGTCGGAGCCCCGTCTCCTCTTCCACGCGGGAGAGTTCCTGCACGACGCAATGCGGCGGGAACGCATCGCCGAAAGCGAGATCCGGCAGGCGCTGCGGTCGGAGGGGGTGGGTTCCCTCGAGAGCGTGGTCGCTGTTGTCCTCGAGACGAATGGGAACCTCTCGGTGCTTACGAAGAACAAGAGTGACGGGATGGGATCGCTCGTCGATGTGGCAGGGTCTCGCCGGTGACGGATGGTGGAAAATTGGGTAGTGCCCTACGAAACAACTGATACCTGAACTCCCGCTCTATTTAGTCACAGGATTTGCATACCATCTCGCCTACGCGT
>WOYI010851700.1_pt1 | contig 27221 bp, 20 predicted proteins | sample 6423411 | NCBI WGS metagenome assembly WOYI01 (sample SAMN13441803, study PRJNA592873) | oil field metagenome | biome: oil field; feature: oil-well bore; material: oil-contaminated soil; isolation source: oil-contaminated soil from oil-well borehole | place: Germany: Wietze | collected 2016-10-18 ...
TTTAGATTCCATTTTTATCTTTACTTTCGATTGGGGAATTCAAGGAGCAGCGATAGCTACAGTTATTTCACAAATACTATCTGCAACTTGGGTACTATATTACTTTTTTGGTGGAAAAAGTACGTTAAAGATTCCTTTGCATACTCTAAAATTACATCTTCCAACCGTAATGAAAATATTTGCGCTGGGATCGGCTCCTTTTGCCATGCAATTGGCCTCGAGTTTGGTTCAGGGAACACTAAACACACAATTAGTAAAATATGGAGGCGATTTGGCTGTGGGAGCCATTGGCATTATTAACAGTGCATCGATGTTGTTGGTAATGTCGATTATTGCTTTAAATATGGCGGCGCAACCCATACTCGGTTTTAATTTGGGAGCAAAACAATTAATACGGGTAAAACAAACCCTGTTTATTTCGCTAAAGGCAGCTACGCTAATATCAGTTGTGGGCTGGACCATAATTCAGCTATTTACGGCAGCAATAGTAAAAACCTTTAATGCTGACAATCAGGAATTAATGGATTTAGGAACGCGGGGAATGCGCATTTTGCTTGCTGCACTTCCGATTGTCGGTTTTCAGATAGTAAGCGGAAATTATTTTCAATCGATAGGAAAAGCAAAAATTGCAGCACTTATATCGCTGCTTCGCCAGGTTCTACTGTTGATTCCTGCTTTAATGATATTCCCCCGCTTTTGGGGTTTGGATGGCGTTTGGATTTCAGCACCTATTTGCGATATACTTTCGGCGCTAATTGTTTCAAAATTCCTGCATCACGAGATTAAATTACTGAACCGAAAAATCAGGATTCAGGAGTACCAGCAGGAAAAACTACTCCAAAATTAAATAGGGTTTAAGTTTGTAATACGAATTGCTATCGATTAAATTATTGCGTAACAATTCATCGGCATCAATAATTTTATCAGCAACAAGTTTATCAATCAGTTTACTATGACCGATCGTTCCGGCAATGATGATATTTTTAGCCCCTGAAGCGTTATTGGCATTCATTACTGGCTTAAGGGCATAGCCTTTTTTTGTTAACTCATATTCGACACGCACAGGAACTTCAGCATAGACTGTCCGTGTGATCAATTTCTCGTTTTCTAATTCCTTTAAGCGTGTCGATAAAACTTTACCACTAATTTGAATCTCCGATTCTAGTGTACTAAAACGTTTGGGACCATCCATCAATTGGTTAATAATTAATCCAATCCAACGCTTTGATAAAAGTTTACTAGCCTTTTCAAATTTGACACAAATGACAGGTTCCATTGCGATCACCTCTTAGAGATATCTTATCACGAAACTTTTCATAAGCAAATGATTTTACATTACTAACTTACATAAGTATAATATGCTACGTAAAGTAAGTAGGAGGTCATGATGACAAAAAACAATGCATTAAAGATTGGGATTATAATAGGTTCAACAAGAGAAGGACGTGTCTCACCACAAGTCGGTGCTTGGGTGAAAGCACAAAGTCAAATACGTCCTGCTACGTACGAAATCGTGGACATTGCGGATTATAAACTACCTTTGTTGGGTGAATCAGGTGATTATTCTGGTATACCCAAGTGGCAAGCAAAAATTGCCGAATTAGATGGTTTTGTTTTTATCGCGCAAGAATATAATCACGGATTGGCAGCATCGCTTAAAAACGCAATTGATTACCTTAGAGATGAATGGCATAATAAAGCCGCTGGTATTGTTTCATATGGTTCGATTGGAGGAGCAAGAGCTGCTGAGCATTTGCGAGGCGTGTTTGGTGAATTACAAATCGCTGATGTTAGAACACAAGTTTTATTATCACTTTTCACGGATTTTGAAAATGGTACAACTTTTAAACCGCAAGATTTGCATTTGACGAATCTTAACACATTGTTAAATGAAGTTGAGCAATGGGCTACTGCACTAAAGACGATTAGATAATCCAACTGCATAAATTTTTAGACAAGCCGTTGATTAAAATCAATGGTTTTTGTTTTAGTATTGACAAGAAATATATAAGTGCTATAATAATTTAAGTATGGAAAAGACATTGACAACAGATGAAAAGAAGCGTCAGTTAATTCTATTTGATAAGAATATTTATAAAGGGCTTATCATTATGGCATTACCGCTGATGCTTAATAATTTCATTAAAACCATTCACGATATTATTGATATGTTTTTTGTGGGGCGTATACCAGGTTATGGCATTGAAGCGATCAATTCGATTCAATTGACTTTCCCGGTCTTTTTTACGTTTATATCGCTTGGTATTGGACTGTCGGCTGCAGGTACCGCCATTATCAGTCAAATGGTTGGTGCTGGCAAACAAGATAAAGCAAAACAATATGCAGGAAACCTAATTATTATTGCGATTGTACTAGGCGCTATTCTTAATATATTCGCATTTTTTCTAGGACCCGTGATTATGAAAATGATGGGTGCGACTGGTTTCGTATTAGCCGAAAGTTCAGCTTATATTAGAATCAGGTCTTTTGAACTGATTTTTGTGTTTCTATTTTTTGCATTTACAGCTATTAGACAAGCGAGTGGTGATACAGTAACAGCAGTCTTTTATGGTATTATCACTGTCATTGTGAATATCGGTTTGTCCCCAACACTCATTCAAGTTTTTGATATGGGGGTAGCCGGAGCAGCATATGCAACACTTGCAGCAAATATATTGATTGTGCCATTTTTTGCACGACAGTTATTCCACAATAAGACAGGGATAACTATAACGTTTGAAGACCTACATATCAGATGGACGCAGACCCTTGAACTCATTAAAACCGCCATTCCAGCATCTCTTGGTCAGTCTATCACTGCCATCGGCTTTATATTAATCAACACGATTATATACACATACGGTGATCAAGTATTAGCAGCTTTTACCGTTGGCAATAGACTCAACTCAATGATTTTGCATCCAGTGATGGCAATCGGCGGTGTCGTAGCCGCCTATATCGGGCAAAATATCGGGAATAACAACACCAAGAGGGCTAGAGAAACATTTCGGAAAGCGATGATCTTATCTATTGGTATTTCCGTGTTTTTTGCGATTACATTCATGTTTCTAAGAAGACCGTTAGTATCTATTTTCTTAAAGGATGATCCAGAGGCAGTCAACGCAGCAGCAGAATATATGATATACGTCTTATCAAGTATCCCATTGATGGCAATTTTTCAGACATTTATCGGTACGTTTAATGGTAATGGTAAAACAGGTTTCACATTCTTGATTTCGATTACTCGATTGTGGGTACTGCGGATTCCTTTAGTACTTTTTTTCACCTATATCCATCCGATTGGTGCTTCGGGCATTTGGATTGCCATGACGATATCGAATTTAGTGATTGTCATTCCAGGCATTTTGTTGTATCGAAGACTAACATTTACACCGGTTATACCAACATTTAAAGGACGCGAACCACTTGAAAAAGTGGTATAATAAATCAGGTGATATGAAATGAAAGAAATACTTAAAAAAACACATATCGTTCATCAAGGATCCTTCATTGATGTCTATGAAGATGATGTCATTTTACCAAGTGAAAAACCAGGAAAGCGGCTTTATGTAAAGCATCCTGGTGGCTCGGGTATTTTGGCTATAACCCCAGACAACAAAGTTGTTCTCGTCAAACAGTATCGTTATGCCATCCATGAAAATTTGCTTGAAATTCCTGCTGGAAAACGCGATCATGATGAAGATTTTCTCAGCACTGCAAAAAGAGAATTGATGGAGGAAACGGGTTATGGATCTAATGCGTTTTCGTTATTGACGATGATTTATCCCACGCCTGGGTATTCTGATGAAGTCATTCACATCTTTCTTGCTAAAAATGTTTATCTTTTACCTGAAAAAAGCAGTGGTGATGATGATGAATTTATCACCATAGAATTAGTTGATCTAACGACTATAAAAACCTTGTTGTCCAGTCAGAAGATCAAGGATTCGAAAACATTAATCGCATTGCAATACTATTTAAATAGGGTGATGATTTAATGATTGGTTATTACCGAAGTTCGTTTGGTTTTATTAGATATGATTATCAAAAACATATCATTTCAAGCATGTCTTTCATCGATGAAGTGCCCAATGAAGCCGTATATGAACCAGCAATTAACAACGCATTAGACGGTTATTTTAGAGGAAAAAAGAGAAAATTTGATTTTGCATATAAATTTGATGGCTTTACGTCGTTTCAAATTGATGTGTTTAATGCAATGCTTAACATTCCCTATGGACAAACGAAGAGCTATAAAGACATCGCTGTATCCATTGATAGACCCAAAGCATATCGGGCAGTAGGTCAAGCATGCAAAAGAAATCCCATCGGTATTATGGTGCCATGTCATCGCGTCATTGGTAGTGATCAATCCTTAACAGGCTATTCAGGTAAAAAAATGATTCATCTTAAAGCTAAATTACTGGAACTTGAAAGAAAATATTCGTCTTTTTAATAATATATTATTAATTGTCTTTAAGGCCATTTCATTTATCACAAATGGCTTTTTTTTGTTTCATTTGTATGATATATTAAAAGTGTAATCGTTTCAATCAGGTCGAGAAGGATCGTATTCATGAAGAAGTTTACATGGAAACTTGCTATCACGATCGTTGTTGCCTATTTATTGTTGATGTCTGTTGTTATGTTCGCATATATACAGATTACTAATGGTTTTATATTGAACCAAGCCGAACAAGAATTGTCAACAATAGGAGAAGAAATCTCGCATTCCTTTTCGCTTCAAGTCACTTATGACTATATTCGTTTTTCCAATGAAATAGACGAATTAAGTGACCCACTAACAGAGTTTGAACCAGCAAACTTTTATTTGCGTGAAAACCAAAATATGCTGGGTATCGGACAAATAGTGGATCGTGAAGTAACTATCGGCAGCAATACGTATACGTATGATGTCAGTTTCAGTATAGATGATTTTTCACAAAACGTCGCCATTTATCGCTTTAGTGACGCTTTTTCGTCATGGAACGATGATACGAGCCTCATGGTATTCAACTATAACGGGTACATCGGTTATTCAGATGCATCAGATTACTTGACAACATTTTTTGATGGACATGCGTTAGTTGAACAATTTTACATGATTGGCGCTGATTCTAGGTTATATTACGATAGTTTAAACACTTTCACGTACAGTAAATTCACAACCATTTTTAGAGAAGCTGGTTATTCTGAAAACTATATTTATGACATCACGAGCTTACTCAATAGTTCTAAATCAGGGGTTATCAGATCTGATTTATTTGAGGATTCACAATTAATAACATTTACACCCATCACAATTTCGTTAGACCAGATGACAAAACCTTTGTATTTCGCAACGATGTATAGTCGTGATGATGTGATTGCTACTTCATCAACTTTAACCAATGTCTTGTGGGCACTGTTTGCTGTTGTTTTCATTATTTTCTCAGTAACGATTGTCGTGATTTACCGCGTATTAGATGAACGTATTGAGGACATTCAAAACGCGCGACTTGCTCTTTATTATACGAAACCATATATCATTAAAATCAACAAAAAGGGCAAAATTAAAAGTTACAATCGTGCGTTTAAGAATTTTTTGGGGGAATTTGATATTTATGATGATATCCGCGATTTCACTGTAAAAAATGTTGTTAATAGAGAAAGTATTTTGGAGATGGTTAAAAGACAATTACCAATGACATTTTTATTCGAATTAGATAACTTAGATAATGAAGAAAAGTACATCTTGTTTATTCCTACGCGTACAGCGGGTGGCACGCTGTTGATTGGTACTGATGTAACCAATACGGAAGGCCGTTTTGATCAGTATCGAAAACTTGCTTTAACAAACCAGGTGACTGCATTACCAAACTACAATCAATTGTTACAAGATTTGGAACAATTACTTGAAGATAACGAGCGTGCACATTTAAATAATTCATTAATCAGTTTGGACATTATCAATTTTGAAAAAACGAGATTGATTTTAGGACAACAATCTACGAACAGATTTCTTTCGCTGATATCGGAAATGATTAGTCAATCGTTGGAAGGATATCCTGCCTCGCTATATCATATTAAAAACGATCATTTTGTTGTTTTACTTCAAAATATTGAAACGTATAAGTGGGTTGATCGCTGGATTGAAAAGCTCATCAATATATTTGATAAACCAGTAGCAATTGAACGAAACTTCTTAAATGTTGAATTCAAATTTGGTATATTCAATATCGAATATGATCGTTATGAAATTTTAAATAACCTCGTTTGTTACGATAATATGATGCTTGCACTAAAACATGCGAAAGAGTCAACAAGACATCATAAATTTGTCTATAATGTGTCATTATCGATTATTGCAAGCCGTGAACACAAGATGGAACTCGATTTAGCGAACGCCATCAAGAAAAGCGAATTTAAAATGGTTTTGCAACCACTACTTAATAATGACAGTAACAAAATTGTGGGATTTGAATCATTGATTAGATGGAGTAATCCCGGTTATGCAAATGAATCACCTTTAAAATTTATCAAAATGGCAGAACAAAACGGGATGATTATTGATATCGGCCGTATCGCACTTCATGAAACCTTCATGATAGCTAAAGAATTAGAACCTTATCATATTCCGGTTTCAATCAATGTGTCTCCTGTACAAATGCTGCAGGCGGGATTCGTTAACGATGTCATCACGATATTTGAACAATACGATTTGAAGAAAGGATCAATTGCGTTAGAAATTACAGAAACATTCTTGATTGATTCATTTGAACTTGTCATCAATAAACTAAATCTGTTAAAAAATCATGGCTTTGATATTCACCTAGATGACTTTGGTACGGGCTATTCATCATTACAATATCTCCGCGACCTACCAATTAATGCCATAAAAATTGATAAAGCATTTATCGATGAAGTAGAACATGATGCCCATGCACGTGCCATTGTTAACATGTTGTCAGATTTGGCAAAAAACATCAATTTAGAAGTCATTGCAGAAGGTGTTGAAACAGCGAGACAAAACTTCATTATTAAAAAAGCGGGCTGTCATATCATTCAAGGTTACCTCATTTCTAAACCGGTGGATAAACAGGTTGCAATTGAACTAGTCAGGGCTTATAATATAGACCATACAGCAGATATCAATGAACTGATGCCAAAGATGAAAGAAGGTAGAAAATGATCACATATATTTTAGAGATCAGTCCAACTGTTCAAGTGTTCATATCCATTGGGGTTATTGTCATCTTAATCGCGTTGATTTATTTTCTAGCCGTTTCATTCTTTAAAGAAAGACATCGTTTAAGAGATGAAAGAACATTGACCATTGAAGGCATTTTAACAAAAACAGAAATGTTGTCGTTGATATCGAGTTTTATTACTAAAGCGTCCGGAGACATGCAGTTTTCACTGATGTATATCGAACTCGATAAATTCGATGATTACGAAAATGCGTTTGGCGTGACTGAATCGGAACGCATCATTGAAAAAATCGTGAGAAATATTGAAACAGCGATTTCAAGAAACATCAAAATTGCGAGAATGCAAAAAGATGAGTTGATTCTTGCATTACCCTATGAATATGATCGTACAGAAACCATGGAAATTTCAACTAAAGTCAAAAACGCTATTGCAAAACAGATCAGATTATTTGGTGATACAACCATCAATGCTTCAGCATCGATTGCAATAGTATTTTATCCTGCACATGGTAGAAATGTGAAAGAATTACTTAATTCATTACAAATCGCTTCCTATATCATTAAAAAGAGCGGTGGTAATGCCATTCGAATTTATTCAGATGAGATGAGCAGTGAGGAAGGTGAGCATGTTGAGTATTACTACCAAATTAAACATGCGATTCAGCATAAGGAATTTCAATTGTTTTACCACCCCATCATTGATGTTCAGACCAATACCATTTATGGCGCAGAAGCACTCATTCGCTGGAATCACCCTGAACATGGATTATTATCACCATTTAAGTTTTTAGGCATCATGGAACAATCCGGTGACATTCACTGGATTGGATTATGGGGACTTGAAACGATTATTAAGACGTATCAGGAAATTTCTCAGATGTTTCCAACAATTGATTTTAAGGTGACGATGAATCTATCACCTAAGCAATTGATGAGTGATACGCTTTTTCAAGATTTCCAAAAGATTTTAAAAAAGTATCGTATGAATGCGAAGCACATCGTTTTGGAAATCGTTGAGTTTACGCTGTTTGATAGACAGGATGTCATCCGTAAAAATTTAGGTTTGTTGAAACAATTAGGTTTTCAAATTGCGATTGATGGATTCGGTTTAGATTTTCAAACATTGGAGAAAGTCGCGTCACTTGATGTCGACATTATCAAACTAGATTCTGGATTCTTATCGGAAGAAGAAGATTTTATGCGGACGAAGTTTGCAAACTTAATCGTTGACTTCGCCAAAGTCAATCATTGCGAAATCATCTGTGAATTGATTGAAACAAAAGACCTCATGATAGCTGCTAAAACATATGGTATCCATTTACTACAAGGCTATTATTTTAGTCAACCTATCTCTGCAGAAGCACTGCGTGGTTACATCGGTGTGTCAGCATGGGATCAAAAACTATAAAGCAGACGCAAAATGGACTGTCTCTGCTATTGTTTGTTTTACAATTAGCTCTTTTTTAACAATATTTTACATTCAAATAATGGCACATAAAAAAAGCATCTATTTATAGATGGCAAAAAAAATAAAAAAATATGTATAAAAAGTATTGACAAATAACGAAAATGGTATTAAAATCATGGTACGAATTGAAAAAGGCAAAGCTGAAGGAATTCGGTGACGCAAAACTAAAGGGCCTAGAACAGGTAGCCAGATACCATTTGTGAAGACAAAGTGGTGCTGGTATTTTTATTTACCAGAATCTTGAATGAAAAGGCAAAGCTGAAGGAACTCAGTGACGCAAAACTAAAGGGCCTAGAACAGGTAGCCAGTTGCCATCAAAGATTGATGACTGCTGGCTTTTTGTTTATTAAGAAAAATAATGATTTTGCTATAAAAAAATGAGAAAAGCAAAGCTGTGGGGAACCCAGCGACGCAAAACTAAAGGGCCTATGAAGGTAGCCAGTTGCCATCGAATGATTTTGATGACGACTGGCTTTATTGTCGTAAGAGGTGATCTAATGGGTAAACTTTCAACTGTAACAGCAGCTAAAAAAATTACGCGTAGAAATAGAATCTTTACCATTGGAATTATCGTCAGTGGGTTACTCTCAGTTGTACTCGGCGTTGTAACCTTCTATGGACAACAATCAGGAAATTTCGTCATGAATGTCGATTATGATGCGTTTAATAGAGGGATTGTCATTGCTGATAATAGAACAATGGAAAATGCTGGACCACAGCTAATGGCTGAATCAGTTCAAGATGCTAAAGATATCACTTATAGATGGTTGGACATCTCTAGTGCAGTGGAAACAGATGGTAACTTCTTTGATCCAGACATAACTTATTTATCCTATACGTTTTATTTACAAAACATTGGATCTGAAGTGGTTGATCTGACTTACAGCATGAGAATTACAGATGTTTATAAAGATTTAGATGAGGCTATTCGCGTCATCTTAATCGATGATGGTGTCCAAACTATTTATCAAAAACAAGATGAAGCAGATGAATTTGGTGTACTACCTACATATCCGGTTTCTATGCCAACATCAACAGTATTTATCGACGAAGACACCGTATTTAGAAAAACACTTGTCGGATTCGCCCCAAACGCCATTAGAAAGTTTACGATACTGATTTGGCTTGAAGGAGAAGATCCTGACACTACCGATGATGTCTTAGGTGGGTTGATTAAATTCCGAATGACATTCTCGATTGAAGAGGATGTCGCTGTATGAGACCGGTGAACAGATTAAGATATTCAGTCGTATTGATGGTCATTATGATCCTAGCGTTCGGCACCGTGACATATGCGTGGATAACTTTATCAACCATTAATAGTATTGAAGGCATGTCTTTAACAGTAAGTACGGGTGATGAACTCCAGATTTCTCTAGATGCAGAAAAATATGATACTGAAATAACCAGTGAACAGTTAGAATCGTTGTTCGAAAACATCACACTAAGAGATGTGACATCTAACGATGGTATTGCATTTAAAACTGGTGGTTTACGAGATGAGGGTATCGCTACTCCTAATAGTGATTATTTATCATTTGACCTATGGTTTCAAACTACTGAACCCATACACACAGTTTATCTTGTCAATAACGTATCAAATTTAGTGAGTTATGACGTATCATCACCTGGCACATATGTTGTCTCACAAGGTGTAGATTGGACAACATTAATATCATTTCAAAATGGACCTTCGATTAATGATGTGGTTGAATCAGGATCCAGAGACACTTATTACGGAAGTCAAGCGGTAAGAATGAGTTTCCAAGAACTGCCAGTTGAAGAAAACGAATTAGATACAAGAGATGAGTCATCATTAAAAACAGTTATATTTGATCCATCTGAAAATCCTAATAGAGGATTTAATAAAAGTTATGGGGCTTATAGTTATTTTATTCAGAAGACAAGAATTTATATTTCACGACCCAATGTTGAACCAGAAACAATTTATGATTTATCGGAATTTGATCCATCTAATCCCTATGTCACATATAATCAAAAATCGTTACTTTTGACATTACAAGAAACTAACGAAACAAACCAATCAGGGAAAACTTATTTTCGCGGTAAATTAAAAGTTAACATATGGATTGAAGGTTGGGATGCAGATTCATTTGATGCAATTGACAAAGACCGTATTAAGGTGCAATTGCAGTTTAAGTTATTGAAATATTTAGAAGAATCACCCATTCAGGATTAACTTAACGAGAGTTAATTAAAATAAAAAAAGAGAAAAATGAAAAATTAAAGGAGACTAGAAAAATGTCAAAAATTACAAGAAAGCTCGTTTTATCGATTTTAACGGTTGTCTTAACAGTGGCGGCACTGGGAACGACAACATTTGCGTGGTTTACACTTACAAACACAGCAACAGTGCAAGAATTTAATGCTGAGATTGTTGCTGATACAGGTATTGAAATTGCTTTGGACAATACAAGTAATCCAATGTTATATGATTGGAAAACAACGATAACAACACAAGATGTTTATGATTATATGACAGCTAAGTATGGAGCAGACTCATTCCGTTTTAATAACGTTACATCTGCTAATGGAACATCTTTTCAAGAATTGGATGGAAGTACAACGACAGATGGTTTTCTTGAGTTGCCAATTCATTTTAGATCACCAGATGCTCAAGCAATTTCTATGGACAATTTCTTATTAACATCCGGACAATTTTCATGGCTTTCATCATATACAACATTTACTAATGAACATGATGAAGTTATAGACCCCGGAGATCAATTCATGGTTAATGCAGCTGATGCATTTCGCATGTCAGTGACGGGTAAAATTTCCGGGGTTGTATCAACAACAGTTTATGAAAATCCTGCTGGCGGTACGAATGTAAATTTACCCGCTTCAATCGAAAATGCAGATTTAAGTAATTTAAGTCCTAATGGATCAGTTAGTTTCTATTATGCAGTTACTGAGAATCTACCAGCAGGGGTTACCAGTGTAACAGTTCCTGATACCATTACCGTGATTGATAATGGTGTAAACATTCTTGATGTTTTAGACATGGATGGTGGTAGCCAATCAACAGCTGGTGCAGAATATTATGGTTCAATCACTGTTCGTATTTGGTTTGAAGGATGGGATCCAAACGCTTATAATACTTTACTTGGTCAAGTTATTACATCAAGCATGCATTTTACAGCTTGATTAAATATCTGATAGATTGATTCTAGTTGGGTAAGTATGGTAAAGACTAACTTCTCTATCATACTTACCAATCCTTCTGGATTTTGACTAGGTATGACTTTACAAAGGAGTTATGTATGGAACAAAATATTTGGGATGCTAAACGCATCTTTAAAATCATTGCTAATGTCTTTTTCTATGCAATCATCATATTCTTAATGATCTTTTCAATTGCAAATATGAAAGTCAAAAGTGAAGATAATTTAGCAAATGTATTTGGTGTTGGCATGTTATCTGTTCAATCTGATTCCATGAAAGGCACATTTGAAACCGGGGATTTGTTATTTGTAAATATGCTAGATGATCAAGATTATCAGAATTTAGCAGAAGGCGATATTGTTACATACTACGATGTATCTATAAAAGCTTTTAATACGCATAGAATCGTTGCTATCGATTACAATGAACAGATGCTAATTACTCAAGCTGATTATAACTATAACCATCCTAATGAACCAACATATCCGGATAATTCGGTCAGTTTTGATCGTGTCATTGCTGTCTATCATGGTTCGATGGTTGCTGGATTGGGATCTTCACTTGATTATTTACAAACACCCGTCGGTTTTGCTTTATTGATTATCTTACCAGTCCTAATCGTCCTTATTTTTGAAGGTGTTTTATTGGCTAGACATATCATGGCAATCAATCGTGAAAAAATTGAAAAACAATATCAAGAAGAACGTGAACAAACCGCACAAAGCGTTGAATCTGAACGCGAACGCATTCGCGCTGAAATTCTTGCCGAAATGAAGAAAGAAAAAGCTTTGCACACCAATTAATTAAACACTCAGGAGTTTAAATATGGTAGAGTTCGCACGATACTATATTGACCTGTTACGGAATTTTTTCATTAACATCGGTGAATTCTTTGGAAGCATTTTTCAAGCATTTGCCGATTTCTTTGTTCGTAATGTAGGTGAATATTTTAACAGTTTTATAAGAGCAACCTCGCAATTCGAAATACTTGACTGGGTCATGGCATTTTTTGTCATCGTTATCAATCTAGTCTTTTTAGTATTTTTGATATTGAAACTCTATCAATGGCTTTCTAAATACGTGCGTTTCATGGGGCGCGAGATAGAAAAAGACGAATTACTAGAAGAAATTGCTTTTTTAAATCAAAAAACGGTCGAACTTGTTGACGAAAGAAACAAGATTTTAGCGTTGAAAGTTTCGAATTTAGGGTTAAGCCCTGAAGAAGAAGAAATGACTGAAGAAAAAATACTCGAAGATGAAATCAAAGCGAAAGAACCTTCAAGATTCGTTAAACTCATTACGGTTGATAATGAATATAAGAATCGAGTTACGCAAATTCATATGCGAGAAGAAGATATGATCAACTTGAATGAGATCGTAGCTAGATTCATTAACTTCTCTGCTAATCGTTTAGGATTATTTTACAGCAGACAAATCATCGCCGCTTTCTTTGCCGGTATGGCGTCATCTAAGACGATGATTTTAGAAGGGATTTCCGGTACAGGTAAAACATCGCTACCATATGCGATGGGAAAATTCTTTAAAAATGATGCACATATTATCGCAGTTCAACCATCATGGCGTGATCGTGCTGAAATGATGGGATATCTCAATGAATTCACCAAACGATTTAATGAGACGGAATTTCTAGAAGCCATTTATGAAACGACATACCATAATGATATCAACATCATCGTCTTAGATGAAATGAACTTAGCACGTGTCGAATATTACTTTGCCGAATTCTTATCACTATTAGAAATGCCAGACCCCGAACAATGGTTGGTCGATGTTGTACCTGATGAACAACCAAGTGATCCCGAACATATGCATCGTGGCAAGATTTTATTACCCCAAAACGTATGGTTTGTCGGCACAGCGAATAAAGATGATTCAACATTTACCATTACCGACAAGGTGTATGACCGGGCGATTCCGATTATCATTAACACAAAAGCTGAATTTATCGATGCACCCGAAACAGAGGGCATATCCATCACCAATGACTATCTTCAGGAACTCTTTAATTCTGCGCTAGAAGAAAATAATTTATCATTAAAAGCTGCCAAGAACCTTGAAAGATTGGATAAATTCATCACTGAAAATTTCAAAGTCACATTCGGTAACCGTATTATGAAACAAATCAGAACATTCGTTCCAGTTTATGTAGCATGTGGCGGATCTGAAAATGAAGCTTTGGATTACATGATCGCTCGAAAGATATTTAGAAAGTTTGAAGGATTGAACTTACCATTTTTGCAGAGAGAAATTACTGATTTATCAGCATTATTAGATCACTTATTTGGTAAAAATTCATTTGTTGAATGTCATGCTTTCTTGGATTCCATCAAAAAGACATTCTAATATTTAGGAGTAGGTAATGAAAAAACTAGATGAACTCAGAAAACTACATCAATCCATAACGAATGCTTACTATGATATCGAAATGGAACAAAATTTCCCCAACCATTTCTATGATGCTTTTCTTGCTGGTGAAAATGAAATGTACCAAAAATCAATCATCGAACAAAAATCGTTTCATGTTGAATGGATACCCTCCCTTGAATCTTATCTGCCTTCTTTAAATAAAATTGTTAGAGATCCAAAATCAGGGCTTCGTTATGAACAACCTGTCGTGCCCATAGAAAAGGCAAAAAAGGTTAATGCACAATCAATCAGACACTTATCTATGCACTCACATCTGATTAAAGAAGTGAGAGATGATATGCTTATTCCGAAAAAAATCATGATCACTCAAACTGAAATCGAATATGCGATTTATGAGAACCGCTTCATAAAAACCTTAATTGAAAGATTGTTTGATTTTGTATTTAGAAGATATAATCTTATCAAAGCGAATATCGAATCATACAATAAACGGCACTTCGATTTAAAAAGCAAGTTTGAAATGTATGATACTGATGTTGATCTAGACATTCATGTGACATTTACAGAACAGATCGATAATCAGGAGGCACTTGAAAAAAACAAAGAAATGATGCGTCGAATTGAGGGGCTAATGAAGCAAATCAACGGATTTATGTCGACGATATTTTGGGAAGAAATCAAAAATGCTAAACCTGTGCAACCGCCGATTATGCAAACATCCATTCTCTTGAAAAATATCGATTATAAAAACTGTTATACATTATGGCTATATCTCGATAGATTTAGCAATTTAGACTTTGATAATGATGTCAAAGAAAAAAACCTAACATTTGACACGTATTATACAAGAAATATTCATCAAATTGCATTACAGACGGTGACCATGATTTATGGTAATCAACTAGCACTTGAGGATCATTATCAATATCTTGATGAAAAAGCATACAAAAAGCGAAGTCCCAAAATTATCACAAAGAGACTGGAAAATCTCCTAGCACAAGATCAAGTTTTGGAAATGGAAGATTTTACCTTAAATCAGTATTTTTTAGAACAGAGTAAAAAGCAGTTCAAAGAATTGTTAGAAGATAAACAAGCTGAATCTTCAAGCTACGATGTGGCGCTAAGAAGAGCACTCCGTGATACGATTCAAGTCACAAACTCATTATTTGAATCATATTTTGATTTAAATGATCAACCTGAAGGCGAAGATTTCATGTTTAGATCACTCGTGAAAGAATCAGCTTATGATCAATTACAATCAGCACGACAGCGGGCGCGCATCATGAAAATCATTCGAGAAACAAAAGAAGTTGATTATAATAATATGATGCGTATCGAGAAAAGGATTTTAAAAGAAATTGATTATCTAAATAAAACATATTTGGAAGAAGAAAAACGAAAAATTGATGCAGAGGCAAAACAAAAAGCGCTGGAAGAAAAAGTTAATATTGAACGCCGTAACGCAGCTAGAGATCAAGCGCGTGTGAATCGGCATTTAAAATATGTATTTGATCAACATAGAAAATTAGAAGAACGTCATCGAAAAACCACTGAAAAAATTAGAAAGACTAGAGAAAAAGTTAAACTCAGTGAAAAGCAAGTCATCGCAGCCGAAAAACGGAAGGTAAAAGCCGCCTATCTTGCAGCATTAAAACAGATTAAAGATCAACATCAAGCTGATAAGAAAAAACTTGATGCGCAGTTAGCAAAACAAATAGATAAAGAAGAAAAACGTCTAAAATCACAAGAAAAAAATATGATTCAGGCATCCAAAAAGCGTATTCAAAAAGAGCAGCAGGTCATCGACGAAAGATATGCTAAGAAATTAAAAAAAATTAAAACTTAGATTCTCTATGAAGGAGGTTGAAACGATGAATAAATTAAATACATCCCATCGCCATTTGGCAATCGTTTCATTACTCTATGTGTTATTTGCATTCTTCATGCTAGTGGTTGTTACCTATGCATGGTTTACAATCACTAATTATAACCAGGCGAATTTGATACAAACCGTCTCTGGTGTTGAAGCAGAATATAAATATTACGTTTATAATGATGTATCGCATGTGGGTTCATTGGAACCGACATTAGTCGATAATATCACGACATCCGATGAAGATTTAGCCTATGAATATATACCTAATCCAACTGTTGCGCATTTGATTGATGGTTATGTTGCACCTGGTGAACGATTCTCTTTTGCGATAGAAATAACGAATGTTGGAACGGATATTGGGTACCTCAATTTAAGTTTTATGAATGTGTATTCTCACGGATATGATTTGGATGTGAATAAAATCCAAAATGCACTATATTATGAAGTAACAAAAATTGTCCATTCATATGACAATACTGAATCTAGTGATATTAAAGATAATCAGCCTACTGCTTATTGGAGCAATTACTTTGATGCTAATCAATTTGCTAAATATGATGTTGTCAAAAACGTACCATTGGGTTATATAAACACAGAACGTGTAACGATTATATTTTTTGATATAGTATTTGACCCAACCTATTATGGTGAAGATGAATTTGGTATGCCTTATATGAACTCAAATATCTTTATGGGTCAAACGGTAACGATTAATCAAATTTATATGACCATTACACCAAATCAGGTGACCGTATGAAAAATGTAATACCTAAAATACTGACTGGTTTGGCTATTGTCATATTCATATTGACCATAGGAATTATGATTGCTGGAACCATCGCTATTCGTAGAAACGAACCTGCATTCTTGATGGGTTATGCATTGGCAGTCGTACCGACTGAGTCCATGGTAGGAGATCATCAGGATTCACTTGATAAAAATGATTTAGTCATTATTAAACGCATAGATATGAGTGAAGTAAATGTTCAAGACCAGCCGGTTATCGTTTATCAAGGTATAGGCGACAATGGCGCTGATATACTGATTATCCACCGTGTCGTTGGTGAAGATGTTGAGGGGTTAGTCACACAAGGTGACAATCCATCGACAAATCCTGAAAGTGATCAAGAAGCAGGATTACAAGCCTACATCACAGCCGATAACTTTCAAGGCATCTATGTCACAAAGATTACATTTCTTAAGCCGATTGCGAGTATCATGGTTGATTCAAGGAGTATGATCTTCGCAATCATCATCATGATTTTAGCCATTATCTTAATGACAGAGTTCATACACATTTTTAAAACCATCAATGAAAAGAAAAAAGAGGACATGGCAAAACATCATCAAGAAGCGCTCGAACGAGTGAGGCTTAAAAAAGAAGAAGCTATGAGAGCTGAAATTAAAAAAGAGTATATGGCAAACCTAGAGCAATCTGGGGACGCAAAGCTATAGGGTCTCTATGAGACAGCCAGTTGCACCAAATATGGATGGCTGGCTTTTATGCTTTTAAAAAGAAGGTAAAACATGAGAAAAATAAGCATTATTATCATGTTAATCATGGCAGTTTTCACGCTTTTTAGTGGGATTACTTATGCTTGGTTCACTTACGTTGAACAAAAAAGTTTAGCGTCTTTTGATGTTGGTGTTTTAGCCATTGAAACGATGATTAATGACGACGAATTCTCTATAAATTATGAAATTTCCGACATTGCTTATGTCGATTTTGATAAGGATGTTGTGAATGATATATCAAACACATTTGATGCAATGGCATCATCAAATGTCATTAAAATTGTGCTTGACCCTCAATCACCACTTGCAGTCAACCAGGTAACGATTAGTGAACCATCAGGGCAAGAAGGATTATTGATGCTACTTATATATGAAGGATTAAACCTAGAGTCTGGCGCTCCAATCACGTCTAATTACCACGATCTGATTGAGACGATTACAACCGGTTCTAGCACGCCTTTAGAGATGAGATTAGCAATCGAAACTTATAATCAATCTGTGCTTGATGATCTATTTGCTACCGTAATGAGTGCATCCGACACGCTTTATTTGCAAGTGGTGGTATGGGGTGATTATGATGAATTAGCAGATCCATCTAATTATTTAGACCTAACCTATACGGTCACGGTGAATATTGAGACCATCAATGCTAGAGGAGCAGTTACACCATGAGAACAGGAGATAAAATTATGTTAGTTCTTATGAGTATCATGTTGCTGACGATGGTTGTAGTCATCACATCTTATGCCTATTTTCAAATTAATGAAACACATGGTATTACAGTGTCATCAGGAGCATATGATATTGAACTTGTTGTCAAGTTTAGTGGTACTGTGGTCACGGTTGACAGTCCTTATTATGATCAAGAACATGGCAAAATAATCGCTAATGCATTTGATGAATTGGCGGATAATTATATTGGAAACATGACCATTGATCTAGTCATAACACCAGATGTAGCAGCAAGACTTCGCTTTAAAATCCAACAAGAATGGGAATTGCAGCGCTATTATCTAGATCAAGATCCAGAAAATCCGATCGATCCTATCTTTGAGTCCATTTATCATTCCCAAAAACCAAGTGAATATTATCCATATTCATTGATGATGTGGGCAGGTGGCATAAACACTCAATACGAACAGGATGGTATGGTTTATTATATGGATGTTATTCCCAGTAGTGAAGAAACGACAATTTCACTTATAGATGGTGGTAGTCCGTATACTGTTCGAACCAATAGTGCCCTATATGAAGAATGCTATGTATACTTTGATTTATTTTTAGATGTGGTGCAAGCTAATCGATTTTCAGAAGTTTGGGGTATCGATCCAGCTTATTTTAATTAATATTGTAAAGGATAAAACAGATGAAACGTATCATAAAAAGAAGTGCAATAGTCATGTTAATCGTCCTAACAACACTGTTATGCAGTTCTTTTTTAGCGCGTGATTTTATCTATGCTGAAAATTACCAAGCATCATCTGCTTGGACGGGTGAAGATGTGGGTGTAGAACCATTAAACGGCATCACATTTGATAGTGATTTTCGACCCTTTTCAACTGTTATAAGCGATTATCTTCTCGTGGATACCAATAAAAAATATGTCATTGAAACAGCATATGATTTATACATGTTTTCTGAACTGGCCCGAGGTGATTATGCGACCCTTTATTTAAGTCTAGATTATGTTTTAGGTACAGATATAGATTATTTTGATGCCTTGCAGGAAAATATTACCTATTTATTTACACCAGTAGGATTTAATTATCCGTTTACGGGAACATTTGATGGACAAGGTTATGAAATAACAAATTTAATCTTTCGCTCAGTAAATTCAACAGATGATTACGATACTTATATGCCCGGGTTAATTTATTATTCGATGTTTTCAAGAACATCTGAGACGGCTGTTATTGAAAATTTGGGATTGATTAATCCATTAATCGTTCAAGCCATTGAAGAAGGAGCAATGACACATGTTTCAGTACTTGTTGGCGAAAATAAAGGGTTGGTCAGGAACGTTTATTATTTAGATAATCGTGGCGATTCGTCAGGGATCAATGCAGAAGGGAATTTCTTTATCTCTGGATTGGTTTCCAGAAATATTGGGACTATCTCAAATGCGTTTGTTGCGACACCACATGTGAGAAGTTTAGCCATTATCAATAATTTAGTAACCGCAGTACTTGTTTACTCAAACACGGGAACATTAGAAAACTTATATTATGATAGTGACGTTTATCAAGATGAATCATCCACATCGACGACCAATGGTGTAGGCTTATCAACAAGCAGTTTTCAAAACCATAGTTACTTTAGTTCTGATTGGTACTTTCAAGATTCATATATGGATTTAACAAATAATCCAAATTTAGTGAGTCAGACCATGATAACGAACACGTATCCTGTTTTACAAGGTGTCGATGTTGAAAATCAAACCATATTAATCAAAGATGCCGTTGATTTTGTCTATATGAATGAACTTTTAATTGTTTCAGGATTATTTAGAGCATCTCATTATGTCATTACTCATGATATCGATATGAATCAAGTCTCACGCAAGGCTTATCAAGCAGCAAGTGTGGGTTTTTCGGGTTCTCTGACGAGTACACTCGCGAATAGCGAATCAACGCTTTATCCCCATATGCCAGCACAGGGAGGGTCATCTTTATATCACACGATCATAGGCCTTAAGATAAGCGAAACAACATTCATTGGTAATTATGCCAGCTATGCATTGTTCAGTTCCCTTTTTGGTAGCATTGAGCATTTGAATTTCTGGGATTTTACCATCAACCCTGAAAATATTATCGAAACAGCAAATCGTGATAAAGTGTTAATCGGTGGTTTGGCTGCAAGTGCAACAAAAGCAATGATTAATGATGTTCATTTAAAGATTACAATAGATGTACCGAATATAACGACAGAACTTGGTCAAATGCTTGTTGGCGGCATGATTGCTGAAGGTTCAGCAACGATTGATCATGCCTCGACAGCGGGCATGATTGCTGAGATGAATCTCATATATAATACAAGATCAAATCAATCTGCTGTTGCTGGCATAGTAGCACATTCTATGAATGTCCTAATGACTAACAGCTTAAATAATATCGATATTGCAGGCTTAAGTTACACCAATATGACCAATGGTGTCACCTATTATGGCGGTTTATTTGGATATGGTACTTTAAATATATTAGAGCGTGTGGTTAACGATGGTAACATAAAAACACATACATCTGGATTCGTTAATGAAACGTATTTAGGGGGTATTATTGGTTATCAGGAAAATTTATTAGAACATGTTTTATATACATATAATAGCGGTAATATCACACAAACGATCAATCGCGCACAAAAATATCATGTTGCTGGATATGGTAGTGTTGAGGATATCGACGATGATCTTGACATGGTTTCACTTGCTAATAGCGGGTTAGTTCACTTAGATATGATGTCAAGTATGTTAACATCCGATTTACAAGCATCTGAAGGCTATGTTTCAGGTGTTCTTATTAGTTATGCAAATGGCGATATCACAGGGTTGTTTCAATCTAGAAATCAATCGCTAGATCTATCAGGTATTACCTATTTTGGTGGTACTTTATTAGCTTTAGACCAAACGGATTTGACATTACAACAAGCCTATCAAACAGGCGATATCGATTTTTATAGTTCAAACACGCTTGCTCATGATACACTTCATGTTTCTTTAAACGCGTATGGAAAAAACTTAACACAAGTTCATCTTCGCCAAGAAGGTGATGCAACTTTTTATATCAGCCATGATACAGCCTCAGCGATTACGAATGGCTCATTATATATTTATGGTGTTATTGAAGAAGTCAGTCAAGATTTTTATGCGCGTGATTTATTTAATGGGGGTCATATTTCCATTAATAAAAATAGTGGTGCCGATGTCGTCTATAGTCTATATATTGGTGGCATTGGTTATCACAATAGAAACACGAATCTATACATGGATCATAATATTGATCATTCATCCATTGATATTGAAACGATTGATGGCTCTCTCGATACGGTACTCAATAGCGGTGACATTACGGTTCGTGGTGGTTTTGATGGTCATGTCAAAGTTGCAGGCATCTTAGTTATGAATGGCGGCTTGTTGACAAATGCTATCAATATCGGTGATATTGATATTAGAAACGATGCGCAAACGAGTGATGATCAAATGGAAGCCGCGGGTATTGTTTACTTGATGACAAGTGAATATGCACAAGTCAGGGATGCTGCCAATAACGGTGATGTTATTGCTGTGTCTACGACATCAGTCGGTTATACGCATGCTGCCGGTATTGTTATGAGAAATGATTTAAATGAGGATTTATCCGTTATTTCAAGTTCGAGTGATAAGCAATTGGGTAAAATCATGTTCAGCGTAAATTACGGAAATATTTATGCTTATAATGGTACAAATGAAAGCAGTTATACCATAACAAGTGAAACGAGAAGTAAGGCATCAAGTATCTTTGGGATAGGCTTGCTATCAGTAGTTAATAATTTTAATTTTGGTAATGTCTACAGCCGCTATTTAGGTGCCGGTATTTTCGGGTTTATCTATTATAACCGGTTTGGTGCGATAACAAATAATCAAGTGTATATCTCTAATAACATCAATTATGGCAAAGTCAGACAAGTCACAGGTTATAACAAAAACAGTGAAGTCTTCACTTATAGTATGTCTACAACACCTAATGAAAGCGAGCCATATGCTTTTGGTGCAATCGTTGGCAAAATTCATAACGGATCAACCTCATGGACATTCCTCGGCGACACGACCTATGCCATCGATCGGATCTATTTTGGTTACTTACTAAATTTTGATGAGAAAATCAATATGTTTGCAAGCGCACCAGCACCGACGAGCAGTTGGTATAACTTGTTGGGCGGTGATTCTGATGACGCTAACGCGATATTATTACAAATGCTTGAATACATGGCAACGACTAATCCAAATGATGAATCGGCAGCACCATTTACAAGATTTCAAACTAGCGGATGGATTTATGGCGAATTCAGTAACGTGATTACATATCTCAATGTTTCAGAAAGCGAAGATGGTATGTTTTATGAAAACTTTGGTTTCAGGAGTCAACGTCCTGTTTTTAGTGGCACTGATCAATATATCGCTGATTATATTGACTATATTCCCGCAAACAAGGTGAATGATCACATTTTAACGATGATTGAAGCGGATACGACATATGATTATCCTGGTATCTATGCTTTAGCCTCTTCATCTGGTATCGGCAACGGTATTTTTATACCTGACAATTTTAAATTGGATGGTTTGCATCCATATCATATCCAAAGTTCGACACCTGAAACAGATTGGATTGGTGTTACAACAGACACATCATCGATTAGTTATGCGCTTTATGAGGAAATGAGACAAATTAAAGCGTCGTTTGCGACAACGATATATAATCTAGACATTGTTCAAACCGATCTTAATGGTAATCCTATTGAAGATGGACTCACGTTATCGAATCCGGTAATTGATGATCAACGCGGTCTATTAACCTATTATTTACCGAGTAACGCATTAATATTGAATGGTGCGACTGCAAATTTAACAGACATAACCACTTATACCGAAGCTGGACCAAATGTATCAGGTGTACGTGTCGTTCCAGAAATACCAGGTAGTGGGACAATCGAATATGCTTATATTGGTACTCATCAAAAAGTCGGTATGAATATGGAAACAATTGGTCCATATGCATCTACTGGAAGATATCATATTGTCAGCCAACAAACATATGGATATCCATATGATGAAACCAGTCAATACATTCCCGTCTATGATTGGAAAATTGCCAGTGAAGCGAGTGGGCCAAATGTTTTTTCTGGTGACCTATTCGATCATGTACCAACAACAAGAACAAGGTTTTGGTTTATAAGTTGGTATGATGCGATCGGTTATAGTGTGCAAACATATGGCGGGACACAGAGTCCTGGATATGGGGCCTATAGAAGAATCAATTACACATATTCATGGGGGACAACTATACAAATATATGACTATGTTGGTCCAAATCCTGTATTAGAATCATACGTGTATTCCGGACAAATGGATGATGTCGCAATCTATAATGAATCACCCGTGCGATTTAAAGCGAATACAGAAGCTGATTCGTTTATGATTTCGGAAAATGCCTCATTAACATATAATGGATCAGACCAACAAACGCTTGTTTCAATTCCACGTGCATATGGTATTTACGAAAGCATGTATGAAGGGACTACATATGTTGATTCTGTCAGTGATCATTATGGCTCAGTCCGGGTTTTTTCTGCATCTTACAATCCAACTGATCCGTCAACATATCGCGACTATGAAATCAGAGTCATTCGCACTGCAGATGAATCAATCACAGATTTGGCTATGCTACACGTTAACGGTATTGATGCATTGGCACTTAATGATAACTATGCAGATGCCACTAGTACTGTGGATTTGTATTATGAGTATGACGGTACGAACGGGGCGATTGTATGGGCATATGATACGTATAATATACCTGATCTGTATTATATTACGCCGCTCATTGAATTATTTGATAATAATACACAGGTGAAAGTCAATTCAAGCTACTATCGACTGACTCAGGGTATCGTTCAAACGGAGGGCGTATTTAATAATCAAACAGGTAGTTGGGGTATAGGTTATGTAGAAACTAAATTCATCATTGAAGATGATTTTCCAAGCGGTAATTACACGCTTCGTTTAACGCTCGTTAGCGGTGCTACGTTCGAAATCACATTTGATAAAATGGAAAGTGCTAATGCAGCTGTTTTAGAAATTGTTTATCAAGAAGAAGTCATAGAAACAACAGGAATGAGTTATACTTCAGAAATTCCTTATGGTATTTATTATCAACCAGGTAACGATAAAACAAATATTGTCAATTTTACCAATTTATCAGTTATTGATGATGTTTACTATACAGACGTCGCATTGAATCTTCCAGATTACTTAGAAGGTTTGACATTATCGACATTCACAACGATTGATAACATCACGTTATCGATAACCATAATAAACGGCTATCAGCATCAATATGCAATTGTTTATCATTTAGTTGCTGAAGATGGATCACAATCGACCTTTACGCATTATTTGATTGAAGCAGCTTTGTCTGTGACACCGCAAAATATTTACAAAAACGGTGGCGTACTCTCTTCAGTATATGATCCAGTGGACATTGGCTATGAAGAATCACCAACGATGCGTGTTGCCTATAATTTTGATGAAGTCTTTTTTCCGGGTGAAGATGTCCTCTTTTTGAGCGCTGGATTTACACCGGATAATTTGGGGGAGGTTGCTACCGAAAATCAAGATTATTATATGCAAACGATAGATGCCGTAGGATATGAAGTTGATTTCAGTCGTGATACACCAAAAGGTGAATACACGTTTCACATCACGTATGATAACGACATCTCACTTTGGGGAGAAACGATTGTTTGGCATTATGTGATGAATCCGATTTATGCCAATAAACTACCGAATGATAATTCGCATTTAACCAATATTTTGTTTGCTTCTGAATCGGTTTTTGATGAAGTATTAGATGCGTTTAATACCATTATTGAAGTTGATGAAGTGACACCTTTAGAGTATGAACAATATTATGATCCTGAAAACCCAACGCAACGCGAAATTGTCGCCTTGCCGACAACAGGTATTGATTATGATATTTACTATGATTATCAAGCTTATTGGGTTGTCGGACAAGTTCAACAAACTAATTTATCTGCGTATTTACCAACTTTCTATATACCAGAAAATGCAATGATTTATCGTGTGATTGATGAAACAAATATTGGTTATGAATACCAATCTGGTCAATTGGCAGCAGATTTTGCTGATTATGGTACTGGTGAAAGTCTAAATTATGTACATTATCGTATTTATGCAGAAGATTATGATGATTATCCAACACATTATACCGATTATTATATCGCTGTTCAGGATACAACAAATAATATAAAATTCGATGTAACCGTCATCAATGAAACCAATGATCGAATTGATGAAGTGTTTGTTCATGTTAATGTTGCGCAGGTTTCAATCGACTATGAAGGTGAAATCACAAATGAAATGATTGCTATTTCAATGAATTTATTTTCCTATTACAACCCGATAACCATGACTTATAGTAACAATCAATTTATGACATCCATGTATGGCAGATATATGGTCTACGCGGATTTGCCTGATGGCTATGATGTGGATATCGAGTTTCAACAAGCGTTTATAGATGGATCAAGTATGTATTTGGAATCATCACGTATACCAAGACGTTACTATGTCACCGTTCATATCATTGAAGATATACCAGAAACGCATGACTGGGGTTACCGGAAAGTTTATGAATTTGCATTATATGAAAATGAATTATTACAAGGTATAACCTATCATGCAGGTGATCGATTCTTATACAACCATGAGACATATGAAGTACAAGAAGGCTATACATATTTATTTAATGGCTCAAATACACCAGGTACATTCAGCGCAATCGGTATTAAGAATGTTGACCTAGATTATGATATGTATTCAACCTATTTAACAGGAGATATCGTTTATCATAATGGTGCTTATTATCAAGCATTGGATGCAGTCATTCAAAACATAACGCCTGATCAAACAAGTGTTGATATGGGGACATGGTATGAGTTTTCAGAGGCTTGGTTAAGTTATAATCACTATTCAGTTGGATCTAGGGTTTTTTATAATGGTAATTACTATATCGCAATCCTTAGCAATCACAATGCAGATCCTGAATTAAATCCAACACTATGGGAACTAGAAATCATTTAGACATTTAAAAAGGCTATCCGATAGCCTTTTTATGAAGCGTTTTTGTATAAATAACAGCAGAGCAAACACAGGGAGGTTTACCACAAACAGAACAATGACAACCATTTTCAATGCTTGATTGATACCAGTAATTAGGAATTTCAAATAGCCGTTTAAAACCGGTTTTCATTAGAACACCGTGAAGATTGATGCCCAGTTTTGATTTCCAAGCAATAGTAAACACGGTATGCCTATGACGCTCATGAAAAGCATTTAGCGCATCCTCAATCAAACTTGTCCCAATGCCGTAACCTTTGAAATGTTTGTTGATAGCAATGGTTTTGATGACACCCAGATCGTTGGCTTGATTGAGTGGGTAGGGTATCGCATCATCATCGCTATTAAGCAAATCAGGCAATGCCTGTCGGTCAAGTGTAAAAGAAATACAAAAGCCAAGAACTTGATGCGTTTTTTTATCGATAGCAGTTCGACCGATATAACCATTTTCTTGTGCGATACAGGTGTGCAATAATGCGGGTGTGACATAGTCCTGACCGAGTTGTTTGTCAGCAATTCTAAAAATATCAGAAAAATGTTGATTTGTCATATCAATAATACGATATGATTCTAGATGTGGTCTAGTGATATAGTCTTTTTCCACTTCGATGACCATGTTTTGTTTATTTTCAATCAATGATTATACCTCCTTTAAATGAAAAACCAGCCGTGGCTGCGGTTGATTTTCATCGTTTTAATCTATACATA
>WOYI011029784.1_pt3 | contig 27203 bp, 26 predicted proteins | sample 6423411 | NCBI WGS metagenome assembly WOYI01 (sample SAMN13441803, study PRJNA592873) | oil field metagenome | biome: oil field; feature: oil-well bore; material: oil-contaminated soil; isolation source: oil-contaminated soil from oil-well borehole | place: Germany: Wietze | collected 2016-10-18 ...
CGCACCCGGATGATCCCTGCCACCCTCATCCTCCGATCTCGCTCATGCTGCGCTGCGGCGGCGCGAACCCCGGCCGGTCGATGCCGTGCCCGGCGGGCTTGGCCCACATCGCGGCGCGCCACAGATCGGCCAGTTGGTCGTCGTCGGCGCCCGTGCGGAGGGCGGTCGCCAGGGGCACCTCGTCGTGCGAGAACAGGCAGGCGCGCACCGTCCCCTGGGCCGTCAGCCGCGTGCGCCGGCAGTCGCCGCAGAAGGGCTCGGTCACCGAGGCGATGATGCCCACGGCACCCAGGGGCGCCGTATCGGCACGACCGAGCGGATGGACGTGCCAGCGCTGCGCGGGCGCACCCTCGCGCGGTGCGGAATCGGGCACAAGCGTGTACCTCTCCGACAGGCGCCGGCGCACGTCACCGGCGGTGACCAGGTCGGCGCGCCGCCAGCTCCGGTCGGCATCGAGCGGCATCTGCTCGATGAAGCGGAGTTCATGTCCGCGCGCGAGCGCCCACTGCAGCAGCTCGACCGGGTCGACCTCGACGTCTGAGACCAGGACCGCGTTGATCTTCACGGGGGCGATGCCCGCGGCCGCGGCCGCATCGATGCCGGCGAGCGTCCGGCGCAGCAGGGGACGACGGGCGATGCGCGTGAAGGCCTCGTCGTCGAGGGCGTCCAGGGACACGTTGATGCGATTCAGCCCCGCCTGCCGCAGCGCAACGGCCCGCTGCTCGAGTCCGATGCCGTTCGTGGTCAGGGCGATCTCGGGACGCGGGTCGAGAGCGGCCGTCCGGGCGACGATCTCGACGAGATCGGCGCGCAGCAACGGCTCGCCGCCTGTGAAGCGCACCGACGTGACGCCCAGCTCCCGCACGGCGATGCCGATCAGCCGGGCGATCTCGTCGGGCGAGAGCAGATCAGCCGTCGGCGTCCACGGCAATCCGTCTGCCGGCATGCAGTAGGTGCAGCGGAGGTTGCAGCGATCGGTCAGCGACACGCGCAGGTCCGTCGCCACCCGGCCGAAGCGGTCGATGAGGGCAGGCGACGCGGGCCTCGTCGCGAGGTCGATCGTCGGCCGGATGCCCGGCATCCCGAGTCCGATGCTCATACCCGGCCCACCGGGTGCACCGGGTGCACCGGGTGCACCTGGTTCAGAGGGGGCAGAGCGGGCATCGAGCCTCCGAAGGCGAGAACGGGTGGTTACACGGTAACAGCGACGCCACGCGGGATCGCCGCCGATGCCGCCGCCCGCACGCTCGGAGCGCGAAAACGGATGCCGGTGCGCCTCACGCCCGCAGCCGAGCCGGTATTCTCCGGTCATGGCGCCATCGCGGATCATCTGCAGTGCGGTCACCACCGCGTCCCCTCGGTCACAACCGGGCCGACGTTGAAGATCCCCCCCCTGCGAGCCGCCGCCGTGTTGACGACGGCGGCGTTCGCCCTGACTGCGTGTGGGGCCGGGGGAGGATCCGACTCCCCTACGGGGACGCCGGCGTCCACCGCTTCCGAGGCGCCCACCGGGGCGCTCACGGTCTTCGCGGCTGCTTCCCTGAGTGAGATCTTCACCGCGCTGGCCGCGGAGTTCGAGGACCGGAATCCCGGGGTCACGGTCAGTCTCGTCTTCGACGGCTCTGCCGGCCTCGCATCGCAGATCACCGAGGGGGCCCCGGCCGATGTCTTCGCCTCGGCCGACCTGGCCACGATGCAGACCGTCGTCGACGCGGGTGCGGCCGAAGACCCCGAGGTCTTCGTCTCGAACGTCCTCGAGATCGCGACGACGCCCGGGAACCCGGCCGGCATCGCGTCGTTCGCCGATCTCGCCGACCCGGCCCTGGTCCTGGTCGTCTGCGCACCGGAGGTGCCCTGCGGCGCGGCGACGGCGGCAGTCGAGACCTTGACCGGAATCGAGCTGCATCCCGTCAGCGAGGAGAACTCCGTCACCGACGTGCTCGGCAAGGTGGTCTCGGGCGAGGCCGACGCAGGTCTCGTGTATGCGACCGACGTGCTCGCGGCCGGGGGCGCCGTCGCCGGCGTGCCTTTCGCCGAAGCCGGCAGCGCGGTCAACGACTACCCGATAGCCGCCGTCACCGGTGCCCGGCAGCCGGAACTCGCCGCGGCTTTCGTCGCCTTCGTCCTGAGCGCCGACGCCCAGGCGCAACTGGCGGCAGCCGGATTCCGGCCGGCGCCATGAGCCGCCCCCACGCGTCTCCGGGGCTCCCCCGCTGGCTGATTCTGCCCGCGGTCATCGGCTTCCTCGTGATCACGATCCCGCTGCTCGCACTCGCCCTCCGTGCGGACCCGGCGCGGCTGTGGTCCCTGCTGACACAGCCCAGTTCGCTCGACGCGCTGTGGCTGAGCCTGCGGACGGCGGCGGTGAGCACGGTCGTGTGCCTCGCGCTCGGCGTGCCGATGGCGCTGGTGTTCGCCCGCGCCCGGTTCATCGGCCGCAATGTGCTGCGCGCGCTCGTGCTCGTGCCGCTCGTGCTGCCGCCCGTGATCGGCGGGATCGCGCTGCTGTACACGTTCGGGCGGCGCGGGCTGCTGGGTCAGGTGCTCGAGGTCGCCGGCATCCGGCTGCCGTTCACGACGGTCGCCGTCGTGATGGCGCAGGTGTTCGTCTCGCTGCCGTTCGTCGTCCTGGGAATCGAGGGCGCCGCGCGCAGCACGGGGGAGCGGTTCGAGGGCATCGCCGCGACGCTCGGGGCCTCGCCCACCCGCGTGCTGCTGCACGTGACGCTGCCGATGATCGTGCCCGGGCTGGTCTCGGGCGCCGTGATGGCGTTCGCCCGCAGCCTCGGCGAGTTCGGAGCCACTCTGGCCTTCGCGGGCAGCCTCCAGGGGGTCACGCGCACGCTGCCCCTGCAGATCTATCTCGTGCGCGAGAGCGACGCGGACTCCGCGGTGGCCCTCGCGCTCGTGCTGATCGTCCTGGCGATCGCCGGTGTCGCGCTGGCCTATCGTCCCGCAACGATCCGACGGGAGTCGCCGTGATCCGGCTGCGCGCGCGTGTGTCCGCGCGGGACCTCGACGTCGACCTGAGCCTCGAGGAGGGCGTCACGACGGCGATCGCGGGGCCCAACGGATCTGGCAAGTCGACCGTGCTGGCGGTCTTCGCCGGGCTCCTCGTCCCCGACGAGGGCGAGCTCATCGTCGGGGACGAGGTTCTCATGGGTGCCCGGGTCTGGAGGGAGTCGCACCGCCGCGGCGTCGTGCTCATGAGCCAGCGGGTGCTGCTGTTCCCGCACCTCAGCGTGCGCGAGAACGTCGCTTTCGGTCCGCGAAGTCATGGCCGGTCCCGGACGGAGTCTCGTGCGGCGGCGGACCGCTGGCTCGACGAGGTCGGAATGTCCGCGTTCGCCGGACGACGCTCCACGGAGCTGTCGGGCGGTCAGGCCCAGCGTGTCGCACTGGCCCGGGCGCTGGCCGCCGAGCCGCGCATCCTCCTGCTGGACGAGCCGTTCGCCGCCCTCGACGTGGCCGGGGTCCCGCCGATGCGCGCGTTGCTCGCGCGCGAACTGGCGGGGCGCACAGCGGTCATCGTCAGCCACGACACTGCGGACGTCGCCGCGCTCGCGGTGCGCGCCATCGGTCTGCGTTCCGGCCGCGTGGTGTCAGACACCTCGATTCGCACCTCGACGCGGGAGGACGCATGACTCGGGGCAGGCGCAGTGTCGCCGATCATCGCGCGGCCGTCGTCGCCGTACTGGCCGCGACCGGACTCGACCCGGCGGCCCCCGCCGGGCTGGGCGTCGAAGAGCTGCCGGTCGCGCTGACCTCGCTGGCACGAGATCCCCACCGTTGGCGCGACCGCATCCTGGCCGCGGATGTGGTCGCTGCCGCATCGCTGCCGCTCTTCGACAACGCGCAGATGGACGGCTACGCGGTTCGGGCCGCCGACCTGACCGCTGCGGCCGCCGACGCGCCCGCGGCTCTCGACGTGCTCCCCGCGACCGTGGCAGGCGAGCCCGGCGCGCTCCTCCGGACAGGGCAGGCCGTCCCGATCATGACCGGCGCGCCGATGCCGGCGGGGGCCGACGCCGTCGTCCCGATCGAAGAAGCCGATCCGCCGTGGTTCGGCGATCACGCGCGGGTGCGGATGGCGGCATCCGTCCCGCCGGGCAGGTTCGTCCGCCGTGCCGGCAGTGACGTCGCCGCCGGAGACCTGCTGCTACGCGCAGGCTCCGCCCTGACGCCGGCGGCGCTGGGCGTGCTGGCCGCCGCGGGCGCGCTCGCGGTATCGGTGCGCCGGCGGCCGCGGGTGCTGCTGATCGTGACGGGTCACGAAGTGCGCCAGCCCGGCGAAACGCTCGCTCCCGGGCAGATCCATGACGCGAACAGCTTCTCGCTGGGGCTCGCGCTGGCCGATGCCGGCGCAGAGATCATCGTCGCACCGTGCGAGAGCGACGACCCGGTGCGGCTGCGCGCGATCCTGGATGCGACGCTGCCCGGTGCCGACCTGCTGGTCACTGTCGGCGGCGTGAGCGCCGGTGCCCGAGAGGTGGTCCGCGACCTGCTCGCACCCCTCGGGGTCTGGTTCGGCGCCGTCGCGATGCAGCCCGGCGGACCGCAGGGGCTCGGAACGGTGAGCACCGGAGCCGGTGAGATCCCTGTGATCTGCTTCCCGGGAAACCCCGTCTCGTGCCTGGTCTCCTTTGAGGTGTTCCTGCGTCCGCTGCTGGCTGCACTGGCCACCGGCGGATCGTCCGCCGCCGTCGAGCGACCACGCGCGCAACTGCCCCTGGCCGAAGCCCTCGAGTCCCCGCGCGGCCTGCACCAGGTGCGACGTGGCATCGTGGATGCCGACGGCCGTGTGCGCGCCGTCGGCGGCGCGTCCTCGCACCTGCTGCACGCGTACGCCCGCTCCACGGTGCTCATCCACCTGCCGGCGGAGGTCGAGCGGCTGGCCGTCGGCGACGACGTGGAGACCTGGAGGATCGATGGATGCCGCTGACGAGCACGGACTGACCCACCAGCGCGCGGACGGTGCCGTGCACATGGTCGACGTGTCCGCGAAGCAGGCGACCCGGCGGGTGGCGACGGCGCAGGGTGTGCTGACCACGCGGCCGGACGTCGTCGCCCGGATCGCCGACGGGCACCTGCCCAAGGGTGAGGCGATCGCGGTCGCACGCGTCGCGGGGATCATGGGGGCGAAGCAGACCGCGAACCTGGTTCCGCTGTGCCATCCGCTGCCGATCAGCGCCATCACGGTCGAGATCACGCCCCGCACGACGGACGTCCTGATCGAGGCGACGGTGACCACGACCGGTCCGACCGGAGTGGAGATGGAGGCGCTGACGGCCGTCAGCGTCGCGGCCCTGACCCTCTACGACATGATCAAGGCGGTCGACCGGGACGCCGTCATCGGCGGCATCGCGGTCGTCGCGAAAGACGGCGGACGCTCCGGAGCCTGGCGGCGGACGTGACCGCCGCCGTCGTCCTCGTCTGCTCGACCCGCGTCGCCCAGGGTCTGCGACAGGACCGCACGGGTCCGGTCCTGTCGGGGTGGCTCGCCGGGCGCGGCTGGGACGTCGACACGCGCGTCATCCCCGACGGACCCCCGGTCGGGCGGGCGCTGCGGCGCGCCATCGAGAGCGGCGCGCGCCTGGTGGTCACCACCGGCGGCACGGGCGTCTCTCCCACCGATGCGACGCCCGAGCAGACGGCGCCTCTGCTGGCGCGTCCTCTGCCCGGCATCGCCGAGGAGCTGCGACGGCGCGGTGCCGCCACGACGGCGCACGCACTGCTGAGCCGCGGCCTGGCCGGGGTCACCGCCGACGGTGTGATCATCGTGAACCTGCCCGGGTCACCCGGAGGCGTCCGCGACGGCATCGGGGTGCTCGACCCGCTGCTCGATCATCTTCTCGACCAGCTCGACGGCGGTGATCACGCATGACCACGACGGAGCACGAGCGCGTGCTGCGGGCGGAGATCACGGCAGCATCCATCGACGCGCGCGCCGTCGCCGCCCTCGTGGCCGGCGCGTCGGCCGGCGCTCTGGTCACCTTCGAAGGGGTCGTGCGCGATCACGACGACGGCCGTGGCGTCACGGCACTGGAATACACCGCTCATCCGGGCGCGACGGAGGTCATCGCCGCGGTCTGCGCGCGTGTCGCAGACGCGCACGAGGGGGTGCGGCTCGCCGCCGTGCACCGGACCGGCCGGCTCCGCGTCGGCGAGGCCGCGATCGTCTGCGCCGTCTCGTCGGCCCATCGAGCCGCGGCGTTCGCGGCGTGCGCGGAACTGGTCGACGAGCTCAAGGCGCTGCTGCCCATCTGGAAGGAGCAGCGCTTCACTGACGGCACGACCGAGTGGGTCGGCGCGCTATGACGCCTCGCCGGTCGTGTTTTTCCGGCGTGTGACAGCGCGGTAAAGCCTGCGCGACAGTCGTCGGCGGACTCTTCCCGCGTCGGTGGGCTCGTCCTAGGGTCACCGCAACGGCGATGGCGCGGGGCTGTCGTGACGGTCTCGCCCCGATGAGGAGGCTCGAGATGACCGAGATCGACGTGCAGGCGGCAGCCGAGGCACCCCAGGAGGACGACAACACGGTCGATTCGATACCCCCTCTGGCCCGCCTGTTCCCGCTCGGTCTGCAGCACGTGCTGGCGCTGTACGCCGGCGCGGTCGCGGTGCCGCTGATCGTCGGCGGCGCGCTCGGCTACAGCTCGGCCGATCTCGCCTTCCTCATCAGCGCCGACCTGTTCATCGCCGGCATCGCCACGATCGTCCAATCGGTCGGCTTCTGGCGGTTCGGCGTGCGACTGCCGCTCATGCAGGGCGTCACCTTCGCCGCCGTCGGGCCGATGATCGCGATCGGCCAGCAGCACGGCATCACGACGATCTTCGGCTCCGTGATCGCCGTCGGCCTGTTCATGATCCTCATCGCGCCGTTCTTCGCCCAGTTGCTGCGCTTCTTTCCGCCCATCGTCACCGGCACCGTGATCCTCATCATCGGGCTGTCGCTCATGCGCGTGGCCGCGGGCTGGATCATGACGGGGTCGACCACGGAGGCGCCGGGCGCGCCACCCGTCAATGTCGCCTTCGCGTTCGGCACGCTCCTGTTCATCGTGCTGCTCGAACGGTTCGCACCGGCCGCACTCGCCCGCGTCTCCGTCCTGCTGGGGCTGGTGGTCGGAACGCTGGTGGCTCTGCTCGTGCCGGGCATGGTGGACTGGTCAGGGGTCGGGGATGCCGCCTGGTTCGCGGTCGTCACTCCGTTCCACTTCGGGCTCCCGACCTTCGAGATCTTCTCGATCCTGTCGATGCTCGTGGTCGGGATCGTGATCATGACCGAGACGACCGGCGACATGATCGCCGTCGGCGAGATCGTCGACAAGCCGGTCGCCCGTCGTCAGCTGGCCGATGGGCTCCGCGCGGATGGCCTCGGCACTCTTCTCGGCGGCATGTTCAACACGTTCCCGTACACGGCGTTCGCGCAGAACGTCGGTCTGGTCTCCCTCACCGGAGTGCGCTCTCGCTACGTCGCGACCATGGCGGGCGGCATCCTCGTCGTGCTCGGACTCATCCCGAAGGTCGCCGCCGCGGTCGAGGGCGTTCCTCGTGCCGTGCTCGGCGGTGCCGGCATCGCGCTGTTCGGCATGGTGGCCGCCAGCGGCATCCGCACCCTGACGAAGGTGAAGTTCAACAACAAGAACGTCCTCGTCGTCGCCCTGTCGGTCGGCGTCGCGCTGCTGCCGACGGTGACCCCCGCGATCTACGACGAGTTCCCCGACTGGTTCCAGCTGATCTTCGACTCGGGCATCTCGGCCGGTGCGATCGTGGCGATCCTGCTGAACCTCCTCCTCAACAGCGATCAGGTGCGCACCGCCCAGGCGGGCGAGGCGTCGATCGGCGCCTACGACGCGGTCCGCGGCCCCGCCGCCGCCGCGCTCACGCACGCCGACGCAACCGGGACCGGGCTGATCCCGACTCATGTGCTCGATGACCCGGAGACGGAGGAGGAGGAGAGGAAGGAGTAGTAGGCGTAGGCGTAGGCGTGCAGGGCGCACCGCCGCCTCAGCCTGGCGACCCCGGTCAATCGCCGGGCAGTCTCCCGCCGAGATCGACCGGGGTGCCGGCGATGTTGCCCACGATGCCACGGATGATCCCCGCACCGTCGGTGCCCCGCAGGCTCGCGTACCAGGCGGCCGTGGCGTCCGCGTCGAACGCGTGCGTCTCGTGGCCACGCCTGCGCGCCCGCAGCACGAGGTCGCCGGCCCGCTCGACACGGACCCGCTCGTATCTCTTCAGGGTGTCTTCGACGCTCAGGGTGTTCGTCGCGAAGGCGATCCCCAAAGCGAAGGCATCTTCGAGCGCCGAGCACGCGCCCTGCCCGATGTCCGGTGCCGTGTTGTGGGCCGCATCGCCGAGGATCGCCACACGGCCCTTCGTCCAGGTCTCGAACGGGGTGATGTCCCAGATGTCGACGCGGTTCAGCGAGGTCACGGGGTCGATCGCCTCCAGCAGCGCCTGCACACCGGGTGCCCATCCCGCGAACGCCGCCAGCAGGGGGGCCTTGCCCTCGGCGCGGTCGTAGGGCAGGCCGGCGGGCTGGGGTACATCGAACCAGAAGTAGAAACGATCGCCGGCGACCGGCATGACCGCCGCTCGTTTGCCGTCGGCGACGTACGTCGTCCAGGCCGTCGGCCGGCCGATCGCCGGATCGACGGGGATCAGGCCGTTGAAGTTCGTGTATCCGCAATACTCGCGCACGACCTCGGGCGCCCCCTCCGGCTGCACGTAGGCGCGGGTGAGCGAGCGGGCGCCGTCCGCGCCGATCAGCAGGTCTGCCGTGTCGTCGCTGCCGTCGGCGAATGTGACGGTCACGCGGGCGCCGTCATCGGCGATCGCGACCATCTTCGTGTTCAGGTGGATGCGCTCACGGCCGAACCGGTCCATCAGCGCGGCCTGCAGGTCGGCGCGGGCCACCGGATAGGGCTTCTGCCCGGACTGGGCCGTCACCGGCGCCAGCGAGAAGTCGCAGAGGATCTCGCCGCTGGCTCCGTCCCGGTAGACCATGTCGGCCATGTCACCGCCGAGCGCGGCGACCTCGTCGGCGAGGCCGAGCCAGTTGAGGACCTTGACACCGTTCGACCACAGCGACAGCGCCGCCCCGACCGGCTTGTTCTCGCGCATCTGGTCGTAGATCACGACCTCGTGGCCCAGACGTGCTAGGGCGATTCCCGCGCTCGTCCCGCCGATGCCTGCTCCGACGATGATGACCTTCATACCGGCACGCTAGGGGTGGTGTGTCACCGGGGCGTTTCGAACGGATGCCGAGGTGTTGAAGACTCAGGAGCCGCGATAGGTGGAGTAGCCGAACGGGCTCAGCAGCAGCGGCACGTGGTAGTGGGGCAGGTCTGCGACGGTGAAGGCGATCGTGACCCGCGGGTAGAACGTGTCGACCCCGCGCGCGGCGAAGTACGGGCCGGTCTGGAACGCGAGCGTGTAGTCGCCGCGTGCGAGACGCTCCGGCCCGAGTGCCAAGCGCCCGTCGGCATCGGTGAGCCCGGTCGCGATCGCTTCACCGTCGGGGCCGGCCAGGGCGACGGCTACGCCGACTGCGGGCGCGCCCGCAGTCGCGTCGAGGACATGGGTCGTCAGGTGGGTGCTCACGCGGTCACCGTCTGCTCGAGGCGCAGCACGGCGATCTCGCGGAGCTGCTGGGCGACGACTGCGGACTCGGTCGCGTCGTCGTTGCCGAGCCGCTCGCGCAGCCGGAGGAGGATCTCCGCGGGCGAGCGTCCCGCCGCACGGATGAGGAACACGCGGCCGAACCGGGCCTCATAGGCGAGGTTGCCGGCGGCGATCGCCGCCGCGACGTCATCCGGCGCACTGGACATCGACGCCTGTTCTCGCGCCGAGTCGGAGGCCCCCTGCTGGCCGGGAGCCGGCCGTTCGCCGATGCGCGGATGGTGGGCCAGCGCGATGTCGACTTCGTCGGCGGACCACGGCGCGGCCGACCAGGCGGCGTCGCGCAGCGCGGCGGCCGACGGGTACGGGCGGGCGGCGACGAGGGCGGAGACCCATTTCGGCACGTCGGCCCACACGGCTGCGGCCGCGGCGGCCGCGTCGTCGGGCAGTGCGTTGAACTCTTCGATCGTCATACGTCCATCCGTGCGGTCGCGGCAGGAAACCTATAGTTGGGCTTGCCGCCCATCGTTCGGCCGTGAGGTCGACGATACCCGTGGCGGCCAGCACAGACCGGGAGTGGTGCGATGAACACGTCGGAACCCGTGGCGCGATGACACGCGAGCGCCTCATCGTCCGCGCCTCCCGGGCCTACGTCGACGGGTCGTTCCAGCCCGCCGCGGTCGTCGTGGAGGACGGGACGATCCGCGATCTCGTGCCGGTGCAGACGCGCGTCGCCCGCGCGATACCCGTCGGCGTGCCCGCGGACGCCGTGCTCCTGCCGGGGTTGGTCGACTCCCATGTGCACGTCAACGAACCGGGCCGCACCGAGTGGGAGGGATTCCGCTCGGCGACTCTTGCCGCCGCGGCCGGCGGTGTCACGACTCTGATCGACATGCCGCTGAACTCGATCCCCCCCACGACGACCGTCGCGGCCCTCGAGATCAAGCGCGCCGCCGCCGCGGCATCCGCCTACGTCGACGTCGGATTCTGGGGCGGAGCCGTGCCCGAGAACCTGGGCGCTCTCGGCCCCGTGCACGAGGCCGGGGTCTACGGGTTCAAGAGCTTCCTCGCCCCCAGCGGAGTCGACGAGTTCGGCCACCTCGACCGGGATCAGCTCGACCGGGCGATGGCCGAGGTCGCGGCGCTCGACTCGCGCCTGATCGTCCACGCCGAAGACCCGGACCTGCTGACGGATGCCGGTGCCCTCGGCCGCGGGTACGCCGCCTTCCTCACATCCCGCCCCGCGGCCAGCGAAGAGGCCGCGATCGAGGCGGTCATCGCCGCGGCGCGGCGGCACGGCGCGCGCGCCCACATCCTCCACCTCAGCGATGCGCGAGCCCTTCCGGCGATCGCCGCGGCGAAGGCGGCGGGGGTGGATCTCACGGTCGAGACCTGTCCGCACTACCTCACGATCTCCGCGGAGGAGATCCCCGACGGCGCGAGTGAGTTCAAGTGCTGCCCCCCGATTCGCGAGGCGGCCAACCAGGACCTGCTCTGGCAGGGGATCGTCGACGGAACGATCGACGCGATCGTCAGCGACCACTCGCCGTCCACCGTCGATCTCAAGCGCTCCGGCGGTGGTGACTTCGGTCTTGCGTGGGGCGGCATCGCCGGACTGCAGGTGGGCCTGTCGGCGGTGTGGACCGAGGCGCGCCGGCGCGGCATCCCGCTGGAGACGCTCGTGCCGCTGTTCACGACCGGCCCCGCGCGCGTGGCCGGTCTCAGCGGTGCCGGCGAGATCGCAGTCGGAGCGCCCGCTCACCTCACCGCGTTCGGTCTCGACGATCCGCTGCGCATCGACGCGCGCGCGCTGCAGCACCGCAACCCGATCTCCGCCTATGACGGCAAGCTGCTGCACGGTCGCGTGCGCCGCACGTGGCTGCGCGGCGTGAGCGTGTTCGATGCGAGCGAGGGCGGTGCCGGTGAGGCACCATGGTTTCGTCGGCCTCCCGCCGGCCGATTGCTGTCGAGAGGAATGCCGTGAGCGAGATCCTGCAACCCGGAATGGGGCCGATCCCCGGAGAGCACTACGTCCCCGCGTCTCCCGCGACCGTGCTGTGGGGCCGTCTGCCGTGCGAAACCGACGTCCCGGTGCTCACAGTGGCCGGGGGTGCGACGGTGACCTTCGACACCGTCAGCCACGAGGGCATCCTCCCGGACCAGGGGCAGGATCCGCTCGGCTACTTCACGGGGTACGGTGTGGAGCCCGATGCCGTGCTGGCTGACGCGATCGAGATCGCGGCATCCGTGCCCCGCGACCTCGTCCTCGACGGCCCGCACGTGATCACGGGACCGGTGTTCGTGGAGGGTGCCGCTGTCGGTGACCTGCTGAAGATCACCGTCGTGTCGCTGCAGACGCGGGTGCCGTACGGTGTCATCTCCAACCGGCACGGCAAGGGTGCGCTGCCGGCCGTGCTGCCGCGCGGCCCCGAGAACGTGTCCGTCTTCACGCCCGTGACCGGCGGATCGGCGAGCCTGCCGCTCGTCGACGGCGGCGAGCGCGTCGTGACGTTCCCGCTCGCGCCGTTCCTGGGGACCATGGGTGTCGCCGTCGCAGGGTCAGAACGCCCGCACTCCGTGCCGCCGGGTGCCCACGGCGGCAACATCGACATCAACCTGCTCGTCGAGGGGTCCATCCTGTACCTTCCGGTGCAGGTGGCCGGGGCGCTCGCGTACGTCGGCGATCCGCACTTCGCACAGGGCGACGGCGAAGTCGCGCTGACCGCGCTGGAGGCCTCGCTGCGGGCGACGCTGCGCTTCGACGTCGTGCCGCGCGACGCGGCTCTCGCCGCCTTCGGCGAGGTCACCGGTCCGCTGGTCCGCACGAGCGAGTATCTCGTTCCGACCGGTCTGGACCCCGACCTCGGGGAGGCCATGCGCCTGGCGGTCCGTGCTGCCCTCGACCTGCTCATGGCCCGCTACGGCATGGATGAGCACCTCGCCTACGCCTACCTGTCGGCGGCGACCGACTTCGACATCTCGCAGGTCGTCGACATCGTCTGCGGGGTGCACGCCCGCATCCGCGAGTCGGATTTCGCCGCGGTCGCCGTGGCAGAGGAGCCCACGTGAGCGGGATTCCCGATGATCTGCGCGCGGCATTCGACGCGTACGAGACGGCACTCATGGCCAACGATCTCGATGCGCTCGACGCGGCCTTCGCGCCCGGGGGGCAGACCCTGCGGGGCGACGGCACCGGGCTGCTGGTCGGGCACGACGCCATCAGCGCCTTCCGTGGCGTGCGCGGCGGGGTCGCGCCCCGCCGGATCGAGCAGATCGAGTACCGGCCGCTCGCCGAGGGCGTCGCCCTGCTGGCGTCGGTCTCGCGCTATCACGGCGGCGGCACCGGACTGCAGACGCAGGTGTGGCAGCTGATCGACGGATGCTGGCTCATCACGGCCGCACACGTGTCCCCCCGCGCGCAGGCCCTGGACAGATCGGTATGGCGCACCGTGGGCGATCCGCTCTGGCAGGGCGCGTGGGAGGGTCCGCTCGCCGGACTCGCGGTCGCCGTGAAAGACGTGTTCGCGGTCAAGGGCTACCGCATCGGTGCGGGTAACCCCGCGTTCCTCGACTCGGCGCGCGCCGAGACGACGACGGCCCCCGCTGTGGCCGACCTGCTGCGGGGCGGGGCGTCTCTGCGCGGCATCGCCCGCACCGACGAGTTCGCCTATTCGGTCGCCGGCGACAACGTCCACTACGGCACGCCCCCCAACGGCGCCGTTCCGGGGGCACTGCCCGGCGGGTCGTCGAGCGGACCGGCCTCGGCCGTCGCGACGGGCCAGGCCGACATCGCCCTGGCCACCGATACGGCCGGCTCCGTGCGCGTGCCCGCGTCGTATCAGGGTCTCTGGGGACTGCGCACGACCCACGGCCTCGTGCCCCGCCAGGGGGTGCTTCCTCTCGCGCAGAGCTTCGACACGGTCGGGTGGCTCACCCGCGACGGCGACACGCTGCAGCGCGTCGCCGACTGGTGTCTCAGCTACGACGGATCCGAGTCGACCGAGTCGGTGTACGGCGAGTCCGCCGACGACCTTCCCTGGCGGTTCCTCGTGCCGGACGAGGCGATGCAGGCCGCAGAACCAGAGACCCGAGCGGCATTCGAGGCGCTGGTCGCTTCATCCGGCCTGCCCGTCGAGCGGGTCTCGATCGGAGACCTCGACGACTATCTCGTCCCATTCCGCACGGTGCAGGGCGCGGAGGCGTGGCGCAACAACGGCGACTGGCTGCGGGCGCACCCCGGTTCGGTCGGGCCGGCGGTGGCCGAGCGCTTTCGCGTCGCCGCGGCGATCACCGCCGACGACGAAGCGGCCGCGCGCGCGGCGCTCACGCCGCTGCGCGCGCGGATGCAGGACCTGGTCCGCGACGCGGTGCTGCTGCTGCCGACCGTTCCCGGACCGGCTCCGCTGCGCACAGCCCGAGGACAGCGCGTGGATGCCGTTCGCCGGGCCACGCTGCGAATGACCGCTCCCGCCGCGGTCGGGGGCCTTCCCGCCGTGTCCCTCCCGCTCCTGACCCTCCCCTCGTCCCTCGGTCCTGCGCCCGTCGGCGTGTGCCTCGTGTCGCGGGCCGGCACCGATATCGCCCTGGTGCGACAGGGGATCGCCCTGCACGCCCGGGCCTGCAGAACGGAGTCCTGATGATCCCCGGGCCTATCGACCCTCCGGCGCGCCTGCTGATGGGCCCGGGTCCGATCTCGGCCTACCCGAGCGTGCTGCGTGCCATGGGCGCGCCCCTGGTCGGCCAGTACGACCCGTTCATGACGTCTGCGATGGCCGAGACGCAGGAGCTGTACCGGGGCGTCTGGAACACCGCCAACGAGGCCACCGTGCTCATCGACGGCACGAGTCGCGCCGGAATCGAGGCCGCGATCGTCTCGCTCGTGCGTCCCGGCGATCGTGTGCTCGTTCCCGTCTTCGGCCGGTTCGGCCATCTCCTGGCCGAGATCGCCGAACGGGCCATGGCCGAGGTCCACACGATCGAGACGGACTGGGGGCAGGTGTTTCCGGCATCCGTCATCGAAGAGGCGGTCGTGCGCGTCAGGCCCGCGCTGCTGGCGCTCGTGCAGGGCGACACGTCCACGACGATGAACCAGCCGCTGGAGGACATCGGGGCGATCTGCGCGCGCCACGGGGTGCTGTTCTACTCCGACGCGACCGCCACCCTCGGCGGCAACGCGTTCGACGCCGACGCGTGGGGACTCGATGCCGCGACCGCTGGACTGCAGAAGTGCCTGGGCGGGCCGAGCGGCTCCGCTCCGCTGACTCTCAGCCCGCGCGCCGTGGAGGTCGTCACGGCGCGCAAGAGGATCGAAGCCGGCATCCGTGAGGACGGCGATCCCTCGTCGACCGACTTCGTGCGCTCCAACTACTTCGACCTCGGGATGATCCTCGACTACTGGGGCCCGCGACGGCTGAACCACCACACCGAGGCGACGTCGATGCTCTACGCGGCACGCGAGTGCGCGCGCGTGCTGCTCGGCGAGGGCCGCGACCAGGTGATCGCCCGGCACGAGTCAGCCGGTCGCGCCATGCTCGCGGGGGTCCAGGGCCTGGGCCTGGGCGTCTTCGGCGACATCGCGCACAAGATGAACAACGTCGTCGCGGTCGAGATCCCCGCCGGTGTGCCGGGGGATGCCGCCCGCGCGGCCCTGCTGGAGGACTTCGGCATCGAGATCGGAACCTCCTTCGGCCCGTTGCACGGCCGGGTCTGGCGCATCGGGACGATGGGCTACAACGCCCGGAAGGATGCGGTCCTGACGACCCTGGCCGCGCTGGAGGCGGTGCTTCGCCGCTTCGGCGCGTCCGTTCCGGCGGGAGGCGGCGTCGAGGCGGCCGACGACGTCTTTTCGGGGACGGCATGATGCCGGCATCCCGCCTCCTGCACGCGCCCCCCGACGCCGTCGCGGCGGCCGCCCGTCGTGTCATGGCGCGCTGCGACGAGCTCGCCCGCGTGACCGCGGCACCCGGGCGGATCGAGCGGGTCTACCTCTCGCCCGAGCATGCGCGCGTGAACCGGCTGGCGGCCGAGTGGATGCGCGAGCTCGGCATGCACACGTGGCAGGATGCCGCCGGCAATCAGGTGGGCCGCATCGGCGACCCCGCCGCGCCGGCGCTGCTGCTCGGCTCGCATCTCGACACGGTGCTCGACGCCGGTCGGTACGACGGCATCGCGGGCGTGCTCATCGCCCTGGAGGTCGTTCGGCTGCTGCGCGTGCCCGTCGAAGGCGGCTGGGCGCTGGATCTGCCGTTCGCCATCGAGGTCGTGGCATTCTCGGACGAGGAGGGCACCCGCTTCGGCAAGGCGCTGCTCGGGTCGTCGGCGGTCGCCGGCGGCTGGGACGAGGCCTGGTGGACGCTGTCCGATGCTGACGGGGTGACCCTGCGACAGGCGTTCCTCGAGTTCGGGCTCGACCCGGCCCGCGTCGGCGAGGCCGCCCGGCGGCCGGACGAGCTCGTCGGCTACCTCGAGGCGCACATCGAGCAGGGCCCCGAGCTGGATCGCGCCGGCGAGCCGCTCGCGGTGGTGTCCTCGATCGCGGCCGCGCGCCGGTTCCAGTTCGTCGTCGAGGGCGAGGCGCGCCACGCCGGCGGCACCCCGTACGACATGCGCCACGACGCGCTGCTGGGTGCGAGCGAAGCGGCGCTCGCCGTCGAGCGGATCTGCGCCGCCGAGCATCACGTCATCGGCACGGTCGGGCGGTTCGAGGCGTTCCCCGGCGCGGTCAACGTCATCCCCGGCGAAGTGCAGTTCTCGCTCGATCTGCGTGGCGAGTTCGACGGCGAGCGCGACCGGGTGTGGGCCGCCCTCGGCCGCGCTCTCGACGAGATCATGGGCGGCCGTGGGCTGCGCTGGCGCGCCCGGGAGATCCACCGCGCTTCCGCGGTGTTCTGCGCGCCACTCCTGCAAGACGTCGTGCGCGCCGGCATCACGGCGGCGCTCCCCGCGCGCGCCGAGGCTCCCCCCGTGATCTTCAGCCGGGCCGGGCACGACGGCATGGCGCTCGGCGCGATCACCGATGTGGGGATGCTCTTCCTGCGCAATCCGGACGGCATCAGCCACCACCCCGACGAGTCGGTCGGCGCGGTCGACGTGGCCCACGGCATCCGGGCGCTGACCGAGTCCGTTCTGCACCTGGCGGCCGAACCGCGCTGAGCACGCGCTCCAGCCGTGCCGTGCCGCGCGCGGTCAGGGCCGGACGGGCAGCGACAGCGCTCCGGTCATCTCGGCGCCCGGTGAGACGGTGCTGCGAGCGGGTGGCACGTAGTCGCGCAGGCGCGCCAGCGCTTCGTCGGGTTCGGAGGCCACGACGAGCATGTCGGTGTAGCGCGGATGAGTGAAGCCGCGGTCGCGCATCGTGGCGACGAAGGCCAGCAGCGGAGTGAAGTAGCCGGCGACGTTCAGCAGCCCGACGGGCTTCTCGTGGATGCCCAGCTGAGCCCATGTCCACTGCTCGGTGAGTTCCTCGAGGGTGCCGGGACCGCCGGGCAGGGCGAGGAACGCGCTCGCGCGCTCGGCCATGAGCAGCTTGCGCTCATGCATCGTGTCGACCAGGATCAGCTCGGCGATGCTGTGGTTGACGTTCTCACGCGCCTGCAGAGCGCGCGGGATCACGCCGGTCACGTGCGCGCCGGCCCGCACGGCCGCATCGGCGACGGCCCCCATGAGACCCACGTGCCCGCCGCCGTAGACGAGGTCCATGCCGCCTCGGCCGATCGCCGTGCCGACTGCGCGGGCCGCGTCGAGGTAGATCGGGTCGAAGCCGGGCGAGGAACCGCAGAAGACCGTGACAGTGAACCGAGACATGTGCCGACGCTAGATCCTTCGTGTTTCCGTGTCGTGACAGGTCGGAAACATCCCTTGACTACGGTGGCGGGCATGTCGCTCCTCGTCGTCCATGCCCGTCTCATCACCGTCCCGGCCGGTACCGACGACCCCGGGTACGTCGAGGACGGCTGGATGCTGGTCGAGCACGGACGCATCGCCGCGCTCGGCGCCGGCACGCCGAGCGTCACCGCCGACGAGACGCTCGACGTCGCGGGCCGGTTCGTCGCGCCGGGCTTCGTCTCGAGCCACTCGCATCTGTTCACGAGCGGGCTCCGCGGCCTCGGCGTCGCCGACACACTGTACGGCTGGTGCGATTCGATGCTCGGCTCGACGGCGCACATGACCGCCGAGCAGCTCTATTGGTCGACGCTGCACGGATCGCTGGACTTCCTGTCGAACGGGGTCACGACGGCTTACAACTTCACCGACCCGCTCCAGGCGTGGGAGTCGATGGTCGACGGAAGACGCGCCGGCACGGCCGACCTGCGGGGGCTGGACTACCACTTCCGTCAGGCGGACGGCGCGCGAGACTCCGGCATCCGCTTCGTCGACGCTTCCGGCATGGATGTCACGGTCGGCACGGAGGACGAGGTCTTCGACCGCTTCGCGGCGGAGATCGCCCACACCCGGTCCATGGACCCCGACTATGCGCTCGGGACTTCGATCATGGGACAGGTGCAGTGGTCTCCGCATCCGGAGGCGGCCGCGTTCGAGGTCGAGGCGATGCGCCGCCACGGCGTCACGAACCAGGCGCACTTCCTTGAGTCGCCCGAAGCGATCGTGCATCAGCAGTCCAAGTTCGCGCTGTACCGGGATGCCGGGGCTCTCGGGCTCGGGCTCGTGTTCGGCCATTTCATCCAGACGACGCCCGAGATCATCGCCGAAGCTGCCGCGGGCGGCGCTGCCATGTCATGGCAGCCGGCGTCGAACGGTCGGCTCGCCTCGGGTGTGGCGCTGGTTCCCGAGATGCTCGAGATGGGCATGCGGGTGGGTGTCGGCCTCGACGACCAGGCCTGCACCGACGTGAGCGATCCGTGGCAGAACATGCGCATGGGCATCTACATGCAGCGCGCGCGGACGAAGGATCCGCTGTCGATGATGCCCGAGACCATGCTGCGGCTGCACACCCTCGGCGGCGCCGAGATCATGGGCGTGGACGATCGGGTCGGCTCGCTGGAGGTCGGCAAGTTCGCCGACTTCGTCGTGGTCGATCCGCGGATGCCCGACGTCGGCCCGCTGTGGCATCCGGTGCGCTCGTACGTGCTCGCGATGAGTCCTCGCAACCTGAAGGCGGTGTACGTCGGCGGAGAGCTCGTCAGCGCCGACGGCGTCTCGACCAATCCGCTCGCCCCCGAGGCCTCGGCGAGGCTGCACGAGCTTCCTGCCGCGCTGGTGCCGCTCCGCGGGCGCCCGCACTGAGCGACGGGCGCCGGCTCGCCGGCACATCGCGCCCGCGTCAGCCTGCGCCGACCGTCATACCCATGCGGTTGAGGACGATGTTCTCGACGATCTGGACGATGTTGTACAGCAGCAGCGTGATGATCGTGATGAGGGCGATCGATGTCCACAGCTGAGTGAACTGCGCCTGCGCGTTGAACTTCAGGATCGATCCGCCGATGCCCGTTCCGGTCGACAGCCACTCGGCCAGCAGCGCCCCGGTCACCGCGCCGGGCACCGAGACGCGCGCCGCGGCGAACACCGACGGCAGCGCGCCGGGCATGTTGACCTTGCGCAGCGCCGTGAACCGGCCACCGCCGAAGACGTGCACGACGTCCAGGCTCTGCTGGCCGGCTCGGCTCAGCCCGAACAGGACGTTGGCCAGAGCGGGGAACAGCACGACGATCGTGCCGATCACGGCCACGGATGCCGTCGTTCCCCTGCCCGTCATCAGGATGATCACGGGGGCTATCGACACGAGGGGGATCGTGCGCAGCAGCAGCACGAGCGGCATGACGCCCGCCTCGATCGCCTTGGAGAGGCTGAATGCGACGGCCAGGATGATCGCGATGAGCATGCCGACGACGAAGCCGAGCGACGAGTCCGCGAGGGTCTGGCCGACCAGCGGGAACATCTGAGCGCGGTGATCGGCGGCATCCTCCGACGTCACGAGGAACTCCCAGACGTCGAGGGGCCCCTTGGCGATGTACGGGGAGATGCCCGTGAGGCTGACGACCGCCTGCCACAGCAGCAGGAGCACCACGAGAGTGATCGTCGCGTTGCCGAGTGATCGGCCGACAGTGCGGCGCAGCGCCCGCCGCCGATCGATCTGCAGCCGGGCCTGCGCGGCGGCATCGGCCGCGATCGCGAGCTGCGCGGTCGGCTCGCTCGATGCGCCGGCGTCGACGGCCACGCGACGGATCATCATGCCGACTTCCCTGCCACCCAGGGGGTGACGAGCTTGATCACCAGGCCGAACAGGCCATACGCGACGAGGGCGAACACCGCGCACAGCAGGAACACCGACCAGACTCCGGCCGAGTCGAGCTGTCCCTGCAGCCGGATGAGGGTCGGTCCGACACCTGCGGTGATCGAGCCGAGATACTCGCCCAGCACGGCACCGAGGAACGCGGTCGGGACGGCGATCTGGAGCGCGTTGAGGATCGCCGGGAGGGCGGCGATCACCCGGACCTTGCGCAGCTGCGTCCAGGCGTTGCCGCCGAACACGCGTACGACGTCGAGGGAAGCCTTGTCGGCCGACTTGAAGCCGAGGATCGCGCCGACCACCGTTGTGAACACGCACACGAGAGCGGACAGGAAGATCGCCGTCGCGGAGGGGTCACCGGGGTTCTTCGCTCCGCCCAGGACGACGATGGAGATGCCGCCGACCGCGACGATCGGCAGGCAGTAGGTGACCACGGCGATCTGGGTGATGACCGTCTCGGTGCGGGGAAAGACGAGGACGAAGGTCGCGAGGACGAGCGCGATGCCGTTGCCCCAGAGGTAGCCGAGGCCGGCGGCTGTGACAGTGGGCTGGAACACGTTCCACGCGCCGGCGATGTTCCCCTGCACGAACAGCCAGTCGAACACGGCGCCGGGCGACGGGACGGGAGTGAAGGTCGTCCCCTCGCGCTGCTGGAAAGCCACGAGCGAGAACAGCCACCAGGCGAGGATCAGCGCGACCGCGCCGATGATGGTGGCCAGCCAGGTGGGGATGCGGGCCCGCGCCACTTCAGGCCTCCGCTTCGGCATGCCCGTCCGCGCCGAACAGCAGCTCGGAGGCACGATCGACGAGCGCGTGGAACTCGGGGGTCCGCATCATCTCAGGCGTGCGCGGGCGCGGCAGGTCGACCTCGATGATCTCCTTGACGCGGCCCGGCCGCGGCGACATCACCGCGACGCGGTCGGCGAGGAAGATCGCCTCGCTGATGCCGTGCGTGACCAGCAGAGTCGTGGCGGGCTTCTCGGTCCAGATGCGCAGGAGCTCGAGGTTCAGGTTCTGCCGCGTCATGTCATCGAGCGCGCCGAACGGCTCGTCCAGCAGGAGGACGGACGGCTTGAGCACGAGGGCCCGGGCGATCGATGCCCTCTGCCGCATGCCGCCGGACAGCTGCGCGGGCTTTGCGCCGGCGAACTCGCGCAGGCCGACGAGGTCGATGAGCTCATCCACGTACGCCCTGTCGACGGAGCGGCCGGCCACCTCGAACGGCAGCTCGATGTTCTTGCGGATGCTGCGCCAAGGCAGCAGCGCGTGGTCCTGGAAAGCGATGCCCAGCTCACTCGCAGCACGCAGTTCGTCGGGTGTCTCCCCGTCCACCACGGCCGTGCCGGTCGTGGGGTGGTCCAGCGCGGCGAGGATCCGGAGGATCGTCGACTTGCCGCAGCCGGACGGGCCGAGCAGGGCCAGAAACGACCCCTTCTCGGTGTGCAGATCGGTGTCCTGCAGGGCGAGCAGCGAGCGGCCGCCGCGAAGGGCGAACGATTTCGATACTCCTGAGATCTGGATGCCGGTGCCCGAGGGGGCACCGGCATCCACGGGGTGTGCGAGAGTCATCTCGTTACGGAAGATAGTTCTTCAGCTCGGGGTTCTCGGCGTAGATCTCGTCGATGATCGTCGTGTCGAACAGGTCGTCGGCCGTGAGGTCCCAGCCCGATGTGGCCAGCGATGCGAGCGTCAGCGCCTTCAGGTCGTCGGAGATCGTGAACAGGCCGTTGGCCTCGGTCTCGTCGGTCGAGATGAGCTTGGCCTGCGCCTCCAGGCCGGCCTGGACCTTCGCGGGGTCGAGATCGCCGAAGGTCAGGTCGCCGGCGGCCGCGGAGTCGTTGTAGTGCTCGACGACCTTCGCGACCGTGTCGCCGATCGGCTGGGTGAAGGTGTCGGTCCATCCCTTGATCTCGGCGATCAGGAACGCCTTGATCAGCTCGGGGTTCTCGGCGAGGTACTGGTCGGTCACGGCGTACGACTCGGCGACGTAGGGCAGACCGTTCTCTGCGTAGGCCAGGTTGGTGATCTCGTAGCCGGCCATCTCCACCGTGATCGCTTCGTTGGTCAGGTAGGCCATGAACCCGTCGACGTCGCCGTTCATCAGCGGGGTCGGGTCGAAGTCGACGGGGACGATGGTCAGCTCGTCCTCGGAGATGCCGTTGGCCGCGAGCAGCGCCTTGAAGACGGAGGCGTTGGAGTCCTGGACGCCGATCTTCTTGCCGATCAGGTCTTCGGGGGTCGCGATGTCACCGCCGTCCTTGAGCGAGAGAATCGTGAACGGGTTCGCCTGGAAGGTCGTGGCGATGATCTTCAGCGGGGCGTCCTGCTCGGCGACGGCGGCGCCGACCGAGGCGGCGTCGCTCAGCGCGAACTGCACGGTGCCGGACAGGAGCTTGGCCACGCCCGTGTCGGGGCCGGCGACGCCGGTGACCCCGGAGAATCCCGCTTCTTCGTAGTAGCCGTTGTCCTCGGCGTAGTACTCGCCGGCGAACTCCTCGTTCTTGATCCAGGAGTACTGGATGCTGACCTCGCCGAAGTCGGCGGCGGCCTCACCCGAGGCGGACGAGGCCGGCGTGGACGCGCCGGATGAGCAGGCGGACAGAGCGAGCGCGGCGACTGCCGCCAGCGTCAGGACGGCTCCGCCGCGACGGCGAAGGCTGTGAGAGGTGTGCATCGGGTCTCCTTAAGTGCAAAGGTGCACCCGCGACCCTAGAGCGTTCACGTTTCGGGAGCTTGCGCGGTCCTGTTTCTGGGATGTGACGCGAGGCGCCAGATCCGGTCGCGGCTGAACGGCTGCACGAAGGGTCGGGCTCCGAGCGCGCGCGCGACGGCATTGCCGATCGCGGGGGCGACCGGGTTGTAGGGGGATTCGCTCATCGACTTCGCTCCGAACGGACCCAGATCGTCGCTCGTGTCGGCGAAGTACACCTCGGTCGTCGGGACGTCGGCGAACTGCGGCACACGGTAGGTGCGGAACACAGGGTTGGCGACGCGGCCGTCGGAACCCACCATGATCTCCTCGTACAGCGCGCTGCCGATGCCCTGCGCTGCGCCGCCCTCGATCTGGCCGCGGCACTGCGCGGGGTTCATGACGAAGCCGGCGTCGGCCGATTGCACGGACTGCAGGACGCGGACCGTTCCGGTCTCGGGGTCGACCGCCACGCGCGCGGCGTGCACGTTGAAGGCGAGCGACCGCTGGTCCCCGAGCTCGCTGCCGTCGGCGGTCAGTTCGCCGAGAGCCGTCAGCTCGGCGAAGCCGACGGTTCGCGTCGGGGTGAGCACACCCTCGGGCAGCAGCTCCGCCAGCGTCGAGTCGGTGCCGGTGAGCTCGGCTGCGCGCTCGCGCATGGTCCGCGCGAGAGCCAGGCACGCGGCGTGCAGTGCCTTTCCGGCCACGGTGATCCCGGCCGACGCGAAGGCGCCGGTGTCGTGGGCTACGGCATCCGTGTCGGCGTGCCACAGCTCGAGTCGATCGGACGAGGCCGCCAGGTCGGTTGCGGCGATCTGGCGGAGCACCGTCGTGGTGCCGTTTCCGAACTCGGCCGTGCCGGCACGCAGCAGGAAGGTGCCGTCGGACCGGAGCGTCGCCGACGTGTGCGCGATGTGCCCGAAGGGGGCCATCGTCGCGATCATCGACGCCGCCATGCCTTCGCCCACCAGCCACCCGTCCGGCGCCGCGACGCCATTGCCGCGCCGGAGTGCATCCTGGGCGAGGTCGAGGCACTGGTCCAGGCCGTAGCTGCCCCAGACGAGGTCCTCTTCGTAGGGGTCGGCGTCCGGATGCAGCGGATCGCCCTCGCGCACGGCGTTGATGCGGCGCAGGTCGAACGGATCCATCCCGAGCCGCTCAGCGAGCATGTCCATCGCCGATTCGACGCCGAGGATCACCTGCCCGAGTCCGTAGCCGCGGAAGGCCCCCGACGGCACGTTGTTCGTATACACCACTTCCGCGTCGAGTCGTCGCGCCGGCACCCGGTAGAGCGTGGTGGACTCGGCCAGTGAGTGGAACATGACTCCGCGCGAGTGGTTTCCGTACGCCCCGGTGTCGCTGAGCAGATCGACGCGCAGCGCCGTGAGGTGCCCGTCCGCGTCGGCGCCGAGGTCGACGCGGACGCGCATCGGATGCCGGAGCGCGGCACGGACGAACTCGTCGGTGCGCGAGAACTCGTAGGCGACCGGGCGGCCGGTGCGCAGCACCGCGAGAGCGACGAGGTCCTCTGTGAAGATCTCCTGCTTGCCGCCGAATCCGCCGCCCACGCGCGCCGTGTGCACGCGGACCCGATCGTGGTCGAGGTCGAAGAGGTGGGCGATCTCATCGCGGGCGAGGAAGGGGACCTGTGTCGAGGAGCGGATCACGAGGCGCCCGTCGTCGTCGAGCCAGCCGATCGACCCGTGCGTCTCGAGCTGCGCATGGGCGACCCGCGCGGTCTGCCAGGTGCCGGACACCGTCACCGCGCTCGTGGCCAGGGCCGCATCCGCGTCGCCCGTGCGGTCATGGACGGCCGCGATGACGTTGCGGTGTGCCTGATCGACGCGTTCCGCCGGTGTGCGATCGGGGTGCAGAAGCGGCGCGCCGGGTCGGCGGGCCGCTTCAGGGTCGAACACGGCCGGCAGCACCTCGTAGTCCACGCGAACCAGTCGGCAGGCGGCGTCTGCGGCCTCAGCGGTCTCCGCGACGACGGCCGCGACGCGCTGGCCGATGTGTCGGACGACGGTGTCGAGCATCAGCGTGTCGTCGGGATCGTCGGTGCGGTGTTCGTGTCGGCCCGACGAGTATCGGCGCTGCGGTACGTCCTCGTGCGTGAAGACGGCCACGACGCCCGGCACGGCGCGGGCGGCGGCGGCCTCGATCCGGACGATCCGCGCGTGCGCGTGCGGGCTGGCCACCACCCGCAGCACGAGTGCGTCGGCGGCCGGGTGACCGGGGGGCAGATCGAACGTGAACGGCTCGCGCCCCTGAACGATGCGCCGCGCAGCCTCTGGCCGCACCGACTGCCCGACGGTTTCCGCATCCCTCTCTGCACCGCGGGCCGCGGGCCGTCCGGCCTCGCGGACCGCACCCAGGATGGCCTCACGGATGGGGCGGTAGCCGGTGCACCGGCAGAGATTGCCCTTCATTCGTCGGTCGAGTGCGTCCGGATCGCTCAGATCGGCTGCGCACAGGGTGGATGCCGTCACGCTCATCCCCGGCGTGCAGAAGCCGCACTGGAACCCGAAGCCCGCCGCCAGTGCCTCCTGGACGGGATGCAGCTCATCCCCGGGCGCGAGGCCGGCGGCCGTCGTGATGTCGCGGCCGTCGACGCGGACGGCGGGGATCAGGCAGGAGTGGACGGGGACGCCGTCCAGCAGCACGGAGCAGGCGCCGCAGTCGCCGGCATCGCACCCCTTCTTCACCTCGGTGTGCCCGGTTTCGCGCAGCAGTGTCCGCAGACACTGGCCCGGGCGCGGCACGGCTTCGACGCGGATGCCGTCGACGGCGAACCTCATGAGAGCTGCGTCCGGATGCGCTCGGCCAGCACGCCGCTGACGGCACGGCGCCAGTCGGCCGCGCCCAGCGGGTCGGTGTAGTAGCCGTCGGCCGATCCCACGGCATCCGCCAGCTCGTCTGCGGATGGCAGCCGGGGAAAGCGCAGCACGGTTGGGGTGAGAGTGGCGGCGGTGACGGTGAACACCGCGGCGCCGGTCTCGTCGACCCGCCCGGTGGTGACGGCGCCGGAGCGGCCGAGCTCGGCCAGAGCGATCTTGCGCAGGAGCGCGCGCGAGCGCAGCGCGGCGGCGGGCAGGGTTACGGCGCGCAGCACGTCGTCGACGGCGAGCGCCGTCATGCCGTTGCCGGTGATGAGCTCGCTCACCGGCATCCGCACGTCCTCGCCCGCGCGCCAGATCTCGGCCTCGGCGTCGAGGGCGACGCAGAGCGAGACCATCGCGGCGGCCGCGAACGCCCGGCAGATGTTGCCGCCGACGGTCGCGGTGTTCCAGATCTTGAACGAGGCCAGCAGCGCGTTCGCCGCGTCGGGGACCAGCGACGCCGCCGGCCACTCCGGCGGCGCGTCGGCCGCCCACGCGACCAGCGTCGCGATCGGGCACGTCGCCGCGATGCGCAGGCCCTCCTCTGTCTCCTCGAGATCGGGCCATCCCATGCCGGTCAGGTCGACGAAACCGGTCACTGCCGGCTGCGGTTCGCTCATCAGCCAGGTCCCGCCCGCGATCAGCGTCTCTCCGGGCGAGAGCTTCAGGTCGGCGCGCGTGCGGGCGACGCGGTACGAGCGCACCGTCGTGATGTCCATCGCGCCCTCCCGGTCGGCCCGCGGGCAGATCCCCGCGTGTGACGAGTGAAACAGACGGCCGTTTCGCCGGTGTTTCATACAGCCGCAACAGCCCGGCAACGTCGGCCCTCTACCGTGGGGCCATGCGTGACATCCTGCCCATCGCCGCCGAATGGGCGCGAGCCGGCCGATCGTTCGCCCTCGCGACCGTCGTCGGCGTGACCGGCAGCGCACCCCGCGAGATCGGGGCGAGCATGGTCGTCTCGGCCGACGGCGAGGTCTTCGGGAGCGTCTCGGGCGGTTGCGTCGAGAGTGCCGTCTACGAGCGCTCCCTCGAGGTCGTCGATTCCGGGATCGCGTGCGTCGAGCGGTTCGGCTACAGCGATGCCGACGCCTTCGCCGTGGGGCTCACCTGCGGAGGGGTGATCGACGTGCTCGTGCGCGCCGTTCCGGTCGGCAGCGCCCCCGCGGCCGACCTCGTGCTGCTGGCCGAGCGAGAAACTCGGGCGGTCGCCACCGCCTTCACGCTCGTGACGAGCGGCCCGGACCTCGGACGCGGATGGCTCGACGCCGACCCGTCGGATGACGCCGACTCCGTGACGGTGCACGTGGGGACGCCGGCTCGACTGATCATCGTCGGGGCGGTCGAGTTCGCCGTCGCTCTCAGCCGGCTCGCCGTGGCCGTCGGCATGCGGGTCAGCGTCGTGGACCCGCGCTCCGTGTTCGCGACGGCCGAGCGCTTTCCCGGCGCGGAGGTCGTCGTGGCCTGGCCCGACCGCTATCTGGCCTCCCAGCGACTGGACGGGCACACCGCCGTCTGCGTGCTCAGCCACGACCCGAAGTTCGACGTGCCCGCTCTCTGCACAGCCCTCGCCTCGCCAGCCGGCTACGTCGGCGCGATGGGCAGTCGGCGCACGCATGAAGACCGTCGTCGCCGCCTGATCCAGGCGGGTGTTCCGCCGACCGGGCTGGAGCGGCTGCGCTCGCCGATCGGCCTGGACCTCGGGGGCCGGACGCCCGAGGAGACCGCCCTGTCGATCCTCGCCGAGATCATCGCAGACCGGCACGGC
>WOYI010753493.1_pt1 | contig 27200 bp, 22 predicted proteins | sample 6423411 | NCBI WGS metagenome assembly WOYI01 (sample SAMN13441803, study PRJNA592873) | oil field metagenome | biome: oil field; feature: oil-well bore; material: oil-contaminated soil; isolation source: oil-contaminated soil from oil-well borehole | place: Germany: Wietze | collected 2016-10-18 ...
CTAGGTGGATGTGATTTTGTATGATTTGACCACGCTGCGTTTTGAAAGCACGCGGACCGATTTGGGTGAGCTGCGGCAATTTGGTTACAGCAAAGAACGACGCAGCGATTGCACCCCGGTAGTGTTAGGTCTACTGGTCACACCGGAAGGCATCCCGATTGGCTTTGAGGTGTATCCCGGCAATACGTTTGAAGGTAAAACCATCAAGGATATTGTTGCCAAATTACGGGAGAAGTTCAGCATAAGGCGTTTTATCTTTGTGGGGGACCGGGGATTATTTTCGAAGCAAAATCTGAAAGAATTGCGTGGCGAAAACAAAGCAGGTGAGTTTATCGTCGGGTTGAACGACAACAAAGAATTTACCCTCCATGAAAAAGCGATCGCGCAAGACGCTATGAGAGACGGCTATTTCGGCGTGGTCACGAATGTCACAGACATGCCTGCGAAAGAGATTGTTGCAAACTACAAGACCTTGTGGATTGTGGAAGACGCGTTTGGCGAGATCAAAGGGACGCTACGAGCCCGTCCTATTTTTCATTGGACCGATCCACGCATTGTGGGACATCTGACCTTGTGTTTCATCGCTTACTATTGCGAGGCGCTGATGACCCAAGCGCTTCGTGAAAAAAAATTGATGCTGGGGAGTTCCGCCATCGATTCCGACATTATCGATCCGCGTCCACTCACCGTGGTTGAGGCCATGAGGGAACTTCAAGAGGTAAGAGCTGTTCCGGTCAAGGTACCTTCCACGATCATGTGGGTTCGCACGGATATTAATGGAATTGTTATACGGCGGAAGTATATGAAGAATGATCTTTCGTGTCAACAAAATATAGATGTTTAGAATCTCAATAAAAAAAGGGGTTACGGTATGAACCATACCCCTTTGAAATAAATGGTAGGCGGTACTGGATTTGAACCAGTGACTTCTACCGTGTGAAGGTAGCACTCTCCCGCTGAGTTAACCGCCCAAGTGACGTTTGCTATAGCTTAAAGTATTCCCTATTTCAAGAAAAAAAGTTTTATGCGCAAGCACAATTAAAGAAGAACCTAAAAATCAGTTTTAACCAGATCCAAATAATGTTCAGGTTTGCGATCAGCAAAGATATTGAATAATTCCGGTAAAACAATCAACTCCGCATCGGTCTTTTCAATCATTGATATTGCTTTATCACTCTGGGGTAAGTTAAATCTGTCCCCGTTATTTTCTATACAAGCAGATTATAGCCTTTTTCCCGAAATAATCTCAGGCAGGCATCCGCGACAGCAACATCATAAAGGATTCCCCTGTTCTTCTCAATTTCCTCCATGGTGGCATCAATGCCCAAGGCCGGGCGGTAAGGCCGGTGAGAGGCCATAGCTTCCACCACATCGGCCACAGCCATGATACGGGCCTCCATGATAATTTCATCCCCTTTCAGGTTTCTTGGATAGCCGGAACCATCCATCCGTTCATGGTGTTGGTAAACAATTTGTGCCAGCAGCCACGGGGATTCAACATTCTTCAGCATCTCGTATCCACTCCGGACGTGTTCTTTAATAAGGGAAAATTCGATATTTGTCAGCTTGGTGGGCTTGGATAAAATCTCCGCGGGTATGGATAATTTCCCGATGTCATGGATAGAACCTGCCATGTGGATTCCATCAATTTTCTCCTGAGCTAATCCCATCTCCGTGGCGATGGCACCGGCAAGGTCTGCAGTCCGTAGCTGGTGACCAGCCGTATAGGGATCTTTCATCTCTACAGCGGATACCATGACCTGAATGGTCGCGCCAACGGCATTCTTGAGGCTGTAAAGGGTCTGTTGAAGTTTCGCCTCCGCCAGTTTGCGTTCGGTAATGTCTCTGGCGATTGCCTGGATCGCTACAGGTATTCCGTTAGACATGACGGCGGATCCGTGTGTCTCCATGTATATATGGGTGCCGCCTTTGCACCGCAACCTGAACTCCAGCAAGTTCATTTGAATACCGGTTTCCCGAATCTCCCGTATTACTTTGACTGCAAGCGGCAACTGATCCTCGCTCAAGAGCGAGGTAAAATTGAGGGAATGGATTTCTTCACTTGTATAGCCAAGCCGATTTAACGTAGCGGCGTTGGCATCGATGAAGCAACCTTCAAAATCAAGGCTGTAAACAAAATCGAGCGAACGGTCGAAAAGAGCCTTGTACCTCTCCTCGCTTTCCCGCAGCGACTCGAGCGCTGCCTTCTTTTGAGATTCGATCTCCTTGCGCTTGCTGATGTCACGAATATTACATTGTACCAACTTTGTCTTGTCTACGAGATATACATCCGTATCGATATACTGCCCAGACTTGGTTTTTATCGAAACATCCGTGTAGTTAATAATACCATTCTTGTTCAAGTTTTGCATTATCGCTTGGAAATCACCCATGTTGATCATAATACCGATGTCCGAAAGTTTATTTCCGATGCTATCCTTTGTGGAATACCCCAACATCTTCTCGGCAGCCGGATTAGTATGGGTTATCTTTCCTTCGCGTTTCTCGAGAAGCACGATCCCATCGCTCGCCGTCTTAAAGACGCCTTTATAAAGTTCTTCGGAATCCGTTAATATGTTTTCCAATCGTTTGCGCTCGGTGATGTCTTCGATGGCCAGGAGGATGATCCGTTCTTTTCCCGATGCTCGTTCAATTTGCCGGGCGTTCAAAAGCATTACGCGCCTGCCGATGGTCGCAAAATCTTGCTCGACCTCATAGTTGTCAAAAGTTGTCTTTTGAGGAAGAATGTTTTCCAGCAATTCCCGCAGCTTGGGAATATCCCACTGTTTATTCCCCAGGTCATAGATAAGCTGCCCCACGGTCTCTTCAGGGTTTACCTTGAAGAATTCATAGAAGGAGCGGCTGGCAGTGACTACCCTTAAATCCTGATTCAAAACGATTAAGGGTTCATGTACGGTATTGATGATGCTCTCGGCATATTCGAGAGAAGACGATTCTTTAATCAGGACCTGCTTTATTTTGGATTGATCATTCATCGGGTTATCCCCCGTCTATTGAACTGATCTGCTAGGTTGGGAAATTAAACAATAATGGCCAGTTCCTCCGCTATCCCCTGTGAAGAGGATAGCGGAGGAACTGTATAGAGTTACAGCTTGAAGCTAGAAGGGACAATTTTATAGCATTTCATATATGGCGGCAGCTCCCATTCCACCACCGATACACATGGCAACGATACCGCGTTTGTTGCCGCGACGTTTCATTTCATGAAGCAACTGAGCAGTCAGTTTCGCTCCCGTGCAACCCAATGGATGACCTAAAGCAATAGCGCCACCATTGGGATTAATATCACCGGCATTGAGCCTGTCTTCCAGGCCAAGTTCTCTGATACAATAAAGCGCCTGGGAAGCAAAGGCCTCGTTGATTTCGAACAATTCTATATCTTTTGTCGTCAAACCGGCCAGTTTCAGTACCTTGGGGATAGCATATTTCGGGCCAAGGCCCATTTCTTCAGGCTTGCAACCTGCCACAGCATAGTGCGTCAGTTTGGCTATGGGTTTCACGCCAATGGCTTTGGCTTTTTCCGCTGACATAACAAGCGAAAATGCGGCGCCATCGGTCATTTGCGAAGAGTTGGCGGCGGTAACGTTTCCGCCCTGTTTGAAAGGTGATTTCAGTTTTCCCATATCCTGAAGATTAACCGGCCATCTTACCCCGTCATCGGTATCAAATACAAATTCAGTGCGAACACGTTTTCCGTCTTTATTTTTCTTGTATTTGTAGGCTGTAATGGGAATGATTTCTTCCTTAAATTTGCCGGCCTTGATGGCTTCATATGCCCTGCGGTTGCTTTCCATACCGAACTTATCCATGTCTTCACGGGAAACTCCATAATTTGCAGCAACGTTTTCCGCCGTATTGCCCATGTTGATGTAAACATTGGGCATGGTGGCAAAATCCCAGTCGGGATCGGGACGGAAGATACCGCCGCCCATGGGGATATGGGTCATGGACTCGCAACCACCGGCGATGATAACATCGGACCATCCGGCGCGAATCTTCGCCGTGGCGTCGGCAATAGACTGAACACCTGATGAGCAGAAACGGTTGAGAACCATACCGGATACCGGTTCCGGCAATCCGGCGCCGACAGCCAGCACTTTACCGAAGTTCATTCCGGCTTCGGCCTCGGGAAAGGCACAACCGACAATTAGATCATCAATATCATTGGGATCAAGCTGGGGAACTTTTGCCAGCAAACCTTTAATAACCTGAACACCAAAGACGTCGGCACGGGTATCGGCCAAACCGCCTCTTTTATATCTTGCACCGGCACTCCTGACGGATGCGACAATGACAGCTTCACTCATATTTTTTTCCTCCTTACAGGATTTTGTTATGTTAAATGCCGGAGGCCTGAGGCTTCAAACCGCAAACCGGCCGGCATATCCTTTATTTTAGTTGCGCAGGGGCTTGCCGGTTGACAGCATGGCAGATATTCTATCCTGCGTTTTCTGTTCACCGCAGAGACTCATGAAAGCTTCTATTTCCAGATCCAGAATCTCCTGCTCCGTCACAAAAGTTCCTTCCGCGCAGGTTCCTCCACCTAATACATGCGCAACCTTCATAGCGATATGAGCATCGTATTCAGAAGCATACTTGCCTGCTTTCATGTTAGCAATTATCGCCGCCGCCACGCCACGCAGATTTTCTCCCATTACCGGAATAAGAGCGGGTTTCGGCGGTTTGTAGAACCTGGACATACCCAGAACAATCTGTTTGGCTTCGTAAATCTGCATGTCTCTGTTCATGTTGATCTTGCAGGTTTTGCGGATAAAGCCTAAATCCTGAGCTTCCTGAGCGCTGGTAGCAACTTTCGCCGTAGCAATATTTTCGAAAGCTTTGCCGTAGTGATACTGCATGTTCAGACCGGATTCCACAACTCCCGCGGGAATTCCTTCAGTCATACGCAAAGCCAGTTCTTTACAGCCACCACCGCTGGGAATAACACCGACACCGACTTCGACAAGACCCATATAGGTCTCACCGTTGGCCAGGCAATAATCACCGTGCATGGCCATTTCACAACCACCACCTAAAGCCATACCTGCCGGAGCGGTAACAACCGGTTTGGGTAGATATTTCATCTTCATGTTGGCATTCTGCAATCCGGCAACCATCTTCTCCAAGTCAACCCATTGTTTTTCAGTAATGGCACACAATACAGCAAAGATGTCGGCGCCGGCAGAGAACATACGCTGATCATGGTTGGCGACGACCATTCCCAGAAAATCTTTGTTTATGATATCGCAGCTCTCCGATATCATCTGAATCATATCGGCGTTAACAGAGTTCATCTTGGTATGGAATTCGAGGCAAGCAACGCCGTCGCCAATATCAATAAGTGAAGCAGCGGCATTTTCCTTAACGATCTTCTTTCTTTCCTTGAGACCGGACAGCAGGATGATCTTGGGATTTGCTTCCATCTTCACATAGCCCTTCTTCTTGAAATCATAGTAGGACTTGACGCCTTTACTATCGACCTTGTAGAAAGATGTGCATTTCTTCTTCAGCATTTCTTCGATTTTGGCGGGAACTTTTTTGCCGAGTTTCTTCATTACTTCAACGGCTTCTTTAACGCCTATAGCATCCCATGATTCAAAAGGACCAAGCTGTTGATTATAACCCCACTTCATGGCGTTATCTATTTCCACGATGGTATCGCAGATTTCGGGAATGCGGTTGGCAGCGTAGATGAAGTTGTTGCACATATATTCGCGCAGATAATCGCCGGCGGCATCCTGTCCGTTGAAAGCTACTTTCATACTAACGGCAACACCGGAATCGGCCCACTTCTTTGCTTCGGAAATAGACGCGAATTTCGGTTTCTGGGCCACGGCATATTCCATGGTCTTCCAGTTGATGGCGTATTTAACGTTCTTGCCTTTTTCGTCCTTTACCTTCTTGTAATAACCACCTTTGGTTTTGTTACCCAGCCATTTGTTGGCCAGCATTTTTTTTGCAAATTCCGTGGGGGCGAAGGTATCGCGGCATTCATCGTCGGGAACAGCGTCATAGAGGTTCTGTGCAACATGAGTACCGATATCGAGACCGACCAGATCTATTGTTCCGAAGATGGCTGTGCCGGGACGGCCGACTGCCTTACCGACTATGGCGTCAACTTCTTCAATACTCATACCTTTTTCGATCATGACCCTACCGGCATTACACAGATCATAGACACCGACACGGTTGCCGACGAAATTGGGAACATCCTTGCATATAACAACGCCTTTACCGAGGACTTCCTCGCTGAAATTTGCCATATAATCGACGACTGCCTTATCCGTATCCGCACCGGGAATGATCTCCATTAACTTCATGTATCGGGGCGGATTGAAGAAATGGGTCCCCAGAAAATGTTTTTTCAAATTTGAACTGAATTTAGCGGAAATGTCTTTAATGGGCAGACCGGAAGTATTTGTGGAAACTATACATGTTGGTTTAACAACTTTTTCCACCTTGGCAAAAAGTTCCTGTTTGATTTTGAGATTTTCGACAACAACTTCGCAAACCCAGTCACAGTCGGCCAGCAATTTTAAATCGTCTTCAAAGTTACCTATGGTAACCATTGACGCATTGCTCTTGGCATAAAAACTGGCCGGCTTCGATTTGGTGACTCCAGCCAATCCGTTGGCAGCAAAACGGTTGCGCCAGGCCGGGCTTTTCTCTGTTAATCCTTTCTTCTTATCGTCCTCGGTAAGTTCGAAAGGAATGATATCCAGCAAATAGCATTCTATGCCGGCATTCGTTAAATGGGCTGCGATACCCGCACCCATAACTCCCGCTCCTAAAACAGCAGCTTTTTTAATCTCCAATGACATGACTTTCCTCCTTTGCCTTTTCTTACTTCAATCTTTTGGATTTTCTTAAAATATTCATCACACTTGTTTTAAGCCTTTGATAAATATCTCCAATGCTAACTTAATTGTGGAATGAATTCTTTCTCTTCGTTTTTTCTGCGCCCCCGAAAAAATATACAGAGAGATTACTCCATTGAGCAATCCCCAAATCGCATTTCGATTTTGTTTTAAATTAATATCCGCGGAAAACTCTTTTGATGCTGCTTCCTGAAATATTTTCCCAATAACATTTATTGACCTGGCATTTGCGCTAATGATCTGGGAGTTAAGCTCCTCCGTTAAACTTATTTTAGCCGGTTGCAGCATGTAGGTCATCAGTATCCTGAATAATTCCGGATCATTGAGAAAAAAATCAACATATAGGCAGGAAAATTCAAACAGCAAATCATCCACCGGTTTTTTCTCATCAAATAAAACAGAAGCATGCTGAGTAAAATTATCAATATCATTGAGCAGGATTTGGGCGTAAATTTCTTCTTTGCTGTTAAAATAGAGATAAATTGATCCTTTACCTAATTCGGAAGCTTTGGCTATTTCATCAACAGTAACGTTATTGAAACCCTTTTTAAAGAATAGAGCACGTGCTGATTTGAGAATTAGTTTTTTGCGGTTATCTTTTTCTTTTCCTCTACGTTCCTGAAGTCCCAAAGCAACCCTCTTCCTGCTTGAAATGAGCATTAATTGAAACCACGGTCAATATCTGACCAGCGGTCAAATACAAGTAAACCAATAAACCCTAAAAGTCAAGAAAAATAAATAGTGCTACTGTCATGTCAACGATACTCTGTCATTTCGAAGGAGCCTTCACAATTGAGAAATCTTAGATTTCTCCCTGCGGTCGAAATGACATTTCTGGATTGACACGACACTACGCTCGTTTTCAATTAATCCTTGCAGACCATCGTTTATATATTTTTCATTTCATTTTCGAAGGCCGAAAGTGCGGAAGGGAAGGGGGCAAGACTACGCGAGATAACGCCCTGCAGGAAAGATATTGCCACACCATAGTTGGTAACAGGAACGCCTGCTTCCTGCGCTTTGCGCAAGCGGTTGAGCATTTCCCGGCGATTAATCATACAGGCGCCGCAATGTAAAATCAGCTTATACTTTTTTAAATCATCGGGATAATCCCGTCCCGAAGATATATCTATCCGGAGATCGCCGCCTGCATATTGCCGCAGCCAGCGGGGAATTTTTACTCTGCCAATGTCATCTTCCAGAGCATGATGTGAACAGGCTTCGGCGATCAATACTCTGTCGCCCGGCTGTAAGCTTTCAATGGTCGCCGCTCCCCGTGCCATGATGTTCAGGTCGGACTTTTGCCGCGCAAAAAGAATGGAGAAGGTGGTCACCGGAATTTCTTTTGGAACATCGGCAGTGACTTTGAGTATAGCCTGAGAATCAGTCACGACAATCGCGGGCGGATTCTTCAGATTAGCCAGTGCCGGCGCCAGTTCTCTTTCTTTGACAACAAGGGTCATGGCGTCATTATCCAATGCGTCACGGATGGTCTGAACCTGGGGTAGAATCAGTCTGCCTTTGGGCGCCTGCAAGTCAATAGGCACAACTAAGATGGCCAAACCTCCCGGCGGCAGGAGATCGCCGATGAGCGATGGCGTTCCTAAAAAATCCTCAGGGGCAACTTCCAGCAACTGCTGTTTCAAGGCCTCCAGATAATTCTGGCGTTTAGTTTCATCATTGCAGGATACTGTTAAAATCCGTTCTGATTTTGATTGCAGGAACTTCAGATGATCGGGGGAAGGCTTATGCAAATCAATTTTGTTGATGACGATCAACATTGGTATTTTGCGGGTTTTTGATTTTTTCAGAACTGATTCCTCGTAATCTGTCCAGGTATCCGGTTCGGTAACGAGGATAATCACATCGGTACGGTCGAATACTTTAGCTGTTTTTTTTAAGCGTGCGCCGGAAAGCTCGGAGATATCATCAAGACCGGCCGTGTCGAGAAAAAGAACTGGTCCCAATGGCAGAAGCTCCATTGCTTTTTCCACAATGTCGGTTGTCGTTCCGGCTATGGGCGAAGTAATGGCAATGTCCTGACCGAGCATTAAATTCAGCAGGCTGGATTTGCCAACGTTAGTTCGCCCCAGAAGCGCGATGTGCAAACGGTTTCCCTTCGGTGTGTTATCCATTATTTTTTATCCTTGTAGCCCAGCGCCGTTAATTGATAAGGAGATAATACTTTATCTATAAATTCTTTGCCCAGTTTTTCTTCTAAAAACAGCCGCATGTTTTTTTCGCCTCGGGAATAAAATTCCGTTATCAACTGCGTAGCCTTTTCGTAACCGGTCACCGGCAGTAAAGCCGTGATGATCATGGGACTGGCATCGAAATATTCTTCACATTTTTCTTTGCCGGCTTCAATGCCTCGCACATGCTCAGTGAGCAGTCCGTTGATATTAATCAGCATATCCAGCGACTCCAGAAGAGCGTGAGCCAGCAGGGGCAGAAATTCATTAATTTGAAGTGTGCCACGTGCTGCCGCATCGGTAACAATCGCGTCATTGGCAATAACTTTCATGCCGGCTTGAATAGCTGCTTCGGCGAGAACAGGGTTGACTTTGCCGGGCATAATCGAAGAGCCGGCCTGTAATTGCGGCAGATTGATTTCACCCAGAAAGTTCATTAAACGCAGATCATTGGCAATTTTAATCAGATTGACGGCGTGAGCCTTGAGTATTCCGGATACTTCGACAAAAGCATCGGCGTTGGCTGTTTCACCCATGATATTCTCGCCGCGCGAAAGTCCCAGTCCCGTTACATCTCTTAATTTTTCAATGACCAGAAAAATATAATCACGTGGCGCCGTGAGTCCTGTTCCCACGGCTGTTCCGCCCAGATTCACTACGCGCAGGCGCTCTTCGCATTTGAAAGTACGCCAGCGATCCCGTGAAAAAGCTTCGGCAAAGGCGGAGAATTCCGCGCCTAGCGTGATAGGCACAGCTTCCTGCAATTCCGTTCTTCCCGGTTTGACAATTGTGGCAAACTCTTTTTCCTTTTCCTGAAAAGCGCCTTGCAGATTCGCTACTGCTTTGGACAAATCACGGAGACGGAAAATCGCGGCAACTTTTATTGCCGTTGGATAAACATCGTTAGTGGATTGATGCAGGTTAATATCTTCCAGAGGATGAATAATCGAGTAGTCGCCTTTGCTGCCGCCCAGCAGTTCAATGGCGCGGTTGGCAACAACTTCATTGATATTCATATTTGTGGATGTGCCCGCGCCGCCTTGCAGAGCATCAACAGGAAATTGATCGGCAAGAATACCTGCAATAATTTCATCACAGGCAGAAATTATTGCTTTTCCTTTTTCCGGATTGAGATATCCGGTTTGCATATTAGCAAGACAGCAGGCTTTCTTAATCAGAGCAAGACTTTTGATCAGGCCAACATTTACTTTTATGCCGCTGATGGAGAAATTATTGATGGCTCTCCGGGTGTGAATTCCCCAATAAGCGTCTGCCGGTACTTCTAATGATCCCAGAAAGTCATGTTCGATTCGTTGATTTGTCATAAGTGAAAAATTTAAAGAGGTTTGCCCCGGTTGGAACAAACCTCTTCAAATATCAATTGATCTTATCGAAAAAACTATTCATCTTTTGCATGAGGCAAATCGGTGCCTCTATTTACATACTTGGTGTGCAAAAGCTTATGTGACTTGTGACCCAAAGGTTCCTTCAGGAATTTTTCATACAGCTTTTTAACCGACTCATTCTCATGTGATTGACGGTTCTTCTGAACCTTTCCATCGTCTTTATAGAGAGCGTCAGAACGCAAAACCCGAATTTCGTCATTCGTTGGGATAGGTTCTCCCCCACCTGATATACAACCGCCGGGACAGCACATGACTTCGATGAACGCATAGTCGGCCTTGCCTTCGCGGATTTTATCCAATAGTTTGCGGGCGTTGCCCAGACCATGGGCGACGGCCACTTTGACGTCTCCCAACAGTCCTACTTTAACGGCTGCTTCCTTTACGCCTTCCAGGCCGCGGACCGGGGTGATGTCCAGACTCGGCAGATTTTCGCCGGTGACGACCGCGTAAACGGTGCGCAGAGCTGCTTCCATCACGCCGCCGGTCGCGCCGAAAATTGTTGCGGCGCCGGTGTACTCGCCCATCGGAGCATCGTAATCTTCATCAGGCAGATTGACAAAATCAATTCCGCCTTCTTTAATCATCCGGCCCAGTTCTCTTGTGGTGAGAACATAATCAACATCACGGAACCCGCTGCTGTCCATTTCCGGCCGCTGGGCTTCAAACTTCTTAGCGGTGCAGGGCATGATGGAGACGGAAACTATATCTTTCGGATCGATGCCCGCTGTTTCCGCGTAATAGGTTTTGGCCAGAGCGCCGAACATCTGCTGGGGCGATTTGCATGTTGATACATGTGGGAGCAGATCAGGATAAAAATGTTCGCAGAACTTGATCCATCCGGGACTGCACGATGTAATCATCGGCAATACTCCGCCTTCTTTGACTCTTTTGAGCAGTTCATTGCCTTCCTCAATAATGGTGAGATCGGCGGTAAAATTGGTGTCGAATACTTTATCAAAGCCCAGTCTACGCAGAGCCGTGATCATTTTTCCGGTGACAAGACTTCCCGGAGGCATGCCGAATTCTTCGCCAAGAGCAGCACGAATTGCCGGAGCTTCCTGGACGATGACATGTTTGGCCGGATCCTGCAGGGCTTTCCAGACTGAATCAACATCATCCTTTTCATAAAGAGCGCCGACCGGACAAACAAGGATGCACTGGCCGCAGGCGACACAGTTGGATTCGGCCAGAGGGAGATCCATCGCCGGAACCACTTTAACGTTGCTGCCGCGATACGCAGGTGTCAAAACACTGACCGTCTGAATCTGATCACATACGGTAACACAGCGGTGGCATTCAATGCACTTGCGGCTGTCCCGCACAATGGAAGGGCTGGAACGGTCGATCATACCTTCTGTTGGGAATTTGGTGTAGTCGAAACGGACTTCTTTGAGACCTACAAACTCAGCTACTTTCTGCAATTCACAGCTTCCGTTTCTTACACAGAAATTGCATTCCTGCGGATGATTGGCCAGCAGGAGTTCCACAACCATTTTTCTGGCTTCGCGGACTTTCTCCGTATTGGTGTGAACAACCATACCTTCGGAAACGGGAAAAACACAAGCGGCTATCAGAGAGCGCTGACCTTCAACTTCGGTCATGCAAACCCGGCAGGCGCCAGGAGTGTGATTTCTCTCCGTCCACGCGCACAATGTGGGAATCTTAATTCCAACGCTACGGGCAGCTTCCAAAATGGTGGATCCTGCAGGTACTTCTACTTGCCTATTATCAATAGTCACTTTAACAGTTGACATAAATACTTCTCCTTTTTTACATAACATTAAACAGAAGCGTCGCATCTAAGGCAGCGGCACGCTTCCTTGATGGCGTCCGCTTTCTTGAATCCCAGCTCCACTTCCTCGAAAGTCTTTTTGCGTTTGGATGCAGACATCTCCGGCATGGCCATTTGAGGAGCTTCGATGCTCTCTTCGTCGATGATTAAAGGAACGTCGATTTTTTCCAGAACCGGTTTTTCATAAGCGGGTTCACCATTGGCCTTGCGAATGGCCGCGTCGATATCATCGGCAGCCTGATGTCCGGCGCCGATAGCGGCAATGACTGTATCCGGACCGGTTACGGCGTCACCGCCGGCAAAATAACGGGGATTATCAGTGCGTGACCGATAGCCTTTACCGACGTTGTAACAATCCCGCTTGTTGATCTCAATTCCGGATTTCTTATCGACAAAACTCATATCGGGAACCTGACCGATAGCAGCGATGACAGCGTCTACATTCAGGGTAAATTCGGATCCGGTTACCGGAACCGGTCTCTTACGTCCGCTGTTATCGAAATCGCCCAGTTTCATCCGCTGGCAGGTGATAGAGCTGACCTTTCCTTTTGTTCCTTCGATTTTCAAAGGAGCGGCCAGAAATTCAATCTTGATTCCTTCTTCTTCAGCAGCCTTGATTTCTTCCTGGGCTGCGGGCATATCCTGCTTCAGACGGCGATAAAGAATGGTGACATTCGCGCCAAGACGTGCGGCAATCCGGGCGGCGTCAATGGCGGAATTACCGCCGCCGATGACGGCCACTTTCTTGCCCAGAGTTTTTTCGCCTTTCAGCCATTCGCCTTCATTGGCGTTGAAATCGCGCAGAAATTCCACGCCTCCATAAACGTTCTTCATGTTTTCGCCATCCACGCCCATCTTCTGACTCTTGTGGGCGCCGGTGGCCAGATAGATATAATTGAAATCTTTTTGCAGTTTGGCAAAAGTAATATCTTTGCCAACGCGAGTTTTCAACTTGATCTCCACGCCCAATTTACGAATATCGTCAATTTCTTTATCGAGGATATTGCGCGGCAGACGATAAGAGGGGATGCCCCAATAAAGCATACCGCCGGCTTTGGGTAATTCTTCGAAAACGGTCACTTTGTAGCCGCGAAGAGCCAGATCACGCGCCGCGGTCAATCCGGCAGGACCGGCGCCGGCAACGGCTATTTTTTCTTTGCGGGTGACCGGTACGGCTTCAATCTTCGGACGCGGTGCGTTATCAGTGATAAAACGCTTCAGGAACTTAATGGCAATGGGTTCGTCCATATTGCCGCGGCGGCATTTGCTCTGACATTTGTGATCGCAGACTCTACCGCAAACGGAGGGGAAAGGATTGGTCTGCAGAAGTATTTTATAAGCGTCGTCAAATCTTTCCGCTCTGACCAGTGCGATATAGGAAGGAATATCCATTTCAATCGGGCAGGTGTGCTGACAGGGAGATTTAAACATTGCCGAACAGACAGCGGCACGGCAGCGGTGCTCCTTGATGTGTTCCTCATATTCCTTGCGGAAATAACGGAGCGTGCTCAATACCGGATTGGGAGCGGTTTGTCCCAGGCCGCATAATGCCGCGTTTTTGATAACGGCGGCCATTTCTTCCAGCAGTTCAATGTCGCCTTCTTTGCCCTTGCCCTGAGTGATGTTGGTTAATATATCCAGCATGCGTTTTGTTCCCTCGCGGCAGGGCGTGCATTTACCGCAGGATTCATCCTGACAAAAATCCATGAAGAACCGGGCCATATCGACGGCGCACTTGTCTTCATTCATAACAATCAATCCGCCGGAACCCATGATCGCGCCGAGTTCAACGACTTTTTCGTAATCAACCGGAGCGTTCAGGTGCTGAATAGGAATCATGCCGCCGGAGGGACCGCCCAGCTGAGCCGCTTTGAATTTCTTGCCGCCGGGAATGCCGCCGCCGATGTCATGAACGATAGTGCCCAGCTTAGTTCCCATGGGGACTTCGACCAGGCCCACGTTATTAACGTCGCCGGTGAGAGCGAAAACTTTTGTTCCTTTACTTTTCTCCGTGCCTATGGATGCATACCAGGCTGCGCCTTTCAGCATGATCTGTCCTACATTGGCCAGAGTTTCCACGTTATTCAGGATACTGGGTTTCTGCCAGAGTCCGGCCACAGCGGGGAAGGGGGGTCTCGGACGGGGCATACCTCGTTTTCCTTCAATCGAGGTCATCAGAGCTGTTTCTTCACCGCAAACGAAGGCGCCTGCTCCCTGATAAATTTCCAGATCGAAATCAAAACCGGTGCCTAAAATATTTTTACCCAGCAAGCCTGCTTCTTTGGCCTGGGCAATGGCGACATTTAACCGATGAATTGCCAATGGATATTCAGCGCGGCAGTAAATGTAGCCCTGAGAAGAGCCGATGGCTTTGGCCGCGATGACCATTCCTTCCAGAACAGCGTGCGGATCAGCTTCCAGAACGCTTCGATCCATGAACGCGCCGGGGTCGCCTTCATCGGCGTTGCATAAAACATACTTTACATCGTTTTTGGATTGGGCGGCAAACTTCCATTTCAAACCGGTGGGGAATCCCGCTCCGCCCCGGCCGCGCAAACCGGAATCAAGCATCTCCTTGACAATTTGATCAGGTGTCATTTCTGTAAGCGCTTTAGCCATGCCGGCATAACCGTCGCGAGCGATATATTCTTCAATTTTCTCCGGATCAATAAGGCCGCGGTTTCTTAAAACTCTCAATTCCTGAAGAGCAAAAAAAGGAATTTCCTGCATGGTGGGAATAATTTTATCCGTGCCGGGCTCACGATATAATAACCTGTTGACTATTCTTCCCTTGATCAGGTGTTCTTCTACCAGTTCCGGAATATCCGCCGACTTTAGACCGATATAAATAACACCTTCAGGATATGCTACCATTATGGGACCCAGGGCGCAGAAGCCATTGCAACCGGTCTCGACAACTTTTATTTCTTCAGTTAATTTTCTTTTTTCAATTTCTTCCATTAAAGCTTCTTTAACGGCCAGACTGCCGGAAGCCTGACAACCTGTGCCTCCGCAAATTAATAAGTGTGAACGAAAAACCTTCATTTATCCAACATCCTCCTTTGAAATAATCATGCTTTTATCAGCGCATGACGGACGACCAATTTATTTGATTATTTCAGAGCCTTTAGCCAGAACAAAAGGTGTCTGAATTTCTCCTTCTAAAATATGTTTCTTGAAAACCTGTCTCATTTTGTTAGGATTCATATATTCATATTTAATAGGTTCCTGCTTTAATACCTCAACAGTGACCAGAGGCTCTCGACTACAGAGTCCCATGCATCCTGATGTAGTCACGACAACATCATTAACCTTTGCGGTTTCAATTTCCTGAAGAAGAGTATCCATAACTTCTTTTGCTCCCGAAGCGATACCGCATGTTCCCATGTGAACAGTTATTTTGACGCGACGGTCGCCATCACGCAGAGACATTTCTTTGTGTACTTTTGTTTTAATCTTTTTTAAATCATCAATAGTTAATTTAGCCATCGGTTTTCCTCCATTTTATTATATAGAAATTTTATTAATTGTATTGACTTAAAATTTCTTTAACTTTCCCCGGCTTAACCCGGCCATGAACATCTTCATCCACTACAACGACAGGCCCCAGTCCGCATGCTCCCAAACATCTTACCGTTTCCAGTGTGAACATGCGATCGGGTGTTGTTTCTCCTTCCGTGATTCCAAACTCTTTCTCTAACTTTTCATAGATGGCCTTGCCGCCACGCACGTAGCAGGCTGTACCCAGACAAACACGAACAGTGTGTTTGCCACGTGGGGTCATGGTGAAAAATGAGTAAAAAGTGACAACGCCGTAAACACGGCTCAGCGGCAGATTCAATCCGGAAGCAATTTTTTTCTGCACGGAGATAGGAAGATATTCCAAAGCAACTTGTGCTTCTTCCAGTACTGGAATTAATCCGCCCGGCTTGCCTTTAAATTTTTCGATAATGCTGTTTAACTTTTTTACCTGTTCTTTTGAAAATTCTTTCAATAACTCTGTGTCTTCAGTTTTCATCAAATTCCTCCTCGATCTTCAGGGCAAATTAAGCTTCGAAAAACCTTCTTCTAAAATGCCCCGGATATCCTTTATATTTCAGGATGTGTTATTGTCACATTCTTGATTTTCTTAACGTATCTTAAACAAGTCCCTTGACTGCCGGTCATATATCAATGTTTGTAGATAAAATCAACATCTGATTGCTGGTTTCCCAATTTTTTTTTCGATGTCAGGAGCAATTTTGTTTCATTTTTTTATTTCTTCAAAACCTTCTTTTAGAACGCCCCTGATATACTTTAATATTTCGGGATGATTTATAGGTATATCATCAATTTCTTTACGTATTATTCTAGTGTCCAGTTCAAACTGCTGCCCATCGTGTTTGTGTTTGTAGATAAAATCAACATTAGAGTTACCGGCAATAAGAATAATTAAAGTATTGATTATATCCCCTAAAGGTTGTCTATCTACATGGCTGAGGCCGAAAGTTGCTTGAAGAGTCGTTCCCTTGCCTTTTTGTGATTCCAGATTAAGATGACCGCCAGATCTTTGAGTAGCATCGGCAAGAAGTGGAAGGCCTAAACCTACGCGTCTTACGGTTTTAGTCGTATAGAAAGGATCTAAAGCCTTTTTTATTTCTTCCGGTTCCATTCCCTGACCATCATCGATAATTTTTATGCAAAGAGAATCGTTTGCCGTGTCTTCATTAATTTTGATTTCAATTAGTTTGGCTCCTGCCCGAACGGAGTTTTCGGCAATATCCAGAATATGCGCGGCGAGCTCAATCATGATTACTCCATAACATAACGGCCGTTTTGTTTTTTAAAAGCCATTTTTAATTCGGCAACAGATGGTTCCTGTAGAATGATTCGTGTAATTGCCGATCCGATATCCTTAACAAAATGAGAATCTGAGGAAATAATAAATGAATATTTAAAGAGTTCCGGATATTTAATTCTGGCCTGTTCAAAACCAGTGCGAGGTGTTATTTCCAGAGCGTCAAATCCGGAATTATCATCAATAAATCCAAGCTGACTCAGAACACTAAAACTTTCCCGGTCTATGTGCGCGGCAATCGCTAATCCTTCAAACTGGTGTATGTAACCAATCAGTTTATCCAGAGATATGTCGGTTGCGCCGATCAGCAATTGATTATTGATGCCCTCCACTTCGCCTTTTTCGTTGACGATAGCCTGAACACCAAAGCTATCTTCATCATTTTCTCCTTTAAGATGCTGATCAATAATATTTTGCATTAACGCAAGATTGGAAACAGAATCAAATATGGCCAACAGATGGACTTCTTCAATTGTTGTGATTTCCATGCCGGGCAGTATTTTCAGATTGCTTCCCCGGGCAGCGTTGATTACATAAGGAACATTTGCTGAAGAATTGTGATCACAAATGGCAATAATATTGAGTTCGGTTTCCAGGGCTTTTTTTACTAACGGCATGGGGTGCATATCAAGTTCGGCACAGGGTGAAAGGCAAGTGTGTACGTGTAGATCACAGTTGAAAACTTTCAGCATGGTTCCTTTAAACGGTCATTGAAGTGGCTGCCGTAAATTAATCTTTTATCCCCAATAGATTATAGATTTTGCCAGTTAACTCAAAGGCAGGCAAATCAGAAACAATGAGGGGTATTTTTTCCTGATTTGCTTTTTCTATAGTTTCCTGGGTTGGTTCGCAGGAATTAGTCAAAATAATACCTGCGTGTTCCTTCAGGCTTGCTACGGCAACAATATTCTGGTGTACCTGCCTTGTTATCCAGATATCTCCCTCGTGAGAATTTGCGATAACATCGCTAAGAAGATCTCCCGTATAACCTCCTGTGACATTATTATTAAGTTTGTCTGACACAGACCTCACTTTTAAACTTAATTCTTTAACAATAGTTTCGACGTTCATAGTAAATCCTTGACGAGTTAAGGGAGATTAATAATTATTTTCAGAAAAGTTCCTTTATCGACTTCCGACGAAAGGTTGAATGTGTCAGAAGAACATTTGATATTATAAAGTCCCATACCGGCGCCAAATCCCATCTCTCTTATCTGCCGGTCTGCGGTAGAATAACCTTGCTCCATTGCCAATTCAATATCGGGTATTCCGGGTCCTTCATCAATGATATCAAATTCGACAGTCTTGGGAGTGACCGTCAGATTGATGACTCCTTGCCTGGCATAAGATACAATATTAATTTCTGATTCATAACAGGCAATGGCTGCTTTCCTGATGATGTTATTAGGTAAACCAATGTTTTTGAGAATAGACTTTATTTGCGTGGAAATGGACCCTGCATTATCAAAATTACCACCTTCAACATCAAAACTATTCTTAAATAAATAATTTTCAGTTTCAGTTGTTTGCACGGTGATCTTCAACTTGTTCCAGACAACTAACTATGCCCTTGGTATAAAGACGGCCGGCAGTTTCAAATAAAATATATTTGGTTGTCAGAAGAGGAATTTTAAATTCTTTGGCCAGATTGATGGTTTCGATAGGTGGTTTTTTCCCTCTAACTAAGATTATAGCGGCAATATCCATAACATTGGCTATTCTGATTACCTGGCTGTTGGTCAGACCTGTCAGCAAAAGACTGCCGGCTTTTGCAAAAGCAAGAACGTCACTCATCAAATCAGCCCCGAAAGCTGTTTTGACTTCCATATCCAATTTTTCCGTACCGACTATGATTTCGGCATCAAGTATTTCTTTTACGTCTTTCAGTTTCAATATCTAATCCTCACGAGAAACACATTTCGTTTTTTTACTTAAATATCAAAATTAAATTGTTGTTTTTAGTATCATATATTAAACTTTACTGTCAATGTATTCTTCTTTATACAAACTGTCACTTTGTACTTTTTTCAGGCAACCAACTATACCCTTAGTATAAAGAATGCCGGCCGTTTCGAATAAAATATATTTCGTAGCCAGAATGGGAATCTGAAGTTCTTTAGCCATATTGACAGCTTCGTGTGAAGGTTGTTTTCCTCTAACTAAGATAATGGCAGCAATATTCCTGGTAGCCGCTGTTTTAACGACCTGGGAATTGGTCAGACCTGTCAGCAAAAGACTGCCTGCTTTTGCAAAAGCAAGAACGTCGCTCATCAAATCAGCTCCAAAAGCTGTCTGGACTTCCATATCCAGTTTTTCCGCGCCGACAATTACATCGGCATCGAGTATTTCTTTAACTTCTTGTAGTTTCAAAGACAACTCCTTTATGGACGATACATCCGGTTATTTTTAATTAACATACGTAAATCTTTAATGTCAATAAAATTATTCTCTAAATTGTAAAACATATTGACGAATGACTAAGAGTCATTAGTGAGAATTAAGGGTGATCATTACACACAACATCGATGTATTTGCTCTTGACAGGGTTTTACTGTAATGGTAATCACCTCAACACTTTGCAAAATGTCGGGGCGTGGCGCAGTCTGGTAGCGTATCTGAATGGGGTTCAGAGGGCCGGTGGTTCAAATCCACTCGCCCCGACCAATGAAAACAAGGGGTTAACTGATTAATGGGTTAGCCCTTTTCTTTTGCCTCAAGGACATTTCTCTTGCATAAAAGCGTATAATCAAATACACAAATTCACAAGAAGCTTAATTTAACTGGTTTTGTTTGTAATTACAAAAATAATCCGCGTTGACAATTGTGTGCGTAATGAATATATAAAATCCCAGGGCGAGAGTGGCGGAATTGGCAGACGCACTGGACTTAGGATCCAGCCCGCCTAAGCGGATAGGGGTTCAAATCCCCTCTCTCGCACCAGTGTTCAGCGGAAACTTGTAAATATTTCAATAAAGAAGGAGATACTATAGTGAGCGAGGTTGTAGTAAAAATAGAAGACTTGAGTCCTGTAAAGAAAAAATTGTCCTTGGAAATACCCTGGAATGAGGTTAAAAATGAATTGGATGCTGTATATCACGATGTCGGGAAGAAGGCCAAGCTTAAAGGTTTCCGCCCGGGTAAAATTCCCCGCAAGGTATTAGAAACTTATTTTAAAGATCAGGCGGAACAAGAAACAACAACCAATATGGTCAATAAATATTATTGGCAAACTTTGGAAGACAGAAAAATTATTCCTATTTCGCAACCTGAAATTAATCAGGAAGGCATAAAAGAGAATACAAATTTTGCTTTTACCGCATCTTTTGAAACCGAGCCGGAATTCGAACCTGAAAATTATAAAGGAATTGATTTAGAAAAAGAAGAAATTAAAATAACAGATGATGATATTAAGAAAAGAATTGACGAAATAAGGCAAATGTTTGCTACTATGGAGGAGGTTAAAGAGGATCGCGCAGCAGTTCATGGTGATTTTGTTGTAATCGACTTTGAAGGAAGTTTAAATGGAGAATCATTCAATGAATTAAAGGCCGAGAGCCATTTTTTAGAAATCGGTTCGGAAAAATTTGTTCCCGGTTTTGAGGAACAATTAATCGGCGCTAAAAAAGAAGAGAAAAGGGAGATTAAGGTAACTTTTCCCGCTGATTACCATGAAAGTAAATTTGCCGGTCAGGAAGTGGTGTTTAATGTATTTGTAAAAAGTATCAGGGCAAAGAAATTACCTGATAATGATGAAAGTTTTATAAAAAACTTTGAAAAATATAATACTTTTGAAGAGTTTGAAAATGATGTGCGTGCTTCTTTAGAAGAAAAGAATCAGCAAATGGCTAAAGTTAATTTTCATAATACTATTATGGAAAAATTGATCAAGGAGAACGATTTTGAAGTACCTCCTTCGCTTGTGGAAAGGCAAATTTATTATATGATGGCCGATAATCAGAGAAGAATGATTTCAGCCGGCATAGATGAGGAGCAAGCGATGGAATTTAGCCTTAAAATGCATGACAAATTTAAAGATGATGCTGAAAAAATAGTCAAATCTTTCCTGCTTTTAAAGAAGATTGCCGAGAAGGAATCATTACTGGTCGAAGAAAACGATATAGAGAAATATCTTCAGGATTTAGCTGTCCAGCATAAACGGGATTATGAATCAATAAAGAAAATGTACGACGATGAAGAAAGAAAAGATAATCTCAAAATCGAATTGATGCAAAAAAAGGCATTTGACTTTATCGAGTTCAATGCCAATATTAAGACCGTTGAGAAAAAAGATGCGGGTATGGAGGTTAAATAGTGAATTTAGTCCCTATGGTGGTTGAACAGGACGGACGGGGTGAACGGGCATATGATATTTACTCCCGTTTATTGAAAGATCGTATTATTTTTCTGGGCACAGCGATTGATGATAATGTCGCTAATTTAATTGTCGCTCAAATGTTGTATCTGGAGGCCGACAATCCGGACAAGGAAATCTTCTTCTATTTAAATTCCCCCGGTGGCTCTGTAAGTTCGGGTATGGCTATTTTTGATACAATGCAGTACATTAAATCACCGGTTTCAACCGTTTGTATGGGGCAATCAGCAAGTATGGCTGCAATACTTTTAGCAGCCGGAGAAAAGAAAAAACGATTTGCTCTGCCTCATTCGAGAATTTTAATCCATCAGCCATTGGGAGGCTTTCAGGGACAAGCAACGGATATTGATATTCAGGCAAAAGAAATATTGAGGTTAAAAGACGAGTTAAACAAAATTTTGGCCGCATTAACGGGACAGCCGCTTTCCAGAATTATGAACGATACGGAACGGGATTATTTTATGACGAGTGAACAAGCTCAAGAATACGGTTTAATCGATGAAATTATAATTCGAAAACCGGCATCTTCAGCCAACGCAAACAAAAAGGAGAATTAAGTGATAAAAAAAAGTAAAAATAACCGAACGGGGCAAGGCATGCTTTTTTGTTCTTTTTGTGGAAAAATGCAAAGTGAAGTACGCAAACTGGTTGCCGGTCCGACAGCCTATATTTGCGATGAGTGCATTGAACTTTGCCGGTATATTGTTGAGGAAGAGGACGATAACCTTGTAGAAAAAGATTCCAAAAAAGGTTTGCCCAATCCGAAAGAAATCAAGAAATTCCTGGATCAATACGTTATCGGTCAGGAGAAAACGAAAAAGATATTGTCGGTTGCCGTCTATAATCATTATAAAAGATTATTTTCCCATGTTGATCCCGACGGAATAGAAATTCAGAAAAGCAATGTGCTTTTAATCGGGCCCACCGGTTCCGGTAAAACTTTGCTGGCCAAAACTCTGGCAAAATTTCTCAATGTTCCTTTTACAATTGCCGATGCGACAACTTTAACGGAAGCCGGATATGTCGGAGAAGATGTAGAAAACATTATTTTAAGTTTGCTGCAAAATGCGGATTATGACGTTACCAGGGCATCAAAAGGTATCGTTTATATTGATGAGATAGATAAAATTGCCAAGAAGTCAGGGAATCCTTCCATCACCAGAGATGTCTCCGGCGAAGGAGTGCAGCAGGCTCTGCTGAAAATTATGGAAGGAACAATGGCCAACATTCCGCCCAAAGGAGGCCGTAAACACCCTCAACAGGAATTTATTCAGGTAGACACAACGAATATTTTATTTATCTGTGGCGGCGCTTTTAATGACCTGGAAAACATCATTTCCAGGCGACTGGGCGCTAATACCATGGGCTTCGGCGCTGAAATCAAAAGCAAGAAAGAAAAGAGAGTTGGTGAATTGCTTGCTGAAGTAAGGTCGGAAGATTTATTGAAATTTGGATTGATACCGGAATTTATCGGTCGTTTGCCCGTCATAGCTACTCTGGATGAATTGGAAGAAGCCACTTTAATTCGAATATTAGTGGAACCCAAAGATGCTATTATTAAACAATACAAAAAATTATTTGCTCTGGAAAATGTAGCTTTAAAATTTACAGACGGAGCGCTGAGAGCTGTTGCCAAGTTATCCATGGAAAGAAAATCCGGCGCGCGGGGCTTGCGATCCATTTTGGAAAATACAATGCTGGAAATCATGTATGATATTCCGTCGCAGGAGGATATTAAAGAATGTGTCATTAGTGAAGAAGTCGTATTAAAAGAAGAAAAACCAATTTTAATTTATGAAACCAAGTCTGAGTCTGCTTGAGAAATATACAGGAAAAAACATGTTTGACGAAAAGAAAATCGATGATCATGATAAAACAATTGTAATTCCTCTCTTACCCCTGAGAGATGTTGTGATGTTTCCACATATGATTGTGCCGTTGTTTGTGGGGCGCGAAAAATCCATTGCCGCGCTGGAATTGGCAATGAAATATGAAAAAAGTATTTTTATGGTTGCCCAGAAAAATGCCAAGGAAGACGATCCGGCGCAGGAACATATTTATAGTGTCGGCACAATTGGCATTATTATTCAACTTTTGCGTCTGCCTGATGGGACCGTAAAGGTGCTTGTTGAGGGGAAGACCCGTGGAGTCATCAAAGAATATTTGCCTAATAATGATTTTTTCCTGGTTAAGGTGAATGAAATAGAGGAAATTGATGATCAAAATGATGTAAAAAAACAGGCTCTGATGCGCAGCGTTAAGGAATCTTTCGAGCTTTATCTGAAGCTGAGTAAAAAAATCCATCTCGAAATGATCGGAACAATAGCTGTCATTGAAGATGCCTCGAAACTTTCTGATGTTGTTATTACCCACCTCAATGTGAAGCTGGAAGATAAACAAAAAATTATCGAGATATTTGACGTTGGTGAACGTCTGGAAACGATTTATTCGTTGATGCTCTCTGAAATCGAAATCCTGCAGGTTGAAGAAAAAATCAAGCGGCGCGTCAAGAAACAGATGGAAAAGACGCAAAAGGATTACTATCTGAACGAACAGATGCGGGCTATTCAGAAGGAAATGGGAGAAAAAGATGATTTTTCCAATGAGATAGCAGAGTTGGAAAAACGCTTGAAGCAGAAGAAAATGTCGGATGAGGCCGTGAAAAAAGTCCGGCATGAAATTAAAAAATTACAAATGATGACTCCCATGTCTGCGGAAGCTACGGTAGTCAGAAATTATATTGACTGGGTATTGGATATGCCCTGGTCGGAAAAAACTGAAAACAAATACACGCTGAAAGAATCCGAAACAATTCTTGAAGAAGATCATTATGGATTAAAGAGCGTCAAGGAACGTATTATCGAATACCTGGCCGTGCAGACGCTGGTAAAGAAAAATAAAGGTTCAATTTTGTGTCTGGTGGGCCCGCCCGGCGTGGGAAAAACATCTATCGCCAAGTCGGTGGCCAGAGCCACGAATAGAAAATTTGTGCGTATGTCTCTGGGTGGCGTTCACGATGAAGCCGAGATTCGCGGCCATCGTCGAACCTATATCGGAGCAATGCCGGGCAAGATTATTCAGATGCTGAAAAAAGCCGGTTCCAACAATCCTGTTTTTTGTCTGGATGAAGTAGATAAGCTCAGCTCTGATTTTAGAGGCGATCCGTCATCTGCACTTCTGGAAGTTCTTGATCCGGAGCAAAACTTTGCCTTTAGTGATAATTATCTTGATCTCGATTATGATTTATCGGAGATCATGTTTATTACGACAGCAAACGTGTTGCAGACAATACCCGCCCCGTTGCAGGACAGAATGGAAGTAATCAGGATTGCCGGTTACACTGAACCGGAGAAAGTGCAAATCGCGAAAAAGTTTTTGATCACGAAGCAAATAGAAGCTAATGGTCTGACAAATGACAATGTAGAATTTACGAAAGGGGCCTTCCTCAAAATTATTCGTCAATATACGCGGGAAGCCGGTGTGCGCAATTTAGATCGTGAAATTGCTTCCATTTGCCGTAAAGTTGCCAAAGAGATAGTCAATAATGGTGATAATAAGAAAAAAATGATTATCACGTCCAAGTCCCTTTCCAAATATTTGGGCGTTTCCAAATACCATCATGGTGAAATAGAAGGAAAGGATAAAATTGGTCTTACAACAGGGCTTGCGTGGACGGAAGTTGGCGGAGAACTTCTGGCTATTGAAGCTTCCGTTATGGAAGGCACCGGCAAGATGACAATGACCGGGAAATTAGGCGATGTCATGCAGGAATCCGTTCAGGCTGCCTTGAGCTATATTCGTGCCCGTGCCGAACAATTCGGACTGGAAAAGAATTTTTATAAGGAAATTGATATTCATGTGCATGTGCCGGAAGGAGCGATTCCCAAAGATGGTCCATCCGCGGGCATTGCTATGGCTACTTCCATTGCCTCCGCGCTGATGAAGAAAAAAGTGCGTGCCGATCTGGCCATGACCGGTGAAATTACATTAAGAGGCAGAGTTTTACCTATCGGAGGTCTCAAAGAAAAACTTCTTGCCGCTCACCGGGGCAATATAAAAATGGTGATAATTCCTAAAGATAATGAAAAAGATCTGGCGGAAGTTCCGCACAATGTGCAAAAGGCTCTGAAGATTATTTTTGTTGAGCATATCGATGAAGTGCTGAAAATTGCCTTTCTGCAGGATGAAGAAAATATCAGCGCAGCGCTTACAGCAGGTGTGCCGGTGAGTTCCCAAGCTGTGAATTAAAATGTTTTTTCGTGCTTTTATAGCTTGACAAGAAATTTCATTGTTGCTAGAAGCCTCTCAGCGTTTTTGATGGTTTAGGGGCGGGTAGCTCAGCCGGGAGAGCGCCACGCTTACACCGTGGATGTCACAGGTTCGATCCCTGTCCCGCCTACCATTAATGCAAATTTGAAAAAATGAAAATAAAAGTGAAATGAATTTTTCGGGGTCATAGTTAAGTTGGTTATAACGCCGGCCTGTCACGCCGGAGGGCAGGGGTTCAAGTCCCCTTGGCCCCGCCATAAAATCCAAAAGGAGTCAGCTACTTACAGTGACTCCTTGATAACGTATCTTCTGACTGATTAAATCTGTACAATATCGAGATGCTCATCGTCGGGTTTGCGGTAAATAAGTATGAGATCGGGCTTGACATGGCAGTCACGATGATCTGACCATTCACCAATAAGTGGATGGTCAACATTGCTTTTTGGTAAAGGCATATCGGCGGCGAGTAAATTCACGATCTTCATCAAGGCGGCGTTGATGATTTTGCTGTGCCGCCCTGATTTTTCCCGTTTGTAGTCACGCTTAAAGCGGGCCGTGTATCTAATCTCCCGCATTGAGTTTCTTAAGCAGGCGGTCAGGGGTTCCTGCCGTAGTAAGCTTGCCGCGACGAGCGGCCTTCATGGCCTCAATAGTTTCGTCATTGGGGATGAGAGGCTCAAAAGGCAACGCCTTTTCTTTTGCAATGCGAATCATCATCATGCGGAAAGCATCCGCAACGGTAAGCCCGATAGAAGCAAGCACCGCTTCGGCTTGCGCCTTAACGTGATCATCAATACGCGCACGGACAACTGGGTTTGTAGCCATATATAATTACCTCCATTGGGCTACAATGTAGCACAATAAGGAGATAAGGTCAAGTATTTTTTAATGAGGCTTTGTATTTGGACCAAATCTTCCCGGTAGCCCAACCCTTCCCCTTTTCTGTTTATTACAAACGCCTGGTTTCCGGCGTCAAGCTACACTGATTTTCCCGCCCTGCTTGAGGTTGGTATAGACGTGATAAGAGCGTTGAGTCATAACAGGAGATTTATCGGGTAGTAAATGATTTTCAAATCTTCCTTTGTCTGTTTCAACAGCTTTTGAGTCACCTTTATTTGCCAGATATTCATCCTACAAACGTGCTATTGTCATTTTCCGGTCTCTGCCAGTTTTGCCGCCCTTGCTTCTTCCCTGATATTTTTGCGAGACTTGCGCCGCCCGTCAATTCTAGTGCATACTTGCAAAAGTTACCGATATGTCATTTCGACCGAAGGGAGAAATCTTATTCAATGATTATAAAGATTTCTCAGTCACTTCGTTCCTTCGAAATGACACGGTTAATATTGAAATCAAGCACTAGCAGAACGGATTCGGCTATAGTAAATTCAGACTTCCTGATGTGGGCCGTGTTTTCGCGGGTAATTTTGGAAATG
>WOYI010914119.1_pt2 | contig 27200 bp, 19 predicted proteins | sample 6423411 | NCBI WGS metagenome assembly WOYI01 (sample SAMN13441803, study PRJNA592873) | oil field metagenome | biome: oil field; feature: oil-well bore; material: oil-contaminated soil; isolation source: oil-contaminated soil from oil-well borehole | place: Germany: Wietze | collected 2016-10-18 ...
GTGGGCCGTGTCGTCGTGCTGAGTGCGCGCGACCTGCGCTCGGTGAGTCCCTTCGACGATGCGCGCGTGGTGCCCACCGTCACGATTCCCGAGGACTGTCCGGGCGTGGCGATCGTGGCCAACGACACTGCGCTCCATGTGAAGACGACACGCCGCCTCCTCGAAGCGGGGGCGCACGTTCTCGTCGAGAAGCCGCTCGCCGCCGGGACCTCCGAGGAGCTGCGAGACCTCGTCCGTGAGGTGGCCGCAACCGATCGCGTCGTCCGGGTCGCGTACAACCTCCGGTTCCTGGGAGCGATCCAGCGGATTGCCGCGCTGCTGCGCGAGGGCAGGATCGGGACGCCGCTCTTCGCCCGCATCGAGGCGGGGCAGTGGCTGCCCGACTGGCGTCCCGGTCGCGATTACCGCGATGGCTACAGTGCGTCGGCCTCTCGTGGCGGAGGAGTGGCACTCGATCTCTCTCACGAGATCGACTACATGCGGATGCTCCTCGGCATGCCCGCCGCGTGGAGCACGTACCGCGCGGTCACGGGGCTGCTGGATGGCGACAGCGAGGATGTGTTCGAGGGGGTGTACTCCTTCGACGATGGCGCGCTGTGCAGTGTGCACCTCGACTATCTGGAGCGGCAGGCACGGCGGCGCATCCGGATCGTCGGGTCAGTGGGAACCATCGAGTGCGACATCCCGGGCCAGCGCTTGGATGTGTCGACCGGCGGGACCGTCACTGCCCTCGGCGAGCCCGACCTGTTCGACGTGGAGCGTACCTACATCCGCGAGGTCGAGGCATTCCTGGCCGAGATCGAGGGCACGCCTGCCGGACTTCCGACCCTGGAGGATGCGGTGGATGTCCTGCGCCTCCTCCGCGACCCGAATGGCGGTGGGGCCGATGTATGACGGCAAGAGCGTGCTGTGTGTCGTGCCGGCCCGTGCGGGTTCCCGTCAGATCCCCGGTAAGAACATGCGCCTCCTGGGCGGCAGGCCACTCATCCAGTACGCGTTCGACAACGCCATCGCGTGCCCGGAGATAGACCGCACCATCGTCTCGACGGACAGTCCCGAGGTGGCCGAGCTGGCGCGCGAACTCGGGCTCGACGTGCCGTTCGTGCGTCCTGAATCGCTGACCGGCGACCGGGTCGGCACGATCGACGTTCTGTTGCACGCGATGGATCACATCGAGGCGCATGAGGATCGCCGGTACGACGTGCTCGTGCTGCTGCACGCGACAGCGCCACTCTGTGTGGTGGAGGATGTCTCGGCGTGCGTGCGGCTGCTCGTAGACAGCGGGGCTCCGAGCGTCTTCACGGTTGCACCCTCATCGAGGAATCCGTACTTCAACATGGTCGAAGAGGGCTCCGACGGCACGGTGCAGCTGTGCAAGCCGGGGCTCTTCGTGACCCGTCAGGATGCACCTCCCGTCTACGATCTCAATTCGGCAGCGTACGCATGGCCCTGGGAGACCCTGCGCGAGCACCGCGCGGTGGTGTTGCCGGGAAGTCGCGTGGTGGTCATGCCGAAGGAGCGCTCCATCGACATCGACGACGAGACCGATCTTCTGCTCGCGGAGGCGATAATGGCACGACGGGACGCCTCGCTTCACCGGGAGGTAGCCGGCTCGTGAGCGACGCCGTGCTCGTTGTAGGGTCCGGGGCCACTGTTGATGAGGCTCTCGCCGCGACCACCGATGCCCAACTGCTGATCTCGTACGATTGGCGGCTCGGCGTCGACCTCCGCGCCCGAACGGGGCTCCCCGTGAAGATCGTCGACATCACGGGCAGGATCGCACCGATCGAGGAACGGGCCTGGGCCTGGACGGTCTCGCTCGTCGAGGACCTCAGGAGCGATGGATCGATCCGCCCGGATGTGCTGACCGCCGCTCGTCGGGCGCTGTTCCTTGAGGTGCTCATGCCTGTCTCTCTGGCCCGGGAGAGGGCGGAGCGGGTGCGTTCGATCGCACCGGGAGCTCACATCGACGGCATCGGGCTCACGGACGTCGAGAGCTCCGAGCTGGGCTTCGCGCCGCTTGTAGCGTCCGCTCCGGTTCAACCGGAGGCGCCCCGCCGGAGCCTGTATCGGCGACTTCGGAGCCGCGCAGGAGCGATCATCGCGAGGCAGCGGGAGGCGCGCGCCCGTGCGGAGGAGCTCCGGGAGCTGCGCGCGCGTAGCTCGGCCGAGATCGAGCGGGCGCGCCAGGCGCTGGCTACCCGCGGCGACTCGCCGGTGGCCGTGGTGCTGGTGGCGGCGGATGTCCACGTCGATCTATTCAGGACGACGATCGCGTCCCTGCGGGGTCGGGGCTGGAGCGTGCTTCTTCTCAGCTTCAGTTCACAGAGGGACTTCGTCGACGTTGCGCCAGCGCTGGGGGTCACCGCACTTCGACTCGGACCGATGCTGGACGCACAGGAAGAGCCTGACCTCGACGCACGAATCGGTGATCGCATCTGCCGTTGGGCCGAGTCGGCAGTGGGCGGCGTCGAGGCGACCGTCATCGCACAGGCGGCTCGAGCCCAGATCGTGCGGATCGCCCAACTGATGGGAGCCTACAGCGAGTTCCTGTCCGCCGTTCGACCGAATGTCATCCTCACGGCCAGCGAGATAAACCCGCCCGTGGAGACGATGGCGTCCGCCGGCAGAGCGAACGGGATTCCGACTGTCAATGTTCAGCACGGTGCGATCACCGATCTGCCGCGCTTCTCGGACTTCCGGTTCGACGCGTTCTGCGTCTTCGGGGAAGCGTACGCCGAAGTGCTGACGCGTCGCGGAGTCCCGGCGGACCGTCTTCACGTGACCGGCAGTCCACTCGCGGACCGGTCGGCGATGGGCGATGTGGCGGATGGGGCGGTCCAGGCGGAGAGTCATCATCCCGACCGTAGCGAGTCGAGGTTCTCGCTCCTGTTCGCAGGAGGCTACTCGTGCGCTACCGTAAGCGACGCGGCCCTGCATGACACGCTCGCCATGGTGCTGGAGGCCGCGGGCCGGGACGGCAGCCTCGACGTGCAGGTCAAGTTGCACCCGCTGGGAGAAGGTTCTGAGGCTGGATACGAGGGGGCGCTGGCCGAGTATCCGGATGTTCCCGTCACCGTGACCAGGGACGCCGAACTCGACGGCTTGATGCGCGCCTGCGACTGCGTGGTGACTCACGGGTCGACCGTGGGGATCGATGCAGCTCTGTATCACAAACCGGTGATTCTCCTGAGCCTGCCCGGCGACGAGGACCTGCTGCCGCTGGTGGCAGAGGGAGTAGCGCTTCGCGCAAGCACGTCCGAAGACGTCCTGCGCCGGGTGGCGGAGATCAGGCGTGGAGCCAGGGCATCCGATGCGGACTACGAGCGCATCAGGCGCCGCTACACCTTCAGGCAGGACGGCGAGGCGGGAGAACGCGTCGCGGACGTGTGCGAGGCACTTGCCGGTCATCGGCGGCCTGGGCGGTGCGATGCTCGGTCAGGTGGCGACGGCTACGACGTGTGATGAGGCACGGATTATACTGAGTACCGCTCGCTTCTCGTGGGGAGCCTCGATGTTCCGATTGGTCGAAGGAAAGCGCGGGCGAAGACTCCGGCCGTCGTCGGCCAAAGCCATCTGGAGGCGTAGATGTCCAAGGTGCTGACCGCGCGCGGCATGCATCCCGCGAACATACGGATCTCGCGCACCGGCTGGATTCTGCCGGGTCGGCACGCGTTGGTCGACGAGTTCGCCGCTGAGTGCGACTTCTGCGCTGGGGCGGGGTGCTAGATGCCGCACTTCTCGGTTCTGGTTCCTGCATACAATGCGAGCAGTACCATCCGCGAGACGCTCGACTCCATCGGCGCCCAGACGTTCACCGACTGGGAGTGCGTGGTCGTGGACGACGGCTCTGCCGACGACACCGCGCAGGTCGTGACAGCGTATGCCGAGCGGGATCCGCGGTTCCGCCTCATCCAGCAGGAGAACAGGGGCGCGGCCGGCGCCTACCGTACGGCTGTGTCCGGGGCGCACTCCGACCTGCTGGTCATCTGTTCTGCCGACGACCTGCTGCTGCCCGCGCACCTGGTGAAGATGGAAGACCTCATCAGGCGCAATCCCTCGTGTGGCATCTTCTCGTCCAACGGCGAGTACCTCGATGATGACACCGGTGAACGTGAGGTCGTCTACGTGTCCGAGGAGTGGCAGGAAGAGCGCTCGCTCAGCATCGAGCAGGTGATCCTGCAATGCTTCTTCAGTGTGGGTGCCGTATTCCGGAGAGAGGTCTACGAGCTTACCGGGGGGCATCGGCCGGGCGTCTACGTTGACGATTACGACCTGTGGCTTCGCGCGATGGCGAAGGGGATGTCCCACCGATACACGCCCGAAGTGCTTTCGGTGCATCGGGTCTCCAGCTTCCAGCAGAGCGCCGACGTGCTTCGGGTGTGGAGGTCGGATATCGCAGTGTACGAGCACCTGCGGGCGGACAACGAGCTGTCGCCGAGTGCTTCGGCGGCGCTCGACAAGGCGATAGCGGAGCGGGTGCAGAGAATCGAGGAGTACCCGGCCGAGATGGAGCGCCGCGCCGTTCAGGAGGTCATGGAGCAGCAGGCGGGGACGCTCCGAGGGCGCGTCGAACGGGTCGTAGGGCCGAAGCACGCCGACCGGGTGCTACGCCTGATCCACGGCGTCTCGTGGATCACACGACCGGCCCGACGCTTCCTCGCCAAGTCCCGGAGACGATGACCACATCCGGTCCTGGGTCGACGCCCTTCGCTCGTACAGTCGCGCGATCTCACCGTGGTAGCGCTCGTTCGCGTACTCCTGCTCGGCGATCCGGCGGCCGAGGCTGCCGCGTCGCTCCGCCTCGGCCGGGTCGGCCATCAGCCGGTCGATCGCATCGCGGAGCAGGCGAGCATCACCGAGCGGCACGGCGATGCCGCACTCGGGTGCGTGGGTCACCGACGCCACGGCGGTGTCCTGGAAGCAGATCACAGGGCGGGCGCATGCCATGGCCTCGACAGCCATCAGCCCGAAGGACTCGGCGGTAGATGGCATGAGGAAGACGTCGGCAGCGGCATAGATGCGGGCGATCGTCTCGTCGACGGCGACACCGGCTTCGACCAGCGTGTACTGCTCGGCCAGCTCTCCGACGAGACCTTCTTTGTCCACCGTGAGCAGTGTGGTGGGTCGCGCGGGGGGCCGGAGCGAGAGCGCTTCTTTGATGAACGGGAGGCCCTTCACGGGCCAATCGGCCCCGCGGAACATCACGACGAAGTCGTCGGCCGGGATGCCGAGCTCTTCCCGGGCCGCCGCCTTGTCGAGGTCGGGGTGGAACAGCGTGGTGTCCACACCGAAGGGGATGAGGTGCACCCGCTCGAAGGCCGAGGTGAGCGGGCTGCGCCGCACCATGTCGAGCATGAACTCGGAGGCCACGACGATGTCGACGTCGAGCTTCGAGTACACCTCGCGCTTGAGCTCGAATGCCGCGCCGGCCTTGTCATCGCGCATCGGGAAGTATCGGTCGAGGTGCGGGCACGGACTGCAGCCGGTGAGCCATCCCGTGCACGCCTCGGGGTGCACACAGTGACCGGTGAGCGGCCAGGGATCGTGGAGGGTCCACACCGACGGCTTGGCCGAGAACAACATCGGCAGGTCGAGGAGCGAGAGCATCTGCACGTGGAGAGTGTGATAGTGCACCACGTCCGAGGAGCCGAACTCGGGTGTGCGGGCGAGCCGTTGCGCCCAGGGGTACAGGACGTCATCGAGCGATTGGCGCGCTTCCACACGCGCGACGGCGCTGTGCAGCATGAGGTCCCCCGCATCGCGCAGCAGTTCGACCACGCGAGGGTCGTCGCTCCACTTCTTGAGGACCGCCTGTCTGCCCTGCACCCCGTAGGGCTCGAGGGCGTCGAGCAGGTCGTAGCCGTTGTAGCGCTTGCTGACGAGGTCGTGGTCGCTGACCTGGAGCACATTCACCGCTCGTGCTGCTTCCGGCCGGCCGCGCGCAGTGTGACGATGAGCGCCCGGCGCAGCAGGACCGGTATCACGGCCAGACCCAGCGTGCGCTCGTACAGCCGGATCTTCCGCTCGAGCGAGCCCACGGTCTCTTCGCGGACTTCGAGGACCAGGCGGGTGACGTCGTCGAGTGCCACGCGTGCCTCAGGCGTCGAGTAGTCGTAGGTGTCGTGCGCGGGTTCCACTATGCGTTTCGTCCGATATCTGCGCGGCTCTGGTACAGCGAGTTCAACCTGTTCAGATACTGTTTCGCATCGTACTCCTGCTCGGCGATCCGGCGGCCGAGGCTGCCGCGTCGCTCCGCCTCGGCCGGGTCGGCCATCAGCCGGTCGATCGCATCGCGGAGCAGGCGAGCATCACCGAGCGGCACGGCGATGCCGCACTCGGGTGCGTGGGTCACCGACGCCACGGCGGTGTCCTGGAAGCAGATCACAGGGCGGGCGCATGCCATGGCCTCGACAGCCATCAGCCCGAAGGACTCGGCGGTAGATGGCATGAGGAAGACGTCGGCAGCGGCATAGATGCGGGCGATCGTCTCGTCGACGGCGACACCGGCTTCGACCAGCGTGTACTGCTCGGCCAGCTCTCCGACGAGACCTTCTTTGTCCACCGTGAGCAGTGTGGTGGGTCGCGCGGGGGGCCGGAGCGAGAGCGCTTCTTTGATGAACGGGAGGCCCTTCACGGGCCAATCGGCCCCGCGGAACATCACGACGAAGTCGTCGGCCGGGATGCCGAGCTCTTCCCGGGCCGCCGCCTTGTCGAGGTCGGGGTGGAACAGCGTGGTGTCCACACCGAAGGGGATGAGGTGCACCCGCTCGAAGGCCGAGGTGAGCGGGCTGCGCCGCACCATGTCGAGCATGAACTCGGAGGCCACGACGATGTCGACGTCGAGCTTCGAGTACACCTCGCGCTTGAGCTCGAATGCCGCGCCGGCCTTGTCATCGCGCATCGGGAAGTATCGGTCGAGGTGCGGGCACGGACTGCAGCCGGTGAGCCATCCCGTGCACGCCTCGGGGTGCACACAGTGACCGGTGAGCGGCCAGGGATCGTGGAGGGTCCACACCGACGGCTTGGCCGAGAACAACATCGGCAGGTCGAGGAGCGAGAGCATCTGCACGTGGAGAGTGTGATAGTGCACCACGTCCGAGGAGCCGAACTCGGGTGTGCGGGCGAGCCGTTGCGCCCAGGGGTACAGGACGTCATCGAGCGATTGGCGCGCTTCCACACGCGCGACGGCGCTGTGCAGCATGAGGTCCCCCGCATCGCGCAGCAGTTCGACCACGCGAGGGTCGTCGCTCCACTTCTTGAGGACCGCCTGTCTGCCCTGCACCCCGTAGGGCTCGAGGGCGTCGAGCAGGTCGTAGCCGTTGTAGCGCTTGCTGACGAGGTCGTGGTCGCTGACCTGGAGCACATTCACCGCTCGTGCTGCTTCCGGCCGGCCGCGCGCAGTGTGACGATGAGCGCCCGGCGCAGCAGGACCGGTATCACGGCCAGACCCAGCGTGCGCTCGTACAGCCGGATCTTCCGCTCGAGCGAGCCCACGGTCTCTTCGCGGACTTCGAGGACCAGGCGGGTGACGTCGTCGAGTGCCACGCGTGCCTCAGGCGTCGAGTAGTCGTAGGTCCAGTCGCCGCTGCCGCTCGCATCTGTCGTCTGAGGAATCGTCATGTACGTTCTCGCTCCCGTGGATGCCCTTCGTAGGTGGAGTGTACGTCAGGCGAGCAGCTGCGTTTCGAACAACTTGTGGTACGGCCCATCGTGTGCCACAAGTTCGGAGTGGGTCCCGCGCTCGACCACTCGACCTTGGTCCACGACAAGCAGCTGGTCCGCCTGGATCACGGTCGCGAGTCGGTGAGCGATGACGACGATCGTCTTCTCCCCGTGTAGCCTCGCGAGGGCCTTCTGGATGTATGCCTCCGATTCGGAGTCGAGTGCGCTCGTGGGCTCGTCCAGGATGAGTATCGGCGTGTCAGCGAGAAGCACGCGCGCGAGGCTGATCCTCTGGCGCTCGCCGCCGGAGAATCGGACGCCCTGGTCGCCGATCCTCGTCTCGAGGCCTTCGGGCAGGTCGTAGACGAAGGTCGCGTACGCGCGCTCGAGGGCGGATCGGAGCTGCTCCTCGGTCGGCTCCCGCTCGAGGCCGTACAACAGGTTCTCACGCACGGAGTCGTTGAACAGCAGCGGATTCTGCGTCAGGTAGCCGACGCCCCGGCGAAGCGAGCCGAGTGAGAAGTCCTTGATATCGACGCCATCGAAGCGGATCGTTCCATCAGAGACGTCTCGCAGCCGAGGAAGCAGTTCTACGATCGTCGACTTGCCGGCGCCGGAGCGGCCGACGAGTGCGGTGAAAGAACCGGCGGGGACGTCCAGTGAGATCTCGTGCAGGACCATTGCGCCGTGCGAGACGATCGACCCGTCTCGACCGATGCGATCGGGGTACGCGAAGCTGACGTTGTCGAACCTGATGCCGTCGCGAAGCCCGGGGAACTCAACGGATCCGCCGCGGATGGTGTTGGCCAGCTCCGCCTCGTCGGTCATCTCCTTCACGAGCAGCAGTCCCGACATGTTCGTCGAGATGGCCTGCATGCCCCCGTTGAACTCTTTGACCTTGGCGTTGAGTCGACTCAGGATGAACATCAACAGTCCGAGTTCGGCCAGTGACATGTCGAAGACACTTATGCCGACGTAGAGCGTGAGGAACACGGAGAGCATCAGCAGTGGGTCCGCGGTGACTTCGATCCGCGCGCCGAGGCGCGACTGCTTGATGCCGATAGCGCGCATCTCCTCCGAGAAATCGTTGATGCGTTCGGTCTCGGCCTCCTTCTGGTGACGTAGCTTCACCAGACGGATGAGTGAGATGCGCTCGACGATCTTGCTCATCATATCCTGGCTCACCCGGGCGGCCCTGATGCCGAAGTCGCGGATCTTCGCCATGTTTCGCCTGATGATGAGCGATATCGCGAGGGCGAACCCCGCGGACAGCAGGGTGAGCGGAGCGGAGATGGCAAACAGGATGCCGAGATAGAGCAGCATCATCAGAACGAGCGAGAGTTGCCGGATGACGGCGAGGATCGCGTTCCCGGCGACGCCGGTCTGCGCGACGACGATGCCGACGATCTCCCCCGAGGAGTGCCGGGTGAAGAACTCAAGGTCGGCATCAACGATCGTGCGCAGCGTCTGCATCCGCATCCGAAGCCCGATGCGGCTGGAGACGACCGCCGAATACCACGCGTTGTAGTAGAAGACGACCTGGCGCAGGAGCACGGGGGTGAAGGCCAGCAGCAGCATCACGGGCAGATTGAGCGGTACGTGGAGTATGTCCGCCGCCACACGGACAACGGTCCACACGGCGCCTGATGAGCTCGCGAGTGCCGCCTCGCCGCCTTCGGCGTATTGGAGGATCGGCAGGAGAAGGGAGAGGCCGACGCCCTCGAAGACGGCGAACAGGACCGCCAGACCGACAAGGCCCGCGATCTCGCTTCGTCTGACGTCCACGATGGCGAGCATCCGCCTGATTGCGTTGATGCGAAGATACTCCGCAAGGAAGAGACCGAGCCTCTTGAGCATGTGTCCGCCCGTGATCGGTGGCGTGGCGTGCACAGTATATCCGAGGCGCGGTAATCGGCGCGTGCTTCGGTTGCCGTGCCGTCAGTTTGTCGCAGCGGGCAACCTGCCATGCGCACTCGTCGGTTCGGTGTCGTTCGCTGGCAGCGTGCGCGTCACGCTGCGTCGCCCTGGTATAGTCTGACCGTCAACTGCTCGAATGCTCGGAAGACCGCATCTTCGAACGAAAGCAGTCCACATGGAACACATCTTCGCGGCCATCCTGGCCGGTGGAAGCGGTCAGAGGTTCTGGCCGCTTTCGCGCGAACTGAAGCCGAAGCAACTCCTGTCCATGTTCGGACAGGAGTCCCTCATCGCGCAGGCGGTACGGCGTATCCTCCCGTTCGCCGGAGACGCCGACCACGTCACGATCGTCACCAACGAGCGGCTCTTCGACGAACTGCGCAACCACCTCACAGCGCAGGAAGACCATCGCCTGCACGAGGTCACCTACATCCAGGAGCCGATCGCGCGCAACACCGCACCCGCGATCGCGCTCGCCGCGGCGATCTTCGAGGCGGAGGATCCGGACGCGATCATGGTCGTGCTCCCGTCGGATCACATCCTCGAGGACGGACAGGTGTGGGCCGACTGCATCTCCGCCGCCGCCGCGGCCGCCGCTGATGGGTACCTCGTCACGATCGGCATCAAGCCGATGCGGCCCGAGACCGGCTACGGTTACATCCTGGCGGGCGACCTTCTGCCGGAGTCGACCCGCGGATCGGTCACCCCGCACGTGGTCGACCGGTTCATCGAGAAGCCTGACCTCGCCCATGCGGAGGAGTTCGTTTCGAGCGGCCGGTACTTCTGGAACGCGGGCATCTTCGTCATGCGTGCTTCGCGCGTCCTGGAGGAACTGGAGGCGGCCAGCGAACAGGGGCGTCGCATCGCCGACGTGGCGCGCTGGATCGCGGCACAGGCGCCGGCCGATCGCAACGGAGAAGAAGCGCGCGCGCGGTTCGAGTCCCTCGACAAGGTCTCGATAGACATGGCGGTGATGGAGCGGTCCCAGCGTGTAGCGGTGATCCCGGCAGACCTTGCCTGGAGCGACGTGGGCTCTCTCCTCGCGCTCGCTGACGTTGCCGAGCCGGATGAAGCCGGCAATGTCCGTACCGGTCGCGGCATCGACATCGATAGTGCGGACTCGATCATCTACTCGACGGACCGTCTCGTCGCTACGCTCGGGGTGAAAGACATCATCGTCGTGGATACTTCCGACGCGACGCTCGTGCTCGACAAGTCGCGTGTCCAGGACGTGCGGCAGGTCGTGGAGGCGCTCAAGGCCCAGGGCGCCGAGGAGATCGTGCAGCCGAAGACGAGCCTTCGACCATGGGGCTCGTGGACGAGCCTGCTGTCGGAGCCGAGTTACCAGATCAAACTCATCGAGGTGAAGCCCGGTTCTCGGCTGAGTCTCCAGAAGCACTTCCATCGGGCCGAGCACTGGGTCGTCGTGTCGGGCACCGCCGTGGTGACCCGCGACGGCGAGCGGATCGAGGTCAACGCCAACGAGAGCGTGTTCCTGCCGGTCGGCTGCGTCCATCGCCTCGAGAACTGTGGCAAGGCGTCTCTGCAGCTCATCGAGGTGCAGGTCGGGGAGTACCTCGGGGAAGACGATATCGTTCGCCTCGACGACGATTGGGCTAGAGACAGCACGTGAGTCTCAGTCGACTCGCTGGCGTCGAATCGCTGTCAACGGATCTTGGAGGACACGAATCTCCCATGCGCGTGACGATGGTCAACAAGTACTACCCACCGCATCTGGGCGGTATCGAGTTCCACATGCGGGATCTCGCGACCGAGCTCGCGGCGCGGGGTGTGGAAGTGCGCGCCATCGTCGCCAACGAGGGCAGCGGAGCGGTCACCGAGACCATCGACGGCGTCGAGGTCACGCGCCTTGCGCGCTCGTTCGCGTACGCGTCCACGCCGGTGGTCCCGGGCATGGCCCGCGCGCTGCGCAAGGAGTCGACCCGCGATGGCGCGCCGGACCTCTTCCACCTGCACTTTCCGTACCCGTGGGGTGAGGTGGCATGGCTGCGCGCGAAGGTCGCCCAGCCCACCGTGCTCGCGTATCACAGCGACATCGTGCGGCAGAAGGCGCTGCTCGCCGCCTATGCGCCCATCCTGAGGCGCGTGCTCGACCGCGCGGACGTGGTGCTCGCGTCATCGCCCAACATGGTCGAACACAGCCCGTTCCTCTCTGAGATCGCCGAGAAATGCCGCGTGATCCCCTACGGCGTGCATGTGGAACGCTACGCCGACACGCCCGAGCTGCTCGCGCGCGCCGCCGAGCTTCGCTCGGGCCACGGCCGTCCTATCGTGCTCTTCGTTGGCAGGCTCGTGTACTACAAGGGCCCCGAGGTCTTGATGCGCGCGATGGCCGACGTCGATGCCGACGTCGTGGTGATCGGGCGCGGTCCGCTCAAGCCCGAGCTCGAGCGCATCGCCGCTGAGGCCGCGATCGTCGACCGCGTCACCTTCCTTGACCCCGTCGATGACGCCGAGCTCGCCGCCTGGTACCACGCGGCGGACGTCTTCTGCCTGCCGAGTGTCGCGCGCTCGGAGGCCTACGGGCTGGTCCAGCTGGAGGCGCACGCCTCGGGCACGCCCACTGTCTCGACAACGCTCACCACGAGCGTCCCGTTCGTGAACAAGGACGGTGTCACGGGCCTCACCGTGCCGCCGGGTGACGTGGCGGCGCTTACCGAGGCGCTGCGCTCGCTCGTCGCCGATGAGTCGCTCCGCACGCGCCTCGGCGCGCAGGCGCGAGAGCGTGCGTTCGCGGACTTCTCGGTGGAGCGCATGGTCGACCAGACGCTTCAGGTCTACGCCGAGCTGGGGGTGAGTGCGTAGCATGGTCCGCAGCAGGTTCGTGGTGCTCTCGGTCATCTTAGACGCGCTCTTCGTGAACGCGGGCATCGTGATCGCGTTCTTCATCCGGTTCGGTGGCGAGCTCCCGACATTCAACTTCGAGCCGTACGTGGCGCTTTCGCCGCTCATCACGGTGCTCTATCTGGCGGCCGGCTACATCTTCGGCCTGTACGAGCCGGAGCGGACGGAGGGCACGTGGGAGCTCGTGCGGGCCGCGTTCCAGTCTGTCACGCTCGGTATGGTGCTCACCGTGGCCGTCGCGTTCTTCGCCGGTCCCCGGTTCTTCTCGTTCAGCCGACTCGTGCTCCTCATCGCATGGGCTGTCCAGTTCGTCCTGCTCGTGGGCTGGCGGAGTGTGCTCCTGCGCTTCACCTCGGTGCTCTGGCCGGAGCAGCGCATCCTCATCGTGGGCACGAGCGATCTTGCGGTCGAGCTCGCCACCGAGCTCGAGCATCGCGCCGGCTGGGGTTACCGTGTCGTCGGCCTCGTGCGGCGGGCTGAGCCGGAAGACGAGGCGGACTCGGCGTTCCCCGTGCTCGGGAGCGCACACGATGTCGCCAGCATCGTGGAGCGCGAGAGCATCGACCGTATCATCATCGCGAGCCCCACCGCCCATCGAGAGCTCATCGAGGAGATGGCGCTCGGCAATGAGTCCGACGTGCGCGTGGAGGTCATCCCGGAGCTCTACGAGATATTCATCGGCACGGTGGACAGCACCGTTTCGGACATCCCGCTCATGGAGCTCACGCGTCCCGCGGCGCCCGGCTGGTACCTGAGCACGAAGCGCCTGCTCGACATAGTCACGTCGCTTGCGGTACTCATCGTGCTGAGCCCGCTGCTGCTGCTGGTCACGCTCGCCGTGCTCGTCACGATGGGCTGGCCCGTCTTCTTCACGCAGGAGCGGGTGGGAAGGCGCGGGCATACGTTCGACGTGATCAAGTTCCGCACGATGGTGAAGAACGCCGAGGCGCTGTCCGGCCCGGTGCTCGCCGAGGAGGACGATCCGCGCATCACCTCACTCGGCAGATTCCTCCGGGCCTCTCGCATCGACGAGCTCCCGCAGTTGGTGAATATCCTGGCCGGACAGATGAGCTGGGTCGGACCGAGGCCGGAGCGGCCGCACTTCGTGGACCAGTACGTTGAGGAGATTCCCGGGTACCGTGAGCGGCTCAAGGTGAAGCCTGGCGTGACCGGTCTCGCACAGGTGAGCGGCGGGTACGCGACCACCCCCGAACGCAAACTCAAGTTCGACCTCATCTACATGTATCATCAGAACCTGCTGATGGACCTTCAGATCCTCGTCGAGACCGTGCGGGTCGTGCTCACCGGCCGCGGTGCCCGATAGGAGAGTGCGCGTGGCCAAGCGTGACCAGAAGAAGACCGGGACCTCCGCAAGCGTGGCCGTTCAGGCCGAGCCTGCGATGGACCTGTGGGACCGTATCGCCTGGGTGTGCCTGCACCTTCTGGTGGTGATGGTGCCGCTCGCCATGTCCAACCTCGGCCCGTTCAACAGCAACGGCGTCCCGTTCACGTACGACCAGTTCGACATCCTGAAGGTCTTCCTCGAGCGTGGTCTCATGCTCGCCGCTGTCTCCGCCTGGCTGATCGGTCTGCTGGTGCGCGGCGGTCGCGTGCGGTTCACGCGGGGCGAATGGGTCCTGGTCGCGTTCCTCGCGTGGCTGGTGATCACGACCATGTTCTCGGTCCATCCGGCCACGGCGGTCTTCGGCAAGTACCGGCGTTTCGAGGGACTCATCTCGTTTCTCACGTACGGTGTCACGTTCTTCATGGGACTGCAGATGGCGAACACTCCACAGCGGCTGCGCTCGCTCGCCCGTTCGCTCGCCGTCGGTGGCCTGGTCGTGTCCGCCTACGGGGCGCTGCAGGTCGTCGGCACGGTGGGTCTTGGCGTGGCGCGCGTGCTCCAGCCCGCAGTCACTGTGCTCGCCGTGGCGGGCCCCACCGCGCTCGCTTACATGGCGATTGCCCGGTCGGGCGAGGATCGGGACCGCAAGGTGGCGTACTGGATCGGCGCGGCGCTCGCGCTGCTGGCTGGCGTGATGCTCTCGGCCGGCCTCTCGCAGAACATCGATATCGCGGTCAGCACCGGCGTTCAGCCGGTTGCGCTCGACCCTATCCGGTGGGGCGCGCTTCCCTTCGAATCGAACCGTGCGTTCTCCACATTCGGCAATCCTGACCTCCTCGCCGGGTACCTCATCTTCCCGTTCGCCATCACGCTCGGGCTTGCGCTCTCCGAGAAGCACCCGCTGTGGCGCACGCTCTACTGGGTGTTCACGCTGTTCAACGTGTTCGTGGGCATCACCAGCTACGTGCGCGGCGCGTGGATCGGAGGGGTGGTCGCGCTTGGGCTGGTCATCTTCGCCTACCAACGCTCGCGGCAGGGTACCGGCATGCGCCTCACGCCGATGGATAAGACGCTTATCGGCGGCACCGCGGCTACCGGCGTGGCAGTCGTCGTGGCGAGTTCGCTTCGGCCTGACGCGGTACGCAACGTGATCACGCGCGTGATCTCGATCTTCCAGTTCGACCAGGGCAGCGCGCAGACGCGGTTCCAGATCTGGGAGGCTGCGCGTGCCGCGATCGCCGAGCGTCCGATCTTCGGATGGGGCGCCGACACGTTCCGCCTGCTCTTCCCGATGTTCAAGCCGAGGGAGTACGTCGAGGCCGCAGGCTACCTGTCGGTCGCGGACAACGTGCACAACTACCCGCTCCAGCTTGCCAGTGGCATCGGCATTCCCGGCGCGCTGCTGTTCTACGGCGCGGTCGGCGTCGCGCTCGTGAGCGCCGCCAGGGCGTCGTTCGCGAAGGGAACGGCCGGCCGCAGCCTCGTGCTCGCCGGCTTCTGGGCAGCGGTGGCCGGCTACGTCGTCCATCTGATGTTCGGCCTCTCGGTGACCGGCTCGACCATCATGATGTGGCTAGCGCTCGGCGTGCTGCTCAGCCCCGCATCGGCCGAGTTCGACGTCGCGGCCCCGCAGTGGAAGGCGATCGGGATCGCGCTGGTCGCCGTCGCGTTCCTCGTGGGCGGTGTGCTCAACGTCCGCTACATCGTCGCCGATACGCACTATCTCGCCGGACGGGTCCTCACCAGCGGTTCGGAGCGCGTCGCGGAGATCGAGCGAGCGATCGAGCTCAACCCCTACAACGAGATGTACCGTCTCGAACTCGGCACGGCGTGGCGTGACCTGTTCCAGTCGTCCGCGCGCTCCTATGCGCAGAGTGCGCTCTCCGGCGCCGCCGACGCCGGGCTGCTCGAACAGACGCTCGAGCTGTACGCTCGTGCCCAGGCAGCCTACGAAGACGTGATCGACTACGTTCCGCAGGAATACGACACTTACGTCTTCCTGGCCAACCTGCATAACGAAGCCGCGACGTACGTCGATTCGGCGTATGCCGAGCGAGCCGTCGACGTAGCCAAGCAGGGGATCGTCGTCGAGGAGTTCGGGCCGGCCATCAGAGTCCAGCTCGCCATGTCGTACCTGGTGCTGGACCGCCCGGCGGACGCCATCGAGGCACTCGAGTTCGCAACCTCGCTGGATCCGAACTACAGCCAGGCCTACGTCATCCTGGCACAGGCGTACCGCCAGGAGGGGCGGACCGACGACGCACGCGCTGCGCTCACGCACGTGCTCGAGCGGTATCCGGGCAATGCCGAGGCACAGCAGGCACTACAGGCTCTCGAAGCCAGCGAGTCCGCCACACCGGGTCAGTGACCAGGGAGAGACGATGAATGACGCCTCTGCGATTCCGAGCACGACCATCGAGCGGTTGCCGATGTATCTGCGGTGTCTGCTCGAGGCGCAGTCGCAACGCATGCCGCTGGTGAACTCGCAGATCCTCGCGGACATGTGCGGCACGAATGCGGCGCAGGTCCGCAAGGACTTCTCGTACCTCGGCGAACTCGGAACCCGCGGTATCGGCTACGACGTCAACGCGCTCGTGGCGCACATCTCGTCCGTCCTCGGCATCACGGAACTGCGGCGCGCGATCCTTGTGGGCTTCGGCCGCTTCGGCAGTGCGCTGCTCGGCTATCCCGGATTCGCGGACCGCGGGTTCGAGATCGTCGCGGTGCTCGACGCAGACCAGGGGAAGGTCGGCACCCAGGCGGACGGCGTGACCGTGACCGATGTCGCCGACCTGGAGGACGTGGTTGCCGGGACCGGTGCCGAGATCGCGATCCTGGCGACGCCGGCCAGGGCTACGCAGGCCGTCGTCGAACGGCTGGTGGGCGCGGGCATACGCGGTATCCTTAATCTCGCCCCGGTGCGGCTGAGTGTGCCCGAGGGCGTTGCCGTGCGGCAGGTCTGCCTCTCGACCGAATTGCAGGTCTTGTCGTTCTACCTGGCACAGAAGGCGCTGTAAAACCTGATGTTCGATCCGCGGGGATTGGAGCGACACGTGGCCCGAGTACGACCCGATGCATCGGCCGATGACGTCACGGACGCCGTAGCCAACGCTGCCGGGCCGGAGTCCTCCGCAGATCGGCGTACGGGTGCGACGGACGCGGCGGAACTCATCCCCGGCTGGCTGGCGCTCCTCGTTCTCATCCTGCTCCTGGCAGTCGCCGGACTGGGTGGCTACCTCATCAGGGGCGCGCTCACCGGCAAGCCTGTCACGACACCCACGCAGCTGGCGGTCGACGAGATGGAGCAGCAGCTCGAATCCGACCCTAATGATCCCGAGCGGCTGCTCGCGCTCGGCTACGCCTACCAGCAGGAGGGCCGCTACGACGAGGCGCTCGGCCTGTACGAACAGACGCTCGCCCTCGATCCCGGCAACACCGGCGCGCTCTTCAACAAGGGTGTGGCGTTGACACTCCTCGGCAAGTCCAAAGAGGCCGAGGTGGCGTACTGGGACGTGCTCGAGGTGGCGCCCGATCACGCGCTTGCGGCGAAGGCGCTCGGCGATTACTACGTCGGCAAGAAGCAGTACAAGTCCGCGCTCACGGCGCTCGAGCCGGTGATCGCCGTGCAGCCGCAATACGCCGACTTGCAGTACCTCGCGGGCTACTCGTGCGAGCAACTCGGTATCACCGAGACGGCGATCACCTACTACCGCGGTGCGCTCAGCTACGACCCGGACGATCAGGGCGCGAAGGACGGACTCGATCGACTCGGCGCAACGGAGCAGGCACAGTGACGACACCCTCTCTCGACGACATGCTGGAATCGCTGCCCCCCATCGACGACCCCGTGGAGTCTGCAGCCGGAGATGAGCCCGCAGTCGAGACGCCGCAACGCCGCGGTTTCGCACTCACGCCCAGGCGCGCGTTCGGCCTGCTCGCTATCGTGCTCGCGCTCGTGCTCGTAGGTCTGGTGGCGTACCTGCTGTGGTTCGTGGGCCGGCCCGAGTCGCTCGTCGACCTGCCGGCAGTGCAGGGAGTCGATCCGGTCTGGCAGGTGTATGGCCCCGGCGAGGGCGATCTGCCACTGTTCGACCGGCCGATGGGCGTCGCGGCGGGCAACGGCGGCAGGATCTACGTGACGGACAGCGGGAACAACCGCATCTGTGTCTTCGACTCAACCGGCCGGTTCATCAAGCAGTTCGGCACGTTCGGCATCGCCAAGCCAGCCGCGGGCTACAAGGCCACGTACGTTGCCGGAGCGCTCAACTACCCCGTCGGGATCGACACCGATGATGACGGGAACGTCTACGTGGCCAGCTTCTACAACGACTCTGTCGAGGTGTTCGACGCCGAGGGGGAACCGCTGCGGCGCTTCCCCGATCCCGCGCTGCCGGTGGGTCAGGGGAGTTCCGGCTACGGTGGAACGGGGATCGCGGTCACTGATGTCGCGGTCAGCGGCGACCGTGTCTACGCCCTCGACGCCTACCAGGTGTTCGTCTTCACCACCGAGGGAGAGTTTGTCGACCAGTGGGGCAAGCCGGGTACCGCGCCGGGCGATCTCGATCACCCCAACGGCATCGCGGTCAGCGACGATGGCTCGACGGTCTACGTCTCCGACTCCAACCACGCTCGCGTGACGGCCTTCACCACCGAGGGCGAGGTGTTGTGGCAGGTGGGCGACATCCCCGAGGGCATGAGCGACTCGGAAGCCGGTGCGCTCGAGCTGCCGAGGGGTCTCACGGTGCTGCCCGACGGCTCCATCCTTGTGGCCGACGTGTTCGCCTTCACGCTCGTGCGCATCAGCGCACAGGGCGAGGTCCTGGGCGACTACGGCGAGCGCGGGGTCGACCCGGGGCAGTTCAACTTCAGCAACGACGTCGAGGCGTTCAGGAGCTTCGTGGCGATCGCCGATAAGGAGAACGGGCGCCTGCAGCTGGTGCGCCTGACAGACTGATCCCTCCTGCGCATCGTGCACGCGGAAACAGCGAGAGGTCTTGCAGGTGTGCCGATAGTGAGTGTGGAACTGCTCTCGTGAATGCTAGACTGACTGTGGCGCAGGGGTGCGCACACGCCCCGTTGCTCCACACTCATGCTCGGGGGAGGTCAGTTGGGCGAGCCGGATGTCGAGGTAGACGTCGTCCCAACGGACGGCGAAGAACAGGGCGGCACGACGAATCGCCGCGGGCGCGGTGTGTTTGCAGCCGTTCTGCTGCTGCTTCTCGTCCTGTGCGGCGTCACGACGATCACACAGACCTACGTCACCGCCGGCGATGACCAGGTCCTTCGCAGCGTCACCCGCAATCTCGAATGCCTGCAGTGCCACGTCGAGCTCATCCCCGAGTTCTCACGGGACGTCGTTCACAACCCGTTCGAGTCGGAGCGGTGCACCACGTGTCACACCCCGCACGGTGAGATCGAGACGACCACCATCATCGCCGGGATCACCCAGGTCTGGAACCGCACGCGGACGCTCGTGGAGTGGCTGCCGCTCAAGATCGTGCTCGACGTCTTCGGCACCGACGAGGAAGTGGCCGAGGGCGACGGCGGTGACGCAAAGAGTACGACCGAGAAGCAGGTGAAGGGCGAGGAGTCCGAGCTCGTCATGCCGCTTTCCGAGTTGTGCTGGATGTGCCATGGCAACATGGGCCCGCAGGCCAACTCGGAGTACACGCATGCACCGTTCGTGAACGGGAACTGCATCGACTGCCACAACCCGCACGCGTCGGACATCGACAGCATGCTGAATGCGAGCGTCGAGGACCTCTGCATCACCTGCCACCCCATCGGCGAGGAACTCGGCCGCGCACAGGTGCACGCCCCGGTCGATGGCTTCCACTGCACCAACTGCCACGATCCGCACGGCTCGGCGTACAAGGGCATGCTCGTCGACAACCAGCGTGACCTGTGCTTCACCTGTCACCCGTCGGTGGCTTCGCGAATGGGCATGCAGGTCGTCCACGGGCCGATCCTGAGCGACGCGTGCACCGACTGTCACGAACCGCACGGCTCGAACTTCATGCCCCTCCTGCGCAACGGTCAGCCCGCACTGTGCTATGGCTGTCATCCGGGGATCCAGAACGACTTCCTGAAGGCCAGCCATCATCCGGTGGGGACGATCTCGCTTGATTGCACGGGGTGTCATGACGCGCATGCCACCGACTACGGGGGGCTGCTCTACGACGACGACAACGGCATCTGCTACGACTGCCACGCACGGCCGATCCAGGCGACCTACGACAAGTCTGCGCATACCGAGACCCCGTGCTGGGGGTGTCATACTCCGCACGGCTCCGACTACGGGCCGCTGCTCAAGGCGCCCCAACCCGAGGTGTGCTTCTCATGTCATGCCCGGAGCGGATACGACGATGCTGCGGGCGGGTATCACAACCATCCGGTCCGGCCGGTGTACTACGACGTGAACGCGAGGAAGGCCCTCACCTGCACGACGACGTGCCACGATCCGCACGGTTCCGCTAGGGGGTTCAGCCATCTGCTACGCCAGTACGAGGCCGGGCTGGACGGCAACTGCCTGATCTGCCACGCAGTGGTACCTGGGCAGGTTGTCGGCGTTGACTTCTGAGCCGGCCGCGACTGAGGCGTCCCCGGTCGTCGAACGGCGTGCTCCGCGGAGGCTGGTCGCAATCGGGGTCGTTGTGGCGATCGCCGCAACGGCCGCACTCGGCGCCTATCTCGCTCGCGATCCCTTCGCCGACCTGCCTGATGACCCCTCAGTTACCGTGAATCTCGCCGGCGTCCTTCCCGCTGAGGGCGAGGAGCCGCTCATCAAGCCAGCGGGCGTCGCCATGAGCGGGAACCGGGTCTACGTCGCGGATGCGGGTGCCGGCACGGTGCGGATCTTCGATCGGTACGGCCGCGACAAGGGTCGGATCGTGCTCCCCGGAACCAACGGCGCGATCGCGGGCCCTATCGCGATCGCGATCGATGACGCCGATCGGCTCGCGGTGGTCGACAGCGTGAGCGGGCGGGTCCTCGTGCTGTCTGCCGCCGCGTCCGAATCGCCGGAGGTCCTGTTCGCGCTGGGAGGCGAGGTCCCGGACGCGGCGCCGGCGCGCGCGGTGAGTGTGGCCTTCGTGCGGCGGGAATTCTACGTGGCTGATACGGCCGACTCGTCCGTCAAGGTCTACGACGAGGATGGCGCGCTGGTGCGCCAGCTCGGATACGTAGCCGGTGAGTCGTCTGAGGAGCACCCGGGCGGCGTGATGGCTACCGCTGATTCCGTGTTTGTCTCGGACACGTCGAGCGGGCGAGTCGTGGAACTCGACAGCGAGACGGGTGATTTCGTTGGTGAGTGGCCGGACACTTACACCCTGCCGAGGGGTCTGACCGCGGTGGGTGATGGCTTCGCCCTCGCTGATGTGCTAGGTCAGGCGGTCTATGTCTGCGACCAGGCGGGTGCTCGGACCCACACAATCAATGCCGAAGCGGTCCCGGAGGCGGAGTTCGGCTTGCTCGAGGGCGTGGCGTGGGATCCGGCGAAGTCGAGGCTCTACGTGACCGATTCGGTCACCCACAGGGTGGGCGTCTTCAATGTGCGGCTTCCATGAGTGCCTGGTATAGTGACCGGAAGGGGATCCGTGCTCGGAATCGCGTCGTTGCGGGGGCGACGCGGGGGCTGAAAGACGATCGGGATGATGCTGCACCATCACAGGCGAGGGTCATGCTGAGCCACGGGGCCACCGACGGTCCCGCGTCTGACGTTGCCCGCCGACGGCACCGTCCTGACCTGCCACGAGTGTGCGCAGCTCTTACGGTCACCATCCTGGTGCTCATCATCGGCCTCGCCAGTGCTCCGCCTGCTACCGCTGCGACGGCGCACGCGAACGCGGATGATCCGGCGCACCTGAACCCCGATTGCCAGGCCTGCCACCAACTCCACATCGCCCCCACCGAGCGCAGTCTGCTCTCGGGGGTCAGTGAATCAGCAGTGTGCTACACGTGCCATGGCACCACCCCCACGTCCCCCGAGTGGTGGAACATCTACTCCGGTACGGCCAACTCGTTCTTCGTCACCGCGACCGGCCCCACAAGTGGGCACTCGCTCGAAGACGTCACGGATCCCGCCGGCTCCGTCGACCTCACCAACTCCTGCACGGGCTGTCACGGCGTGCATGGAGACCCCGATTTCAGGGCCAACCTGCCGGCCAACGAGCAGGTGGTGGGCGTCACGATCGACCCCGCGAACCCTCGTTCGTGGTGCCTTTCGTGCCACAACAGCACGCACTCGTGGTGGACGAGCGTGCCGGAGGTTCCGGCGCGAACGGCGGCCGACTACAACGCGCTGATCCAGGACCCCACCCGCGATGCGAGCGGCTATCCGGACGAGGGCACCTTCCCCGGCGCGGACTTCTACGCAACGAGCACCAGCCTGCACGCCAACATCCCCGCATGGGAGATCGAGAGCATGGTGACCGACCCCGCCGAGCCAGTCACCCGCGTGGCGGGCGACTGTCTGTGGTGCCACGCATCGCACCGCAGCGACACGGCGTACGACGGCCTGCTTGCCGGGTACGGACCGTCGGTACCCGCGGACACTACAACGGGCGGGTACGCTCAGCTGTGCTTCGAGTGTCATGGGAACAGCTCGGAGGGCAAGACCTCGGAGGTTTACGCTTCTACCGGCGCCACCAAACTCGATGATGCCTACTGGGCCGCTGCAGATGCCGGCGGCGACGCGGAGGGCGCGCCCGACATCTACTCGTTGGTGACGGCGGGCGGCGGGAGTTCCGGGCACCGGATCCTGACGGAGAACGCGTGTTACGAGGTCGGCTCTCCGTTGCCGTGCTACGAGTGCCATAACCCGCACGGCTCGAAGAACGGCAACTTGACCATGTTCTCCGATGCGCTCGGCGCGGATCTCGACACGTCGACCGCCGAGGGTGTGAGGCGCTTCTGCTTCACGTGTCACACGTCGTACGACACCGACCTCGTCACGGGCCGACCGTACGGCTGGGACAGTATCGCGGCGGCCTATGTTCCGGTGGCCGCCGATGCGGAGATAGTGGGTCTTCCGCGCGATGCAAGCGCCGCCACCGAGGAGAACCGGCTGCGTCTCTGGCAGGTCAGCACCGGTCACGATCATGACGACACCCAGGACTGTCTCGCCGCGTGTCACGGGGACGTGCATGCGCCGATGGGCTCGCCGGTCGGTGCGACGAACTGCTTCGATAGCTCGTGCCACAGCGCGCTTCACGGGATGGTGGATGACACCACCTCGTATCACCACGTGCTGAACTCGGCCTCGCCCGATCAGCCACCCGCCGAAGGGGTCTACCCAACGTTCTCGGCGACCACGCAGGAGCTGTCGTGCGTGAGCTGCCACATGGACCATACAGCGTGGAAGGACCTGGGCAACTCGTACAACCTGAGAAGCGATGCGCTCGTGAGCGATCCGACCGCGAGCAACACCGATGAGGGCCTGTGCCTGAGCTGCCACTCGTACACGCTTCCTTTCAGAATCTACCGCTCGGCCGAGGGCGGAGCCGGCATCGTACCGACACCTTCGGGGCAGGCGGACAACGCGCTACCAGCGACCGCCGTGATGCGCGTGGAGGACGACTACTGGGTCGATTCGCCGCACAACTACCCGGCGAAGACGTACTTCACCGATGAATCGGAGTTCGTCGGCAACTGCGCGAAGTGTCACGGTACGCTCGAGCCAGGTCAGTACACGGCGACGACGCCATACTCGTTCACGGTGCACTACTCACCGGAGCAGCGGCTCCTCAACGCACTCGGCCAGGACCGGTCGAGTCTGCCCGCGCCTCAGACGGCGGCGATCAACGAAGAGGACATGCGCTTCCGCTGTCACAGCAACTCGCCCGATAAGCTCGGCGCGAGTACGTACGACTACTACGGCACGCAGCCGATGAGTACCGCCAACCGGGCCATCGGCGCGCAGATTGATGGCAATCCGTTCGGCCATAAGCCTGGCGCTTACTACATGAAGCATCCGATCTCATCGATCGACGAGACGCAGGCGTATCTGGGTACGGTGACAGCGGGCGTACCGGTGAACAAGCACGTGGAGTGTGCCGACTGCCACAACCATCACATCGTGGGCAAGGCGCGCCACGTCTACGGGACTGACAATCGCGTCTCTGATGCGATCAAAGGCGTGCGCGGTGTTGGCTTCAAGTCGGGCGAGCTTGCGAATCTCGCTCTCGTGAACTGGCCGACATCCGACCCGATCAGCTACGGCAGCGGCGTGAATGATGAACTCGAGTACAAGCAGATGGCGACGTACGAGTACGAGATCTGCTTCAAGTGCCACTCGAGCGCAAACGCCGACAGCGGCGGGAACGTCGCGCTCGGCGCCTGGGGCGGCACGATGGAATGGACCGTGTGGCCGGCAGGCACCACGGGGACGAACGCTGCGGTAGACAACTGGACGAACGTGGCCCTGGACTTCAACGTGGGCAACAACTCGCGACACCCGGTCTTCGCGACGCTCAGCGGTTACTACTACCCCACGGCAGACGCCGCGACGATGTCACTGATCAACAACTACACAGATATCGTCGCACGGGGGACGAGCAGTCTGGAGGACGGACAGGTATCCAACGGGTGGAGTCCGAACGACACGATGATGTGCTCGGACTGTCACGGCGATTCGAACGCACCGATCGCCATGATCGAGTCTCCTCCAGGGAGCGGCAGCTGGATCACGAACCCCCTCGCCGAGGATGTTCCGCAGGGGCCGCACGGCGCCTCGGTCCGCTTCTCCCTTCGTGGCCCGGCGACCGACTGGCCGGTGCGAACGGATCTGGCTACACCGCGCCTGATCACGCTCGCCGACATGGCCGATGCCAGCTACACCCGCCTGTTCTGCAATAACTGCCACCCGAAGGCGCGCCTCACCACGAACAGGGCGCACTCGGCAGGCGGCAACAACCATGGCAACATCGCGTGTGTCGGCTGTCACGTTCTGATACCGCATGGTTCGAAGGTCTCACGTCTGATTGGCGACCGAGACACGATGCCCCTCAGGTATGCGTATCAAGGCAACCGCAACACCATGATGGTCAACAGCTTCATCAAGACGTCGGGAACCTACGGCCGGGACAACTGCTCCGTTCCGTTGAACAGTAGTTGCGACACGCACTCCAAGGGTCACAACACCATCGGCAATCAGACCGGTGGCAGCTGGGAGAACTGGTAGGACGTGCCGTTCGCATGGCGCCTGGCCGTCAGCCTGCTACCATCACTAAATGCGCCGCTTCCTCGACATCCTGACCTCTCGTCGCACGTCGATGGCCCTTATGGCGTTCGTGGCGGTCTTCGGCGCGCTCGGAGCGTGGATCCCGCAGTCATCACTCGGCTACGGCGACGTGCTCGCGATATGGCGTGAGAAGAACCCGCTCGTGGCACGCATCGCCGATGCGCTCGGCCTGTACGGCATCTTCTCGTCGTGGTGGTTCCTCACGATTCTGGGAGTGTTCGCGCTTGCGCTCGGGGTCGCCACTGTCCGGATGATCGGCGCTGCATGGCGCTGGCAGCGCGGAGCCGTGCGGCAGCCGCGAACGGTCCTCCCGGGGTCGTCCATCGACGAAACAGCGCTCCGGGCTCGCTCCGCCGGCTTCCGCGAGCGACGGCTTCCCGGTTCGGCCCGCGTCTTCGTGCGCCACGGCGTGGGTGTCTGGGCGTCCGCCGTGTTGCACGTCGGCCTGCTGGTGTCCCTCGTCGCGGCGAGTGTCGCGCTCTCGCTCACCGGCGGCGCGATCCTGGACCTGTCGGTGAGCGAGGTCCGGATGCCCGGTGATGACTACTACTCCGTCGGGGACGCCTCATCGCCGCCCGAGATCGGGCTCCCGATACGCCTCGACGACATCGAGACCGAGGTTTGGCCCTCCGGCGCGCTCAAGGCGATGTCGGCCACGCTCTCGACGCTTGGCGATGATGGTATGTGGACCCCACGCACCGTACGCGTCAACCACCCGCTGCGTATGAGCGGCACCACCATCTACGCGCAGCCCGGCGACTTCGGGGAGGCGGCATTCCTCATATTCACCGCTGCAGACGGGACGGAGTACCCGGTCCGCATGGAGTTCCTGTTAGCTGAAGAGGGGCAGTTCGTCTACACCGATGAGCCGTTCATCATCGGCGGCGTGGCCATCGAAGGTCGCTGGGACCCTTACACCATCCGTGATCCAAAGCCGCTCGGGCTGCGTCCTGCCGATGATGATTCTGCCGCACCCGTGACACTGGCACCGGGCGAGACCGCCACCGTGGCAGGCCTTTCGGTCGAGTTCGTCGGCACGGCGGAGTGGGCGCGGTTCATCGTGCAGCGCTCGCCCAGCGCGATCCCGCTCTTTCTCGGTTTCGCGATCATCGGCCTCGGCTCGCTCATGCTCTACACTTGGATCCCGCGCGAACTCGTTCTCGAGGTGACCGATGAGGGCGTGATGTACTCCTGGCACGCCATGCGCATGCCGCGCGCGTACCTCGCCGAGCGTGATGCCATCCTGGGGATCACCCCGGATGCGGGGGAGGAGCGGTGATGGAGCAGGCGCTCATGCTGGAGATGCGGGTGCACGTGGTCGCGCTCGTGGGCTACGCGGCGGCGGTCGGGCTCCTGCTGTTCGGCACGACGATGTCCAAGCCCGGACTCGTCCGCGTGGCGCACACGGTTGCCCTGGTTGCACTTGCCATCCACACCATCGCGCTGGGGCTCCGGTGGTACGGCGCCGGACACGGCCCCTACCTCACGCGCTACGAGGTGCTGTCCTCCAACGCCTGGGTGACCATGACGTTCGTGCAGGCGCTCAGATGGCGCCAGCGCTCGAGCGAAGGACTGGCGGTGCTGGTGTACCCGGCGGTGCTCTTGTTGTTGGGGCTGGCGGTCTACACCGGACCGGAGGTGCAGCTGCTCCCCCTCACGTTCCGCGGCATCTGGCTCGTCCTGCACGTCTGCTTCTACTTCGTGGCGTTCGCCGCGGCGCTCCTGTCCCTCGGCTACGGGGTGCTGCAGCTCGGTGGCACGGCTGCGCTCGCGCGGCGCGTACCGAACCTGCCCGACCCTGGTGCGCTCGATCGGGAGTCGTACCGTTTCGCCGGGCTGACGTTCGCCTTCTGGGGCATCGGGATGCTTACGGGCGCGATATGGGCCTACTACTCATGGGGGCGCTTCTGGGGGTGGGACCCGGTCGAGACCTGGTCGCTGGTGACCTGGTTCGTGTACGGCATCTACCTGCATGCCAGGCGGTTCTATGGCCTCAAGGGGCGCCGCGCGATACTGTTGTTGCTCGTCGGCTTCGGGCTCGCGATCGTGTCGCTCTTCTTCACGTCGTTCCTGACGACATCGCTTCACTCGGAGTACTTCCACTAGGTCACTAGGGAGACCACGCCGTGAAACGCGCAACTGTCGGCGTCACCCTCGCCCTCGCGCTGC
>WOYI011468725.1_pt2 | contig 27198 bp, 26 predicted proteins | sample 6423411 | NCBI WGS metagenome assembly WOYI01 (sample SAMN13441803, study PRJNA592873) | oil field metagenome | biome: oil field; feature: oil-well bore; material: oil-contaminated soil; isolation source: oil-contaminated soil from oil-well borehole | place: Germany: Wietze | collected 2016-10-18 ...
GGGGCTGGTTTTTTGTGTGTCTTTTTCTTTGGATCGTCGGGTTTCCCGCATATTTAGCCATGCGAGGTAAATATAAAGCGGCCAATCGGCAATCGATTTAATTTTTAGAAGCATCACGGTTGCTGACTGATGCCGATGTTGTATTTACGTTGCATGAACTGTCTGATGATGAACAGGATATCAGGAAGACGCTGTTTTATCCATTGTGAAGAGAAGTTTTCGGAGGGCCGTACAGATGGTAACCAAAAAGATTGAACCAGTCGTTGAATATTGCCGGAACAGGATTCGACGGCGGTTAGATTTAAGTATCTTACCGGACATACAGATACAGGTTAGAAATTTTGAAGGACCGGATCGCGGCGGTTATTACAAGATTCGGCCGAATGTATGGAACATCATTGAACCGGCTGAATTCTGGTGTGAAACCGGTTATTTTAAAAAGGTTGTCGGGCAGCTCCGCAAAGAATACCCTCAGTTGCATAGGAATACCAACTGGCGGATTCCCTTGAAGCCTTTCCTGATTGAGCCGATTATTAGTTTTGGCAGTTCAGCTTTGAAGATCACGGGCGGCATCAACTGGATTGTTACGGGCGTGTTGAAGAACAAAGAGAAATACTGTGCAGTTTTAGACGTGGAAGTGCGACCGATGTTCAGGAAGTGTGGCCTGGCTGATCTCATGAAGCATACGGAAATGGAATTGGCCAGGCGTGAGAAATGTGATTTCATTCAGACTTGGCATTGGGCTGGTAATCCGAATTTCAATGCGGCAATCGTTCCCGGTTTAAAAAGAGGATTTACTCTTTATCATGGGCAGTCTCATGATGGCGATGTCTATGAAGACCGGGGCTATGTCCACCTGAGATATTACTTTGACGGAACAAAAAAACGAAGTGTGCAGGTAAAAACGAAAGACAGCAAAGTGTTTTCGAGTCCGGTCGATAATTATGCCATCATTGATTATCTGGAAGCTTGCCCGAATCGCTATCCCGGCAGAATGATCAACAATATTGAGGAATACGGCAAGTCAAAAGTGAAGATAAAGAAGGTCAAGCACGGCGTGGAAAATGTTAAAAGGGATTCAGACAGGCAACGGATATTCATTGCCGAAGGTACGGCCGGATTTGAATATACAAGGCAAAGAAATACCTATCAAACCGGTGATACGCTGTCATTTTGTCCGGCGGTAAGGATCGACTGTTGTGAAAAAAGCAATAAAAATCAAGCTGACTTGAATCACGTTTTTGATAACATTTACGAGTTTCACTTCAAACCGATTTCCATGCTTCATTCTAAAGACCCGCTTATGCGTTCCGGCGAGGATTATGTTCTGGAGATATCAAAGGACTTACGATTTTTTTACTCCACCATTCACCAGGACAAAGATAGGAGGTTCCGCTTGAAGATTGGCCAGTGGTACAAAGGCTGCGGAACTTTGTCTATTGGCAATCATCGCGACTCTATTTGCGACAAGGCTCCGTCTCTGATGAAAGACGCTCTGACCACGGGGAAATTGGTTGGTATTTCAGAAAAGCTAATAAATGAGGATACTTGGGGCAATTATCAAAAGCAAGTAAAACGGTTAAATTGTGGGAAAGGCACATACAGAGATATGGAAGAATTTAAGCTGGATATGTTGTCGCCTTCCATGAAAAAACCTGTTGAATTTCAATCAACGGATTTACCAGAACCATGTTGTAACTTTACGGAGCTGATTTTCTGCATCGATATTACAACGCAATCTTTTTAAAGATCATCATGCCCAGTCTTGAAGATCATTGCCGGGAGTTTTCTTCACCCTCACCTCAGAATGGTTCCTGTTTTGATGATATTAACCCGTTGAATCTGATCGGCCGGAAAGCCCAGGACATGCTGGATGATGTCGATCGGGCGGACGGAGCCGGTCTGGGCGTGCCGGACGGTTATGGCCACCTTTTTTTCTTTGGCGTCCAATGTCATCGTTTCGACAAAGGGGCGGATGTCACGGGTGGCGTTTTTTCCCTTGGATTGCCTGGAAATAGGGAACGATTCGGCGGCAAGAAATTGATCGATGCTTTTAGCCATGTTTTGCATCTTCTCTTCGTCCATGTCCGCGGGCATCATCAGGTCATAGGCAAAGCCGTAAAGTGCGCGGGCAAGGTCTTTTGCGGCATAAGACAGTAATTGCAGGTCCGTTATTTTAATGCCTTCCGGCAGGGCGGCGTTGATTTCATTTTTCAGCAAAGACAAGTCATTCGGATATTCAAAAGCGGTGACATCCATGTATTCCTGAAGGCTTTCCATGCCCACCGACGTGGCGGTGGAAAACGATATTTTGGGATGCGGATGAAAACCTGCCGAATAGGCCAGCGTAAGAGAACTGCGGCGCAGGGCGCGTGTCAACGCCATCGCCAGTTCCAGATGAGATAAGAAACGGGCGCTTCCGGTTTTGGCAAAGCTCAGGCGATAGACTTTTTCAATGGCAGCCGCGGAGGGCGACTTGACGTCCGCCGCCGCGGCCGGCAAATCTTTGTCCGAAAAAATATTTTGCGTTTCTGAAAAATCGCACACGCCGCAGTTCTGGCAGTCGTCGTAGCGACAATCAGGTGTGGCTGTCAGTTCATCGGACTTTTGTCTTTCCGAAAGCAGAAAGTCGCGGCTCACGCCGCAGTCGATGTTGTCCCAGGGCAGGGGTTCCGTCACGGTTCGTTCGCGCAAATAATCTTCAATATGGATTCCCGCTTCCCCTATAGCTTCCTGCCACAGATCGAAACGGAATATTTCACTCCAGCCGTCAAAGCGGCAGCCTTTTTGCCAGGCGAGCAAAAGCAGGTCGCCGATTTTTTCATCGCCCCGTGAAAACAGGCCTTCCAGAAGGCTCATCCGGGCGTCGTGCCATTTGACGCTGAGATTGCGGTTATTCATCCTCTGACGGATAAAATTCTGCCGGTTGTAGATTTCATCAAGGGAGAGCTGTTTTTCCCACTGGAAGGGTGTGTGCGGTTTGGGAACAAAGGTCGAAAGGCTGACGGTGACTTGGCCGCGGCGGCGCGCAGCACGCAGCGCCTGATAGGCCAGATCGACGATGCCGTCAAGATCGCGGTCTTCTTCGTGCGGCAATCCGATCATGAAATACAGCTTGATGGACTTCCACCCGGCGGCAAAGATTTGATCCACCGAGGCCAGCAGATCCCCTGCGGTATTGCCCTTGTTGATGATCTGGCGCATTTTGTCCGTTCCCGCTTCCGGCGCCAGGGTGAAACTGGTTTTGCGGGTGCGCCTGATTTCTTCGATCAGCGTCCGACTGAGCGACTCGACGCGCAGCGACGGCAGGGCCAGGGCGACTCTTTCGGCATAATGCTTTTTCATGAGATTTTGGATCAGCGGCTCAATGCAGCTGTAGTCTCCGGAACTGAGCGCCAATAGCGATATTTCGTCGTGACCGGTTGCCTGAAGAGCCTGATCGGCCATGTCCTCTATAAGCTTCGCGTTTCTTTCCCGGTAAGGGCGCCAGAGCATGCCCGCCTGACAAAACCGGCAGCCGCGTGTGCAGCCCCGGGCGATTTCCAGTACGATGCGATCATGGACGGTTTGCATAAGCGGGACAACCGGCAGGGTGGGATGCGGCCAGGCGTTAAGATCAATTGCCCTTCGCTTTTTTATCATTATGTTTTTGCCGTGTACGGCAGGAACGTAAATGCCTTGAATTTCCGCCAGTCTCTCAAGCATTGCGCTTCTTTTTATTTTCTGTTTTTTCCCCTTCGAGACGGCGGTGGTGATTTCCGCGACAGCTTCTTCGCCTTCTCCGATGACAAAGGCGTCGATGAATGTGCTAAGCGGCGCCGGGTTGAATGCGCAGGGACCGCCCGCGATGATCAGCGGATGGTGGTCCGGGCGGTCACTTGATTTGAGTGGAATTCCTCCCATATCCAGCATGTTGAGGATGTTTGTGTAGGACAGTTCATACTGCAGCGAAAAACCGATCACGTCAAAATCGGCCATCGGGCTCTTGGAATCAAGTGATGTCAGGGGCAGGCGGCGCAGGCGCAGCTGATGTTCCCGATCCGGCCAGGGGGCAAAACAGCGTTCGGCGGCCACATCAGGAAGCGCATTCAAGACGGAATAGAGAATCTGCAGTCCGAGATGCGACATGCCCACTTCATAGGTGTCGGGAAAGGCCAGCAAAAAGCGAACGTTGGCCTTTTCCTTGCGGACGGCGTTGACTTCCGTGCCGATGTAACGGCTGGGTTTTTCAGCGGCGGCCAATAGTTCATCGAGAATATCCTGGGTCATGATTTACTTTCCGTTTTGGGTTTGCGCCGTCCCGTTTACTCCGCCGGCTCGGGATAGGGATTTATCTGATATTTGAAGGGGTTAAACTTGATATCCCGCAGGATGGACAGCGCCATTTTTCGCGCGAAGTTCGGCGAAGACAGATAATGCAAAGAGTTTTTTTTAAACGTTTCCAGAAGTTCGGAGCGGACAACGGCCTCCTCGGCATCGGAAACAAAAGACCGCTCCAGTTTGTGATCGTAAGTCAGTTCACCGCCGAAAATATTTTTCAATTGAAGATAGTCGGCGGGGGAAGCAAAAAATGATTCCAAAACCTCGATTTTCACCTGAAAAGACAATTCGACTTTCACGGTATCCGCGGCGATGCGCCTTGTTAAATTATAAATGGTCAGTGTCAGGCCGTTGGGCAGATTGATTGTTTCAATTAGTTCCATCGATTTTCTGTTTCCTGCTGTTTTATTTTAACACGTCGCTCTCACAGGATAACGCGGCGGCAAGCAGGAGGCACCAGAGGCGTATTAATAATACGTCGAGGAAGCCGATGACCCCCACGTCTGGGGGCACGCGCGCCAACAAAGTTAGCCGAAGAGAACGGCGTGTTAATAGCATTTTTATTCTTGACCCGCAATGCCAATCCTTCTATAAGCAACCCAGTGATTTCTGCAATGATGAAAGATGGACTGCTATGGATGAATCCAATGCAATTTTATTGTTGTCCTGCCCGGATCGCAAGGGGTTAGTTGCCAGGCTTTCCAATTTTATTTTTCAAAACAACGGCAATATTGTCGCCGCCGATCAGTATACCTCAAAACGGGGAGAGTATTTTTTCATGCGCATGGAGTGGGAACTGAACGGTTTTGCACTCAGCCGTGAGGAAATTCCTATCGTGTTTGCTCCTTTGGCCCGCCAATATGACATGAAATGGACGTTGCACTTTACCGATTACAGGCCCCGAACGGCCATTTTTGTTTCAAAGCACCTCCATTGTTTGCACGATTTGATTCTGCGCCGTCACATGGGAGAGCTGGGCGCCGGCATTGAGGCCGTGATCAGCAATCATCCCGACGCGAGGGACCTGGTTGAACAGTTTGGAATCAAATTCTTCCATTTTCCCATGACGGCGGACAATAAACACGAGCAGGAAAACAGGCAATTGGCCCTTTTGCGGGAAATGAAAATAGATCTGGTGGTCCTGGCGCGCTATATGCAGATTTTTACGGGTGGATTCATCGGACAGTATGTCAACCGGATGATCAATATCCACCATTCATTTCTGCCGGCGTTTTCGGGGGGCAATCCCTACCAGCAGGCTTACGATCGGGGCGTGAAGATTATCGGGGCGACGGCGCATTACACGACCGAACAGTTGGATGATGGTCCCATTATTTCCCAGGACGTTGTTAAAATCAGCCACCGCGACACGATCACGGATATCCAGACCAAAAGCAAGGATCTGGAGCGCATTGTGCTGGCGCGGGCGTTGCGCCTGCATCTGGACCATAAGATTATTGTGTATGGGGCTAAAACGGTTGTGTTTGAATAAGAGAAGAGTTTTTCATGTCCACGGAATTTCCCATGATGGTTTTGTGTCAACCGGACGCCGCTAAGTCCTGCGGGGCCTGCTGCGGTCTTTACAATTATGTGGACAGCTCGCGCGAGGCGCTGACGAAGAGGCTGTCCGCCCGCACCCGGCGCTATCGTGAAATGATAAAGGGTCCGGACGATCTGCCCCGCTACGCCGAAGCGACCTTTACCGCCGAGGATTTCCGGAAAAGATACGAGGTGATTTACTGCTGCGAGTATCTCGGTTTTCTCGATGAGGAAGAAAAAAAGGTCGGGTGCCTGGTGCACCCGATGCAAAACAACGGCTTGGATATGCGGACGGTGTCCTTTTACGGACAGGATGTCTGTGCCGGGCATTTGTGCCCCAGTCATTATTTCATTCCCCGCTCCCAACAGCTCATTTTGTTGAAAATTATTGATGACTGGTACCTCTACGGGTTGTGCCTGACGGATATCGATCTGGTCGTTACGTATTTCCGTTTGATTGCCGACCGGATCGGACAGGAACTCAAACCGGAGGTGTTTGACCGGCAGGCGCTGAAAGAGGTTGCTCTGGAATATTTTTCCTGGAAAACGGCCTGGCCTTTTCGTTCGGCGGAAGCCAACCGCCTGGGCAAATATTATTTTGACGGATCACAGTACATGATCAGTCACATCGACTATGAAGCATTCGGCAGGGAAATTTCGCCGCTCAACGCCATATTGCTAAGCCTGTCGTCCGAATTCCATTTTGCGGACGAGCTGGATGCGGCGGAAAAAATGGTTTGGTCCAATATGGAAAAATTCATATCGCGATATCGGGACATCTTTTGATTTCTATTGACAGGCAAAAGGAAACTTGGGTAGTATCCCTTATCAATCATATTCCCGTGAGGTTTGTTTGGGTATGGCCGATTCATCAAAAAAAGTATTTCTTCAGTCCTCTGAAATATCCAGGCGCGTGAAGGAATTGGCCGGCGAAATATCCCGCGACTATGCCGGGGAGGAAATTCTGATGATCGGCGTCCTCAAGGGCGCTTTTATTTTTATGGCGGATCTGGTCCGGGCGCTGTCCATCCCCTGCCAGACGGATTTTATCCGGGCGGCAAGCTACGGGGCCGGGACGGAAAGCTCCGGCAAAATTGTGATGACCAAGGATGTGGAACTGGTTGTTGACGGCCGAAACGTTCTGATCGTTGAGGATATTGTCGATTCCGGGTTAACGCTGCAATACATCGTTGACACCTTAAAAGCCAGAAACCCGAAATCCGTTAAGGTCTGCGCTTTTCTGGACAAGCGGAGCCGAAGAAAAGTTCCCTTTGAAGCCGATTACGTCGGGTTTACAATGGACGACGGTTTTATTGTAGGCTACGGGCTGGATTTCAACGAGCAGTATCGTTATTTGCCGGCTGTTTATGTGATTGATCCGGTGGGTCACCATAAAAATGAGGAACAGCAATGATCATCCAGTGCAAACAATGCCGCACAAAATTCCGTTTTGATGATGCGCAAATCGTCGGCGACGGTCTATGGATGCGTTGCAGCCGCTGCCAGCATGTTTTTTTCCAGGATAACCCGAAGAAAACGACCGCGGCCGCCGACATTCCGGAGATAAAACCCGTGCCCCCGCAAAAAGTCGCTTCGGAGAAAACCGCCAACCGCCTGGCCTTTGAGCCGGCGGACGTTGCCGCTAAAAAAGAAATTCCGGATGATGACGTGGCCAAATTTCTTCACGATGTGATGGCCCAGGAAAAAACCGCAGATGACGACATAAAACAGAGGCCCTCATCGGCGGACAGTGCGGATGCGGGCCTTGCAGATATGGCGTTGTCTACGGAGTTTGAAAACCTTGATGAGCTGCACGAATCCCGGGAGGCATCTGATGCAGTGCTCCAACCCCCGGTTCGTAAAAAAAGCGGGGGACGGAAGGTCGCACTTGTCATTTGGGCCATTTTGATCATTATCGTTGTGCCGGCTTTCATCAGTTTTGTTGTTTTCCCCCCGTTGGGTGAACGCTATGTTCGGATTGTCTATCAGTATATCGGTGCGGCAGAGCAACAGGGGGGGCAGTCTGTTGCGGCGCAGGTCAAACTTCAGGACATCCGGCAGCGGGTGATTAATAATTACATTCTGGGGAATATCCGTGTTGTGGAAGGGACGGCCGTTAACCAGGCGGATTTTTCCATTGCCCGGATCGTGGTCAAAGCCCAGATCCTGGATGCCTATGCGGTTGTTCTGAACGAGCGGGTGAGTTATGCGGGGAATATCTTAAACGATGAAGAACTGGTGACCATGACCGAAGAAGAAATGGCACAAAGATTGTCTTTGCCGGAAGGCCGGAACAATTCCAATGATCGGTTGCTCCCCAACGAAAGGATACCTTTCATGATTGTTTTTGCGGGAGAATCGCCCGGTCTCATCAAAACAACGGTCAGGGTTGCCGGCGCGGAACGGCTGCTTTAAAGATGAGATACGAAGGTAATATTTTCCGGCCCTTCAGTGAGGCCGCGAGTTACTTGCTTCAATGCACCATTGGCTGCTCCCACAATCAATGCACCTTCTGCGGCATGTATAAGGACGCAAAGTATCGCGTGCGGCGGACCGCAGAGATTCTGGAAGATATCCGCATGGCCAGGGATTACTACGGCGATGTGGAAAAAGTATTTCTGTGCGACGGCGATGCGATTGCCATTGAGACCGAAACGCTGCTTGAAATCATCCATACGCTTTATGCAACCTTTCCCTCGCTGCGGCATGTCGGCAGCTATGTGGGGCCGCAAAGCACTTTATCGAAAACACCCGGGGAATTGCGCTCGCTTCGGCTTGCCGGTCTGACCAAGGCTTATATCGGCGTGGAAACAGGCGATGACGAATTGCTCAGGAAAGTTAAAAAAGGCGTGGGATATGATGAGATGCTTCTGGCCGGTCGCCGGCTTGTGGAAGCCGACATTAATTTATCCGTTATGGTTCTTCTGGGTCTGGCCGGTCCGGGCGATGCATCCGTTCGTCATGCCCTGGCTACGGCCGGAATTTGTAATGAAATAATGCCCCAGTATCTGGCGGCGCTGACCGTGACGCCCGTGCCGGGAACGGTGCTCTACCGTCAGGTGCAGAAAGGCGAATTTCAGCTGTTGGATCCCTTTGAAACCCTGGCTGAGATGAAACAGATTTTTGAAAATATTACGATTGACCACCTGAAATTCGTCGGCACGCACGCTTCCAACTATCTGCCCATAACCGGCACGCTTCAGAAAGATAAACAAAAAATGATTGCTCTGGTGGATCAGGTTCTCGCCGGGCGCGATGCGCGGCTGCTGCGGCCGGATTCCATGCGGGGTCTGTAGCCGGGGATTCCAAAAAAAGTCGGGGAACAGCTTAAAGTTTAGCGGCCGGTGATGGTGTGATCAGGGATGATCCTGTTTTATCCGCCGTTCGAGTTGGTCGGGCTTTTCTTCTTTTTGGGGTCAGGGGGGTCCTGGGACTGTTCCCGCCCTTTTTTGTTTTTCCCTCGTAGAGGACGAATGCGGGGATGAGGATGAATTTCAGAGTTTCCTTGACTGTGCGGATGTAATTCTTTCGATCAAGTTTCAACATAGGACGGAAATAATTTTCTCCGGAGACAAAGCTGTGCATTCCGTTCATGATGCTCATGACTTCCATCATGACTCTTGGCGATGGATTTTTTACGTCTTTTGTCAGGCCCATGGCGCGAGCGATGTCGCCGCTGAATTCCGGCACCTTGAAATCGACGTCGACCTCGTTGCGTGTTTTGCTGAAATGGCGGAGCAGAATAAGATTTGATACCTCCGGATGATCAAATAAATAATCCATCATCTTATCGATGGAGACCTTCAGGCGTTCTTCCATGGAGCTGCCGTGGACGATTTTTTCCACCTTGAGAAGTTCTCTTCCCAGATCGTTGTTCACATCCATGACGACGGCTTCATAGAGATCGTTTTTATCGCCCCAGTGGTAGTGAAGGGTGGAAATGTCGATGCCTACTTCGCTGGCGATCATGCGGGTGGTTGTTCCGTGGAAGCCGTATTCGCCGAAAATACGGCGGGCGGCGGCAAGAATCCTTGCCTTCATGGATTCAGGATTTTTGCGGGCTTTTTCAAGAGGTGATTTCATCTTTTACTCCATCATTTGATTGAATACCTACGATAATAATTATCAACCGTCAAGGATTTTCTGTTTTTGACAAGACAGCAGGGATTATTTCGGGGCGAGGCTGGAAACGGATCAGGTGCGGCTCGGCCGCCTTTTGCATCATTTTAATCCCGCTTTGGCGGGACGAGCGTTAATTCTCCTTAAGCTTGCTGCGATATCATGACGTTCATTTCATACCTCGACAGCTTGCCGCGAGGTGGTTGATTAACCGCTGTAAACCTATTTTACGTGAAATTTGATTTTCCGGAAAAATTGATCTGCGCATAGGGGTAGCAAGCCTCCAGGAAGGCCCTGATGGCCGCCTGTTTCTGCTTATCGGTAATCGGTTCCACTTCGCTGACCGGTTTCCCCTGGGCATTTGTTTTTGTCTTCCAGGAATGAATGTAACCGGGGATGAGCAGAAACCGGCAACCGGTCTGTCCGCAGCATGCGTTGTCAACGGTTGCAATTCCCATCAGATAGATAAACTCTCTTTGGTCGTGCGTCAGGCATCCTTCTTCGACGATTTCATAACATCCCGCAATGAAGCGCACTTCTTCACCGATCGTGTGGTGTATGTAGTCTTCCATTGTGTGACTCCTCTTGACTTTTTCTGCCTGCCGTGTTTGCCGGTTACCCTCAACTGAGAGTAGCGATATTTTAAATCATAAGAAAAGTCAAGATGGTTTAATTGGAGAGAATTGTTTTGCAAAGGGGATCAGGGGATGAATGCAAGTCGCCGTGAACATTGCATGCCGGCTGCTGTCGATAATTATAAATAAAGACAGGGGAATGGATCGTTGCAGTATTTTTTCAAAAATAACTTGACAAATGATAAATTTCTAAATAAGTTGACCATCAATTGATGGAATTAATAGATGGAATGTTTGATTGGACAAGATTTTGCGCTGAAGGTGAACAGGGGCGCGATGTTAAAAGACGCTGAAGGATCTCCTCGAATGAATAAAAGGAGAGATCAATATGGAAAATGAATCGTTTCTCAAAGTTGAAAAAACCGGTCACGTGGCCTGGCTGATTCTGAACAGACCGAAACAGCGCAATACGATGACCCTGGAATTTTTTCAGGAGATGCGCCGGCTTTTTAAGGTGTTTGATGAAGACGGCGATGTGCGGGTGGTCGTCATCCGGGCGGAGGGTAAAAGTTTTACCGCCGGATTGGACCTTGTCGCTGCCCAGTCTTTGCTCGGAGACGGGTCAGCCGTATACCGGGAAGAGCTCCGCAGAAAAATTATTGATCTCCAGTCCAGTATGACCGCCATAGAAAATTGCAGGAAACCCGTCATTGCCGCTATCCACGGACACTGTATCGGAGGAGGCGTCGATCTTACCAGCGCCTGTGACATCCGGCTGGCGTCGAAAGACGCCATCTTTTCCATTCGGGAAACCCGAATCGGAATCATTGCAGATATCGGGACCCTTCAGCGCGTTCCTTACATTATTGGGCAGGGCTGGTTCAGGGAGCTGGCTTTAACCGGCAGGGACTGGACGGCGGAGGAATCCCTGAAGATGGGATACATTACGCGGCTCTGTGAGAACCCCCAGACCCTTTTCGAGGAAGCCCGGGTGCTGGCCGAAGAGATCGCCAATCTGCCCCCCCTTGCCATTCAGGGCATCAAAGAAGTCGTAAATTACAGCCGTGACCACGGTATTCAGCAGGGCTTGGAATATGTGGCTCAGCGGAACGCCGCCCTGGTTCCCAACGACGATATGATCGAAGCGGTTGTCGCGTTTCTTGAGAAACGCGCGCCGAAGTTTTGTGGACGATAGAAAATTTCAATGGATGTGATCTCTTCTGCGCGATGTGGCGCAGGGGGCAAGTTTGATGACAAAGGAGTGTTGGCAGAACCCGATGATAAACCGAAAATAAGGCGCTGAAGAATTGGCAAACAAAATAAGAAGGTGGCGCAATATGTCTTTTAAAAGATTATGGCACAAATCCTATGCCTCAGGTGTTCCTGCGGAAATTAACGTGGAAAAGATCACCATGGCGGAAGTCCTGACGAGAACCGCAAACACTTATCCTGAAAGAGTCGCCGTTATTTACATGGGTAAAAAGATTACCTACCGGCAGTTGGAAAAATTGGTCAACAGGTTTACGCGGGCATTAATCGACATCGGGGTGAAGGAAGGGGACAAGGTGGCGATGCTTCTGCCCAACATTCCTCAGATGATCATTGCCGACCATGCCACCTATCGAACGGGGGCTGCCACCACCATGAACAATCCGCTCTATACGGAGCGGGAATTAACCCACCAGCTCAATGATTCGGATGCCACCGTCCTGGTAACGCTGGATCTGCTGCTTCCCCGGGCGCTCAAAATCAAGAGCGAAACAAGGATCAAGAAAATCATTACCTGCCATATCAGCGACTACCTGCCCTTTCCCAAGAAGCAGCTTTTTCCCTATGTTAAAAAAACAATGTTCAGAAAGGTGGAACCGCAGCCGGACGTTTATGAGTTCATGGATCTTATGGCTAAATATTCCGACGCACCGGTGGAAAACAAGGCCAAGTGGGATTCGCTGGCCGCTCTGATCTACACCGGGGGAACGACCGGTGTCAGCAAAGGCGCTATGCTGACCCATGCCAACATCTCATCGATCGTCCAGCAGTTTTCCGTATGGTTTCCCGATTTGAAGGGCACATATCAGAATCTCACGGGGATTTATCCCATATTTCATTCAGCCGGGTATTCGGTAAGCCAGAACCTTCCCATCTGGAACGGCTGGGGCTGCACGCTGATACCGAAGCCGGAACCGGGGGTGATTGTCGAAATGCTGGAGAAGTACCGGCCGACATTCCTTACCGGTGTGCCTACTATTTATGCGGCGTTGCTGGGCAATGAAAAATTCCGGAAGATGGATCTTTCCTTTGTGACGGGATATTTTGGCGGGGCGGCGCCCCTGCCGGAAAACACCCTGAAACAGTTGAAAGAACTCCACGGGGCCATCATCTATGACGTTTACGGCGCTACTGAGAATACGGCATTTGCAACAACCACGCCCTGGGGCGGGAAGGTGAAAATCGGGACCGTGGGACTTCCGCTTCCCAACACGGATATCAAAATTGTGGATGTTGAGACCGGCACAAAGGAACTCCCCGTCAATGAACCCGGTGAAATCTGCATTAAAGGTCCTCAGGTGATGACCGGGTACTATAAAAAACCGGAAGAAACGGCGAATACCCTCAAGGATGGATGGTTTTATACCGGAGACATCGGGTTCTTCGACGAGGATGGGTATCTGACCATCTCAGACCGCAAAAAGGACGTCATCGTGGCGAGCGGCTTCAATATTTTCCCCAAAGAGATAGACGAAATCCTCTTCGAGCACCCCAACATCAGCGAGGCTTGTTGTATCGGTATTCCTGACGAGTACAGGGGTGAAACCGTCAAAGCCTTCATTGTGATCAAGCCCGGAGCGACGGTGACGAAGCAGGAGGTCACAGCCTTCTGCAAAGAGAGAATGACGGGCTATAAGGTTCCCACGGAAGTGGAATTTATTGATGAACTTCCCAAAAGTGCCATCGGCAAGATCATGCGCCGCGAATTGAGGGAGATCGATAAGAAAAAAAGGGAAAAGATATCATGAGCGTGTTGATTCCGGAATTCAAGACATTGCTCTTTGAAGAAAAAGAACCGCACATTGGTTTTGTAACCATGAACCGTCCCGGGCAGCTCAATGCCATCAATCTGGATATGCTCATCGACTTCGAAAAGCTGTTTCAGATATTGTCCGATGAAGATTCCATCAGAGTGCTCATCATCACGGGCGCCGGCAAGGGATATTCTTCGGGCGCTGATCTCAATGATGCGGTGATCTACAAGGAGTCCGAAGCATTTGCGGATCCCGAAAAATTCCTGAAACTCGTGCAGGAGCGATACGCCGCCCTGATTCTGGGTATGAGAAGGATTCCCCAGCCGATTATATCGGCCGTGAACGGGCCGGCCGCCGGAGGAGGTTTTTCCATGACGCTGGCCAGCGATATCCGGGTGGCGTGCAGGGAAGCCTATTTTGTGGCCTCTTTCATTAATATCGGGCTTTCCGGCGGTGAACTGGGATGTTCCTTTTTGCTGCCCCGGCTGGTGGGGCTTGCGCATGCCTCCGATATTCTGATGACCGGCAGGAAGCTCGGGGCCGAGGAAGCTGAAAAAATAGGTCTCGTCAACAAACTGGTCCCGCGGGAGGATCTTCTGGAAGCGGCGCTTTCCTATGGAAGGGCGATGGTGGCCAAAAGCGTGGGGGGCTTAAAACTCACGAAGCGGGTTCTGAATGAAAATATCAATGCTCCTTCGCTGGAGAATGCCGTGAATTTTGAAAACCGGAACCAGACCATCATGGTTTTTTCAGGCGAGTTTTTCAAAATGGTTCAAAAATTTTATAAAGCGTGACCGTCGGATTGGTTTGCCGTTTAAAGGTCATACGCAAGTTAGTGCAACAAAACGAAACCTGTGTGGGAAGTCTCCTGTGGAGGAGAATGTGTAATGCAGAAATATCTTATTGATCATCGCGATTTGCTCTTTGCCCTGTTCGAATTTCTGGAAGTGGATAAAATGAACCGCTTCCAGCGTTTTGAAAATTTTGACCGTGCTGTTTATGAGGAGACGATCCGGCTGGCCAAAAAAATTGCGGCCCAATCGGTTTTCCCGGCGAATGTGACCGGGCACACAGAAGGGTGCCATTATGATCCGCAAACCAAGTCCGTTCGATTGATTACCATCGGGCTATAAAGCCGCGGCCAGGGCGCTCTTTGATGCGGGATTCTTAAGCATTGCCGACGACCAGGACATCGGTGGGGCGGGCATCCGCTGGACGATGATGTCACAACCATGGTGTTGACCCCCCTCATCGCCGGTGAGCGAATGAAACAGGCATGGGATGATGGCGATGTGGATGTTGCCCCCATGATGGTGGGGCAGTCGATTGGACTCATCCAGGATGTGCCCACGTGCAAGGAACTGCTGGAGCGAATGGTGAAAGAGGCCGAGGAAACGTTAGAGAGGGTAAGCAAGCTGTTCTAACTTCCTGGCTTAGATGGGGTATTTGTCCACAGATATAAGAGATTGCTTTCAAGAGAAATTTTACAAAAAGGAGAAAGATTATGGGAGCAAGTAAGGAAATTCGTTTTGATGGTCGAGTGGCCATTGTCACCGGTGCGGGCGGCGGACTGGGGCGTGTGTATGCCCTTGAGTTTGCCCGGCGGGGTGCAAAAGTAGTGGTCAATGATTTTGGCGGCGCCAGGGACGGCTCAGGCAAAGGAGCAGCCGGTCCGGCGGACAAAGTCGTTGATGAAATCAAAGCCCTGGGAGGAGAAGCGACTGCGAATTATGATAATGTCGCGACCGCGAACGGGGGGGAGAACATCGTCAAGACAGCCGTTGATGCTTTTGGGAAAGTTGACATCCTGATCAACAATGCGGGCATCCTGCGGGATAAGGGCCTTCTCAAAATGGAGCCGGAAAACTGGCAGGCTGTTCTGGATGTTCATCTGAACGGGGCCTTTAACGTGACGCGTCCGGCTTTCGGCGTCATGCGGGACAATGGCTTCGGGCGGATCGTCATGACGACATCTGCCGCAGGCCTTTACGGCAATTTCGGTCAGACGAACTACAGCTCGGCGAAGCTGGGGCTCGTGGGCTTCATGAACACACTCAAGCTCGAGGGCGCGAAGTACAACATTAAAGTGAACACGGTGGCGCCCATTGCCGCGTCCCGTCTCACGGAGGACATCCTGCCGCCCGACCTGCTGGCGAAGATGAAGCCGGAATACGTGGCGCCGATCGTCCTGTATCTCTGTTCGGAGGCGTGTGAGGCGACGGGCATGATCTACAACGCCGGCGCCGGTTTTTACAACCGGGCGGCGATCATGACGAGTCCCGGTATCGTCGTCGGGGGCGGCAAGAAGATTCCGTCCATCGAGGATGTGTCCGCCAACTGGGCGAAAATCATGGATCTCAAGGGTGCTAAGGAATACAGGCAGTTGAACGATCTGGTTCTTCAGGATCTCCTCTCGGCACTGGAGGGAAAGAAAGAGCCGGCGCAAAGCGGCGGTTTCTCGGCGGTAAAGGATGTCTTTGAAAGCATGCCCGGAGCCTTTCAGGCCGGCTCGGTGGGCGGAGCGGCGGTTGTTTTCCAGTACTGCATCTCCGGTGACGGAGGCGGTGACTGGTCTGTCGACATCAAAAACGGCGCGTGCACGGTGGCTTCGGGCATCCATGCCAGCCCGACCTGCACGCTGAAAATCAATTCGGGGGATTTCCTCGACCTGATGAACGGCAAGGTTAATGCCATGAAGGCCTATACCTCGGGAAAACTGAAGATCGAGGGAGATATCATGAAATCCCAGCTTTTGGAGAAAATCTTCAAATTTTAAGCGGAGATTATCTGAAGCATCGATTTAAAAATTTGAACGCAATATCTTGTGAATGAAGGAGGTAAAACGATGATTGGAATCACGTCATACGGAGCCTATATTCCCCGCCTGCGATTGGACAGAATGGCTATTTATCAATCGATGGGCTGGTTCGCTCCGGCGCTTATCAGTGTGGCCCAGGGCGAACGTTCCATGTGCAATTATGATGAGGACAGTCTGACGATGGCTGTTGCCGCATCCATGGATTGTTTGATTGGAAAAGACAAAACAAAAATAGATGCAGGATACCTCTGCTCCACGAGCCTGCCTTTCCTTGATCGCCAGAATGCCGGCATTATGACCACTGCTCTGAATCTGCGGAGCGACATCAATACGGCGGACTTCACGTCTTCCCAGCGGGCCGGCACGACCGGTCTGTTGACCGCTCTGGACGTGATCAAATCGGGGAACCGCAAATCCATTCTGGTTGCCGCGTCCGACAAGAGGCAGACCCGTCCGGCCGCCTTTTACGAGATGTGGTTCGGCGACGGTGCAGCATCCGTCCTGGTCGGAGACGAAGACGTTGTGGCCGAATTCCTGGGTTCCTATTCCCTGACCTACGATTTTGTGGATCATTACCGGGGATCCAAATCCGAGTTCGACTACATATGGGAAGAACGGTGGCTCCGCGAAGAAGGCTATGCCAAGATTATTCCCGAAGCGGTGAACGGCCTGTTCAAGAAGCTGAATATCACGATGAATGATGTGCAAAAACTGGTCTTCCCCTGTTTCTTCAAGGCGGAACACAAGGCGATCGGAAAGAAATTGGGGGCCACGCCGGACAAACTGGCCGATACGCTGCACGAGGTCACCGGAGAGACCGGCGTTGCGCATGCTTTGTTGATGCTGGTCGGGGCGCTCGAAACGGCAAAGCCGGGAGATGGCATCCTTTTGGCCGGTTTTGGACAGGGGTGCGACGCCCTCTATTTCAAGGTCACTGAAAACATCAATAAACTGGCCAATCGCGCGGGGCTCAAAGGATCGCTGGCCAACAAGAAGACCACGGACAACTACATGAAGTTCCTGAAATTCCGGGATCTGCTCAATCCGGAAATGGGAATCCGGGCGGAAGCGCCCGTGCAGACGACCATGACGGCCCTCTGGCGGAACCGGAAAATGGTTCTCGGGTTTGTGGGTGGAAAATGCCGGGATTGCGGGACGGCTCAGTTTCCCCCGGCGGATCTTTGTGTGAATCCGTCCTGCGGACACTTAGGAACACAGGACGATTACGAATTCGCCAATATCAAAGCCAGGGTCCGCTCGTTTACGGGAGATCTTCTGGCCGTATCGGTCGATCCCCCGGCGATTTACGGAATGGTGCAGTTTGAGGGCGGCGGCCGGCTGATGATGGATTTCACGGACAGCGAGTTGAATGACATCAAAATCGGCATGCCCGTCAAGATGTCTTTCCGCAGACGAGTCGTGGACACGGTCCGTGGATTTTCACAATACTTCTGGAAGGCCGTTCCCCAGACGGATTGGACGCCGGAAATTGATTTTAAGGGGCGTGTGGCTATTGTGACAGGCGCCGGCGGCGGTTTGGGCCGCGCTTATGCCCTGGAACTGGGTCGCCGCGGAGCGAAGGTTGTCGTGAACGATTTCGGAGGCGCACGCGACGGATCGGGATCAGGGGCGGCCGGACCTGCGGATGTGGTTGTGGAGGCGATCAAGGCCATGGGCGGCGAAGCCGTCGCCAATTACGACAACGTTGCCACGCCGGATGGCGGTCAGAAGATCGTAAAAACGGCCCTGGACGCTTTCGGCAAAGTCGATATCCTCATCAACAACGCCGGCATTCTCAGGGATAAAGGCATCCTGAAGATGGAGCCGGAAAACTGGTCGGCCGTTCTCGCCGTCCATCTCAACGGCGCCTATAACGTGACGCGGCCGGCTTTTGAGGTCATGCGGCAAAACGGGTACGGACGCATCATCATGACAACTTCCGCGGCCGGCCTTTACGGCAATTTCGGCCAGACGAATTATTCCTCGGCCAAACTGGGGGTTGTCGGGTTCATGAATACGCTGAAGCTGGAGGGCGCTAAATATAATGTCAAAGTCAACACCATCGCCCCCATCGCTGCGTCCCGATTAACCGAGGACGTGATGCCGCCGGAGATGCTCCAGAAAATGAATCCGGACTATATTGTCGGCATCGTCCTGTATCTGTGTTCCGAAGATTGCAAGGATTCCGGCAATATCTTCAATGCGGCGGCCGGATTTTACAGCCGGGCGGCTATCTTGACCGGTCCCGGTGTGATGCTGGGGGACGACACGCACGTGCCGACGCCGGAAATGATTCGCGACAACTGGGAAAAGATCAACAGCATGGATGGGGCGAAACCCTATACGGAACTCAATATGGCCATTATGGACTTTCTGACGCCGCCCGCAGCAGGCGCCCCGGCGGCAGGAGGCGGCGCAAGCGGTCTTACCGTCGCAGGGGTCTTCCAGCAGATGCCTTCCGTTTTCAACGCGGCGGCAGCAGCCGGGAAAGATGTGACCTTCCAGTTCAATATTTCCGGTCCGTCAGGCGGGGATTGGTTTGTCGCCGTCAAGGATGGAACGTGCAGTGTCACAACCGGAAAGGGAGACAATCCGACGACAACCATCGGCATGGCCGATACGGATTTTGTGGACCTGATTACCGGAAAGCTTGACGGCATGAAGGCCTTCAGCGCCGGAAAATTAAAGGTCGGCGGCGACATGATGAAATCTCAGCTTATCGGAAAGCTGTTCAAATTTAATTAAGAGGGAGGTGAAGCTATGGCTTCAGGAATCAGAGATAAAGTCGCGATCATTGGTATGGGTTGCAGCCGGTTTGGTGAGCGATGGGATATGGGAGCCGAGGGGCTGATGGTTGAGGCCTTTCAGGAAGCGCTTGCCGATGCAGGCATTGAAAAAAAGGATATCCAGGCGGCCTGGTACGGGGTCTGTATGGATGAGGTCAATGTGGGGAAAGGTTCTCCGTCAATGAGCATGGCTCTTCGTCTTCCCAACATTCCCGTTTCCAGAATGGAAAACTATTGCGCCACGGGCACAGAGGCATTCCGTGGCGCCGTCTATGGTGTCGCGTCGGGCGCTTATGATATTTGTCTGGCCCTTGGCGTCGAGAAGTTGAAGGATACGGGATACGGAGGCCTTCCGGCTTGGGGGTCAACGGCCGGAACCCTCACGTGGCAGTTCTTTCCCAATGCGACGGCGCCGGGGCTCTTTGCCCAGCTTGCTTCCGCCTACGTCGCCAAATACAAGATCCAGAATGACGACATCAAACAGGCCATCGCTCATGTCTCGGTGAAAAGCCACACGAATGGCTCCCTGAATCCCAAGGCCCACCTGCGGAAAGTGGTGACCATGGATCAGGTCCTGGCGGCCCCGATCATCGCCTGGCCGTTAGGGTTATTTGACTGCTGCGGCGTCAGCGACGGTTCGGCCTGTGCCATTGTGACGACGCCGGAGATCGCCCAGAAACTGGGCAGAAAGAAGAAGGACCTGGTGACGGTCAAGGCCGTTCAACTGGCTGTCAGCAATGGTTATGAAGGCGGATTCAATGAGTGGGAAGGAGCGAATTTCGTCACCACGGACAAATGCGCGGCAGCCACGTATAAGGAAGCCGGGATCACGAACCCGCGCGAGGAGATCAGCATGTTCGAATGTCATGACTGTTTCTCCATTACGGAACTCGTAACCTACGAGGATCTCCACCTCTCGGAGCGCGGCCAGGCCTGGAAAGATGCTTTAAACGGCATGTACGACCGGGACGGAAAAATCCCGGCCCAGATCGACGGGGGCCTCAAGTGTTTCGGACATCCCATCGGAGCTTCGGGATTGCGGATGATTTATGAAATGTATCTGCAGCTTCAGGGGCGGGCGGACAAGCGTCAGCTGGCAAATCCGCGATACGGTTTGACACACAACCTGGGTGGTTTCCCTCACCAGAACGTGTGCGCCATTTCCATCATAGGAAAGTATGGAAAATAATTTTGTCCGACGCGGATGAGCCTTGCGCCGCGGAGGTGATGGCGCCGCTTCCATCACCTCCGCGGTCTTCTCCGATAGGATCAGTTTCTGTAAAGAACTCAAAAGCGTCAGGACCATGCATGTTAACGAGGAGACAGATTGATGGATATTATCAATTATACGGAAGAACACCGAATGTTCCGGGACACCTTTCGGAAATTCGTAGCGAATGAACTGCTTCCCCATGTCGAGGAATGGGAAGAGGCCGGGATTGTCCCCAAGAGCGCCTGGAAGAAAATGGGGGAGCACGGGTTTCTGGGCATGTCCGTTCCGGAGGAATACGGCGGTGCGGGAGCGGATTTTCTGTATTCGGTGATTGTCACCGAAGAATTGGCGCATTCAAATTTTTCAGGACTTGCGGCGCCCCTGCACACCGATATTATTGTTCCCTACATCATGTCCTTCGGTTCTGAAGAGCAGAAGCAAAAATATCTTCCCGGCTGCGTCACCGGCGACATCATCACGGCGGTGGCCATGACGGAACCCAATACCGGCAGTGATCTTGCCGCGATCAAAATGACAGCCGTGGAGGGCGACGAGGACATTGTCCTGAACGGCCAGAAAACCTTTATCAGCAACGGAATCAACTGTGATCTATGCATTGTGGCGGCAAAAGATCCGGCGTGTGCGGACCCCCACAAAGCGGTGGATCTTTATATTGTTGAGGCCGGTACGCCCGGTTTTGAGAAGGGCCGGCGGCTTAAAAAAGCCGGTTGGCACAGTCAGGACACGTCCGAGCTTTATTTCACGGACTGCAGGATTCCCAAAAGCAACCGTCTGGGCGACAAGGGGACCGGATTCCTGAAACTCATGATGAAGCTTCAGCAGGAGCGCCTGGTCTGCGCCATCGGCGCCATCGGCGCCGCCGAATACATGCTGGAGACCACCATCAAGTATTGCCGGGAACGGACGGTTTTTGGAAAGCCCGTTTCCAAGTTTCAGGTCAATCAGTTCACCCTTGTGGAATGCGCCACGGAGATCAAGATCGGGCGGACCTTTGTGGACAAGCTGATTGTGGATCATATGGAGGGACGGCAGGTCGTTATCGAAACGTCGATGGCTAAATACTGGATTACGGATATGGCCCACCAGGTTGCGGACAGATGCCTGCAGCTGCACGGGGGTTACGGGTACTGCGATGAATACGGGATTTCACGGGCCTGGCGCGACAGCCGGGTGAGCCGGATCTTCGCCGGAACCAATGAAATCATGAAGGTCATTATTGCCAGATTTATGGGGTTATAGCCTATGGCCGGACCACTGGAAGGTTTAAAAGTTCTCGACTTTACGACTCTTTTGCCGGGGCCGTATGCCACCATGACCCTGGCTGATTTGGGAGCGGATGTCCTATCTGTTGTTTCAGGAAGCCGTCCCGACCTGGCTGCTGTAACACCACCGTTTATCACGGGAACGGCCCTGTCCGTTACTTCGGCCTATCTGGGTCGTGGAAAAAGATCCATTACGCTCAACCTGAAAGATTCGAGGGCTGTACAGGTCGTCAATCGTCTCCTGGAAGAATACGACATTCTCCTTGAACAGTTCCGTCCGGGAGTGATGGCGAAGTTTGGCCTGGGCTTTTCCCAGATCAAGGAGAAATTTCCGTCTCTGATCTATTGCTCTCTGACGGGATATGGCCAGACGGGGCCACTCAAAGACAGAGCGGGCCATGACATCAATTATTTATCCCTCGCGGGACTCATGAGCTATGCGGGGCGCAAAGATGGCGGGCCTGTTCCCATGCCCATGCAGATTGCCGATGTGGCTTCAGGGTCGAATAACGCAATCATCGCAATTCTGGCCGCGGTCATCCACAGGCAGAAGACGGGAAAGGGCCAGCATCTCGACATATCCATGACGGACGGGGTTTTCGCTTTCAATGCCCTGGCGGCTGCAGTCTATCTGGCGGCGGGTGAAATACCGGAAAGGGAGGGTTTTTTCCTCAACGGCGGTTCACTTTACGATTTTTATGAGACGGCGGACCATCAGTATATGAGTTTCGGCGGTCTGGAACCGCAATTCTTTTCCGCCTTTTGCCAGGCGATCGGGCGTCCCGATCTGATTGCCGGCTGGATTATGCCGCCGGATCTGTCCAGGGTTAAAGAAGAGATAAGGACTATAATCCGCGGGAAAACCAAGGCCCAATGGGAAAGCATTTTCGCCAAGGTGGAAGCCTGTGTTGAGCCGGTGGTTTCTCTGCCGGAGGCCATTAACAGCGCTCTGGCCAGGGAACGGGGCTGGACGGTCGAGGTTACTTTGCCTGATGGAGCCACCGTGAAACAGCCGGCCTGTCCTTTCAAATTTTCAGCGACGCCCCCCGCGTACGGTAATACGGGCGTAACGGCGGGAACGCACAACAGGAAGGTTTTCCTTGATCTGGGATATAGCGAGGAAGAGATCGATGAATTTCAGAGGACAGGACTTTTTTCGTGATGCTGTCATTCTAAAAACAATTTATCACCATTAAAACGGGAGGTTATTATGGCAGACAAAACAAAAGTAGGGATGGTGTTTCCCCCTTACACCTTCGAGGTGGAAAAGGGAAAGATCGCCGAGTTCGCTATGGCCGTTTCGCAGAAGGAAAGCAAAAGCCAGGTGAAACAAATTTATGTCGATTCCGGGAAGGCAAAGGCGGCGAGTTACGCGGATGTTATTCCAACGTCCACATTTCAAACGTGCTTTTTGCTCTGGGGCGGCGGGGGATTGATGCCCATGCTGCAGGCAGCCGGTATCGACCTGGTCAGGCTGCTTCATGGGGAGGAAGAGTATGAATATCTGCTCCCCATTCATCCGGGCGATGTCATGACCGGGGTTACCAGGATTGTCGAGATGTATGACAAGGAGAATAAAGGCAAGCCGGGGAAGTTCATGGAGTTTACCGTTTTGGAAGCGGAAATCAGAAATCAGCGTGGGGAACTGGCGATTCGCGCCCGCACAATTTTAGTGGAGAGATAGGAGGAGGCCATGACGAAAGCATTAACGTATGAGAGCATCAACGTTGGCGACGCGATGCCGACATTTACTTCGGATCCCATTACCCGAACGCACCTGGTCCGCTATGCCGGAGCTTCGGGGGACTTCAATCCCCTTCACCACGACGAGACGTTTGTCAAGTTGTTCGGAATGCCGAGGGTGATTTCTCACGGGATGTTTGTGATGGGGATTGTCGGGCAGGCCATCACGGATTGGATCGATGACAAAAATTTGCGTAAATTCGGCGTCCGGTTTTCCGGGATGACGGAACCCATGGATTTGGATGACCCGAACTCCAAGGACAGGGCAACGATTGTCGTCACCGGTAATGTGGTTGAAAAGTTTGAGACGGACGGTGAGAAAAGGATGCGTTGCAAGATCCAGGCGGCGGACAAACTGGGAGGCGTGAAACTGACGGGGTCATTTATTGCAGCACTGTCATAAGGACGGTCACCGCAAACCGCTCCCGGCAATACAAAGGGAGCGGTTGACGACTCCTCGCTCCGCCCTGCTTTTCCACACCATAACATCAAAGAAACTGTCTTGGAGGTGGCGTCAATGATCGATGCAAAGTATCAAGAGCTTACCGAAATGCTGGAAAACGCTGTCCCGATTACAAAGAAAATGGGTATTCGCATCGTGGAGATGCAAGACCGCCATGTCAAGGTGCTTCTCCCTTTTGAGCCGAACATTAATCATATTGGTACGATTTATGCGGGTTCTCTCTTCACGGCAGGCGAATATATCGGCGGTCCGATTTATGTGGCCTCATTCGATTATACGAGATTCTATCCCATCGTCAAGGCCATCAACATTCAATTCCGCCGACCGGCAACAACAGACGTAACGGTTGAAGCGACGCTAAGCGAGGCCGAGGTCAACGCCATTCAGGGCGAGGCCGAGGCGAAAGGAAAGGCCGACTGGAAAATGGACCTGGAAATCAAGGATCAGGAGAAGACTGTTTGCAGTCTTATTCAGGGAGTCTGGCAATTAAGAGTCATTAGCGAAGGAGGAATAAAAAAATGATTCTGTCTTCACAGGAAATGATTCGCCATTGGACGGACGCAGGGGCTTGGGGAACCAAGACATTAATCGATTATTTCGACGAACATGTTCGGAAGGATCCTGAAAAGATCTGTCTCGTTGATCCGCTCAACCGGGAAGCCCTGGTGGGATCAAAGCCTGAAAGATTAACCTACCGGCAACTGGATCAGGCAGCCCGCGCCGTGGCGGAGGGACTGTTGGCCAAGGGCATCAAAAAGGATGACATCATCATGGTTCAGCTTCCCAATACATGGGAATTGGCCATGCTCTATTTGGCCGTCACGCGCGCCGGCGCCTTAATCTCGCCGATGCCCATGCAATGGCGCTTTTCGGAGCTTAAGTATATCGCATCCATGACCGATGCGGCGGCGATTATCACCACCGACACCTTCGGCGGTTATCAACATATCGACATGGCCGGGAAGGTGCAGAGCGAAGTCCCTTCCATCCAACACATCCTGACGCTTGCGGACATTCATGAGATGGCGAAGGGCCCCGTCACGGGGAAAACCGACGCAATCCGAATAGACGCCAACGATGTTTTTACCCTTTGCTGGTCATCGGGAACAGAAGCCCAGCCGAAGGGCTGCCCGCTGACGCACAACAACTGGCTGTTTCTGGCCGCCTTGTGCTTCGAGACGGTTCCGATCAAACCCGGCGACACTTACATCACGGCGGGGCCCCTGGTGAATATGGCCTCCATCGGAACGGTGTTTATCGAATGGCTCAAGGGCGGGGGAAAGCTGGTCCTTCATCATCCCTTCGACGGTCCAACCTTTATTCTGCAACTGATTATGGAAGAAGTTCATTATACCCTCCTGGTGCCGGCGGTCATCAACGGTCTCTTGAAGCACCCCAATGTGGATCAGTTTGACCTCAGTAAGATAAGGGCGATCACGCTTGGGTCGGCGCCGCCGTCTTTATGGTCTGTCCAGGAACTCAAACGCCGATGGGGCATTGAGTTCGGCAACATCTGGGGACAGAATGAGGGAACGGGCAATATTTCCGGTATTTATAATATTCCCGATATGGAGATGAGGGTCGACAACTTTCCTCAATATGGAAAGCCGGGATCGTCATGGGTTGGCAAAGACAGCCAACTTCGACATATTTCTTTGAAAGTCGTTGATCCGGTTACGCAAAAAGAGCTTACCCGGGAAGGGGAAGTCGGCCAGCTTTTCTATAAGGGGCCATGCGTCATCTCCGGTTATTTCAAGCGTCCCGATCTTTCCGCCGTTGCGTTTGACAAAGACGGATATTTCAATACCGGCGACCTGTTCCAGATCAAAAAAAATGACTGCATCGGATTCTTTGATCGGACGAAAGACATCATCATTCGCGGCGGTTTTAATATCAGCGCGCAGGAAGTGGAAAACGTCCTGCTGGGGCATCCGAAAATTCAGGAAGTGGCCGCGGTAGCCATGCCCGATGAAATCATGGGGGAAAAAGTCTGTGTTTATGTGGTGCCCAGGGAAGGACAGACCGTGACGCTCGAGGATTTGTCTTCGTTCATGAAGGAAAAAGGCATGGCCATTTACAAGACGCCGGAACGCGTTGAGCTTATCGAAGCCATTCCCCGGAATCCCGTGGGGAAGATTATGAAAAACGTCTTGCGGGAAGACATCAGAAAAAAACTTGCGAAAGATATTTAGGAGGCAATCGGATGAATCTGATATTGGATAGTCGGGATCATAAGTTTGTTCTTCAGGAATTACTCCATACGGAAGATCTATGCCGGATGCCGTCATGGTCGGACTTTTCTCCGGATATGTTTGACATGGTTCTCAATGAGGCCCAGCGTCTGGCTGTGGAAGTGATTTTCAAACGTGGACCGCCGTTTGAAAGACATGGCCTACATGAAGGAGAAGGTGGCGCCTTACAAGGTACCGAAGGTCATTCAATTCATGACGGCCCTGCCGTTGAGTGCCGTGGGTAAGGTGTTGAGACGTGAACTGCGCAAGATCATGAGTATCGAAAGAGAAAATTAAAGGAGATAAAATAATATGAGCAACACGGTTTATGAAATCAAAGAATCGTCCATCGCCGACCCGGGACCGCTGGGTCTGGCCTGCTTCGCGCTGACAACCTTTTGCCTGAGCATGGTCAATGCCGGCTTTGTGGATAAGTCGGCGACCATCGTGGTGATTGCCCTGGCTCTGATTTACGGCGGCGCGACACAAATTCTGGCCGGAATGTGGGAATTCAAAAAAAACAACGTTTTTGGCGCCACTGCCTTTGCCTCCTATGGCGCTTTCTGGATGTCCCTCGGCGTCTTTGACCTGCTGGCCACTTTGCATCTGGTCACCATACCCGCCGAGGGCGTTTGGTTGTTCCTGCTTGCCTGGACCATTTTTACCTTCTACATGTGGATCGGCACCTTCGGCACCAACAGGGCGCTCATGGTCACATTTACGCTGCTGCTTGTCACTTTTATTTTACTGACCATTGGCGCAACCGGCAACCATACCGCCCATACGCTGGGTGGTTATGTCGGCATTCTGACTGCGATCGCGGCGTGGTATACATCGGCTGCGGGTATTTGGAATACCGTATTCGGGCGCGTTGTTTTGCCGGTGGGAGCCTTGAAAAAATGATCCGGACTTTCCGGAAAAGGGAAATTCAGATTTCAGCAACCGCAATGAACGGACGAGAATTGAAAACAGAAATAAATAATTAAACGATGACGGAGGTTAAATGTCGGCAAGTATGAAATATTCGAATATTTACAAAGAATCTATCGAGCAGCCGGAATCCTTTTGGGGTAAAGCCGGGGAAG
>WOYI010038053.1_pt1 | contig 27119 bp, 22 predicted proteins | sample 6423411 | NCBI WGS metagenome assembly WOYI01 (sample SAMN13441803, study PRJNA592873) | oil field metagenome | biome: oil field; feature: oil-well bore; material: oil-contaminated soil; isolation source: oil-contaminated soil from oil-well borehole | place: Germany: Wietze | collected 2016-10-18 ...
GCACGACTCGGCAACACAACGAGGACCGCAAGGCGACAGGCTGAAAGTATACCGCACAAGGAGGCTGCCAGCCGATCCCGGAATCCGGATACCTGCCTTTGGTCTCTGTTTTTCCCGTTGTGCCCCCGCCCCAACAGCCGGCTGGTGCAGGCGAAGCCAGGCACAGGCGCTGCCTGGTGCGCGTCTCATGCCAGGGATGAATCCCGCAAGCCAAAAGCAACAGGCCAATAAGGCCCCTGCTCTTCCGAAAAACCCACCATGCAAGGGCCACCATATGCCTACATGGTGACCTCATCACCCTGGCTCATCATGTGCTGCAGTCACAAGCACACGCTCACTCTCGTGCCAGCGCCCCAGAAGCAGCCTGGTCAAGGCCACCGCAAGCAAGAAAAGCGCCAGCCCGGCCAGGCTGATCAACAGCAGGGCTGCAAAAAGCCGTGGAATCTCCAGGCGGTACCCCGCCTGGAGGATCTCATAGGCAAGGCCAGCCTGGTTGCCTCCGGTACCGGCCACGAACTCGGCCACCACCGCGCCCACCAGAGCAAGCCCGCTGCTGATGCGCAATGCCGCACAAAAGGACGGCAGAGCGCTGGGAACGCGCAGCCGCCACAGCACCTGCCAGCGCGAGGCGCGATACAGCGAATATAATTGCAACAGCATAGGGTTCACGCTGCGCAACCCCAGCGTGGTATTGGAGATGATGGGAAAGATGGCGATGATCGCCGCGCAAACCGTAAGGGCCTTGGTGGTGTTCCTGATCCAGATGATGATCAGGGGAGCGATGGCCACGATGGGGGTCACCTGCAGCAGCACAGCATAGGGAAACAGGCTGCGCTCGATCCAGCGGCTCTGCACGAAGGCAAACGCCAGCAGCACACCCAGCACCACCGCGACTGCCAGGGCCAGCAGCGTCACTTTCAGCGTCATGAGTAGCGCATGGGTGAGGGTTTGCCAGTCTTGCAGCAGGGCCTGGGTGATGGCCAGCGGCCCTGGCAGCAGATAGTCCGGAACCCGCAGGGCGACCACCGCCATCTGCCAGCTGCCCAGCACCACCAGGGCTACCAGGCAGGGTGCTGCCAGCGGACGCAGCACGGCTGCAAGCCTGGCCATCCTCATGGCGCCATATCGCCATAGGCCGCTTCCAGCATCCGGCCCAGCCGGCGCACAAAAGCCAAGTGGCGCAAGCTGGTGCGAAAATCGGCCGTGCGCGGATAGGGCTCGTCGATGGACAGCTCACCGGCAAGCCGGCCGGGACGGGGGCTCATCACCAGCACCCGGGAACCCAGGAAAACCGCCTCGGCCATGCTGTGGGTCACGAAGACCACCGTGGCATGCCGCCTGGCCCACAGGGCCAGCAGCTCGGTGTTGAGACGGTTGCGGGTGAGCTCATCCAGCGCCCCGAAAGGCTCATCCATGAGCAGCAGGCGTGGCGCGGTCACCAGCGCCCGGGCCAGGGCAGCGCGCATCTGCATGCCGCCAGAGAGCTCATGGGGATAGGCATCGGCAAACGCCGCAAGCCCCACCAGGGCCAGGATCTGCGCCACACGTTGCTCGGCGGCGCTTCTGGGGCAAGCCTGGAGATCCAGGGGCAGCCGCACGTTGCGCCGCACGTCTGTCCAGGGCATGAGGGTTGCCTCCTGAAACACATAACCCACCCCATAGTCCTCTTGTCCCAGGATGCCGGCATCCTGCCCCCACCAGCGGATCGATCCGGCGCTGGGATGCTCCAGGCCGGCAATCAACCGCAGCAAGGTGCTCTTGCCGCAGCCCGAAGGCCCCAGCAGGCAGAGGAATTCACCCTCATCGATGGCCAACTGGATATCCGCCAGAGCCTGCACACCACGCCCGAAGGTCTTGGACAACCCCTGGATGGAAACGGCAGCAGGCGGCGAACCCTGCAAGGCATCACGTTCCCTTACGCCATTGCCCAACCCGTCACCTCATAGCCATGCTCATTGTTGCATTGTAAGGGGTTCTATGATCCGGATGCAGCTTGCATGCCCCCTCCAAAGGGCGCATGATGCCATCATGGCTGTCACATTCCTTGATCCTGGATTGCTGGCCTACCTGGAACAGCAGCTGCCGCCCCGTGAGGCGGGTTTGCTGGACATGGAGCACAGCGCAGCAGAGCGCGGCTTTCCCATCATCGGCCCTGCCTGCGGGGCATTGTGCCATCTGCTGGCCCGGCTTGCCGGGGCGCGTGCCATCTTCGAGCTGGGCTCCGGCTTCGGCTACTCCACGGCTTGGTTTGCCAAGGCACTGCGCGACAACGGTGGTGGCGTGGTGCACCATACCGTCTGGGATGAGGCCTTGAGCCAGGAAGCGCAGAGGCGACTGCAGCAGATGGGCCTTGCCGATCTGGTGCGGTTCCATTGCGCAGAAGCCATCGGTGCCCTGCAGGCCACCCCGGGGCCCTTCGACATCTGCCTGCTGGACATCGACAAGACCAGCTATCCCGAAGCCCTGCCGGTCATCGCCGCCAGGCTCCGGCCCGGCGGCCTGTTGATCGCCGACAACATCCTCTGGCATGGGCGGGTCTGGAAAGAAGAGGAGCACAGCGAGAGCACAGAGGCCATCCGGCGCTTCACCGCAGCCGTCATGCAAGACTCCACTTGGTGGCCAAGCATTGTCCCGCTGCGCGATGGCCTGTTGCTGGCCCTGAAGCGCTGAAGGCGCAGTCCCTCCCATGCCCACGGCTGCTGCTGTGTGCCTATAATGCTGTATGATCATCGCCGACTTCGAGATGAGCCCGGCTTTCGCGCCCGGCGTGCACCACGAGGTGGCCCCGGGCTGGTGGTATGTATTCTGCGGCGATCTGTTGCTTGTGGAGAACACCACAGAAGGCGTCTGCCCGCTTCTCGGGCCGCCTCCCCAAGAGCGGGGCCTGGTGGTGACCACCTGTCTGTTTCTGGGGCATCTCGATGGCATCCCCTGCTTTACCGCCCAGTGTCAGGAACCGGCGACCTTGGGCGGTACCTTGCGCCTCGAGAGTATGCGCCGTCTGTGGCGCCTGTTGCCCAAGGACCATATCCTCCTGGCCGGGCGCGCCCTGGAGCTGGTGCACTGGCAGCATACCCACCGCTTCTGCGGCCAATGCGGCACGGCACTGCAAGATGTCGCCCATGAACGCGCCAGGCGCTGCCCCAGCTGCCAAGCGGTGTACTTCCCGCGCATTGCGCCGGCCATCATGGCCATGGTGCGCCGCGGTCCCCAGGTGCTGCTGGCGCGCTCCAGCCGTTTTCCAGGGGGCTTTTTCAGTATACTGGCGGGTTTCGTGGAGTGCGGTGAGACCCTGGAAGCCTGTCTGCGTCGCGAGGTGCGCGAGGAGGTGGGCATCGAGGTCGGCAACATGCACTATTTCGGCTCCCAGAGCTGGCCCTTTCCCAACTCGCTGATGATCGGCTTTGTCGCCGAGCACACAGGGGGCACGCTGCGGCCCGATGGCCAGGAGATCATCGAGGCCGACTGGTTCTGGCCCCACAAACTGCCCATGGTGCCGGGCCCGGAAAGTCTCGCCGGTCAGATGATCCACTGGTATGCCACAGGCGCCGACGAGAGCCTGCTCACCAAGCCAGCCCCATGAGCCGCGAGGCGCTCTCGTCGCGATCTCGCTATGCTCTCTACACCACCCACCTCACAGGCGGTGGCGTGGGCCGCTCGCTGCTGGAACTGGCCACCGGGCTCATGCAGCAGGGCCATGGGGTGGACCTGGTGGTGGCCAGAAGCGGCGGTCACCTGGAAAAAGACCTGCCCGCCGGCGTGCGCCTGGTCCAGCTGGGAGCATCGCGACCCATCCAGGGCAGGCTGCTTGCCATGCGGGCCGTACCGGGAAGCCTCCTCTGGCGGCCGGTGCTGGCCCGGCTGGGCACCCGGCCCGAGGTCGGCCGCCTCGGTGCGCTGGTGCGCTATCTGCGCGAGACCAGGCCAGGGGCTGTCTTTGCCGCCAAGACCTACGCCAACCTCACCGCCATCTGGGCAAGACACCTCAGCGGCATCACCTGCCGCCTGGTGATCAGCGAGCGCACCGCCCTTTCCCACGAGATCGCCACTGAGGCCACCGCGGCCTGGAGCTATCTGCTCCCCCTGCTGGCACACAGCTACCCACAGGCCGATGGCATCTCTGCTGTCTCCCAGGGCGTGGCCAATGACCTGGAACGACTGATTCACCTGCCCCCAGGCAGCGTGGTCGCACTACCCAATCCACTCATCAGCCCGGATACCATGACCTTGGCCCAGGCAGCCCCAAGCCATCCCTGGTTTGACGGCACGACACCTGTGATCCTGGCCGCCGGACGCCTGGTCCCCCAGAAAGACTTTGCCACGCTGCTGCACGCCTTTGCCCTGCTCCATAAACAGGGCCTGCCCCATCGGCTGGTGATAGCCGGCGAGGGCAAGGAACGTGCTCGGCTTTTGGGGCTGGTCAAGGAATTAGGGCTTGCTGGTTTTGTGGACCTACCCGGTTTCGTGGACAACCTGCTCGCCCTGATGCGCCGCTCATCCCTCTTTGTGCTCTCCTCGCGGTTCGAGGGCTTGCCAGGCGTGCTGATCCAGGCCATGGCTTGCGGTTGCCCGGTGGTGGCCAGCGATTGCCTCAGCGGCCCCCGGGAGATCCTGCAGGATGGCCGCCTGGGCCGCCTGGTGGCTGTGGGTGATCCCCAGGCGCTGGCTCGAGCCATGGCCGACACCCTGGCCCAACCGCCAGACAAAAAAATACTCGAGGCCAGCGCTCAGGATTATTCCCGGGATGTGGTGGCACAGCGCACCGCCGCACTACTGGATGGCCGGATGGAAAACAGCCACCCCAATACCCCAGCTGGGATCCATTGAGGGTCATGGCCTCGGCAAGAAGCCGCACAGATCGGGAAGCAAAAACCGGATCGGATTACCTCTGCTCCTGGATTTTCTTGCCACTGTGGCAAAAACCCTCATCCCCCATGAACGATCCCCGGTAGCGCTCCTGCAAAGCCTGGAAACACCTGGGCCAGTGCTGCGCCCTGCAACCCCAGGTGGTCTGCGAGCACAGTCGCCAGCACGGCGCGAAAGTCGGTTGTCACCGGGAGATCCCGCCCCTCATGCAGGCTGGCCTCATCCAGGCCCAACCACTCGCCATGGAAGCGCCCGCCCGCCACAGGACCCCCCAGAAGCCACATGGCGTTGCCATGGCCATGGTCCGTGCCATGGTTGCCATTCTCCCGGGCGGTACGGCCGAACTCGGACATCACCACCACCACGGTGCTGGCCCAGGCATTCCCCAGGCCAGCAGCCAGATCACCCAGGCCCGCCCCCAGGCCCCCAAGGAGATTGGCCAATGAACCTTGGCCATTGCCCTGGTTGACATGGGTGTCCCAGCCAGTGAACGACATGAAGGCCAGGGTGTTCTGCGGGGATTCGGCCAGCACCGTGCCGATGAGCCGCGCCTGCTGCTGGAAGGCGGCAACGCCACTGCCACCAGCCCGGGCCAGCTCGTCGGCATGCACCGCCAGCTGCGCCAGCAACTCCGCCCGCGCCAGGGCCGCTTGCTGATAAGCCAAGCTCAGGGGGTCAGAGCCCCCATAGAGCATATCGTACACAGCCTTGAACGGGTCACTCTGCGCGGCATCGGGTTCGAGCCAGTTCTCGCCAAGGGGCATATCGACCACCGGCATGCTGCCGCTCAGGATGGCGGGCAACGGCTCATCAAAGCTGATGGCCCTGCTGGGATCTGTACCGGACAGCGCGGCAAGCAGGCGATTCATCCAGCCATCCACGGTGGACTTGACGCCAGGGGTAGCGGATTCCATGTACTGCTGGGCATCGAAATGGGAGCGGGTTTCATCCATGGAACCGGCATTGAGCACGAAGGCCAGCTCACCGCCTTGCCAGAAGGGCAGCAGAGGTTCCAGCGCGGGATGCAACCCGAAATGACCATCCAGGTCCAGCACGCCACCTGCTTCTCCGGGCGGTTGCAGGGCGATTGCCGCCCGTATGGCGTAGTACTTGGGGTCGCCATGGGGGACCACCACGCTCAGGCCATCGATGGCCCCGCGCAGCAGCACCACCACCAGGCGCCGCCCGGAGGTGGCCGCCTGGGCCACGAAACCGCCGAGCCCCAGCTGGGCCAGGGAACAGCATCCAGCTGCGGCCAGGGACTTGATCAAGGCTCTTCTGGTCAGCATGTATCCTCCGGAGCACTCCGCCAGGCATGGGATGCGGCTGCCTTGAACCTGCAAGGCGAGATGAAACGATGTCCGGATGCTATCAGGTCATCATCCATTCCGGCCCACCCAGCAGCGCACAGATCCGCAGCATGTCATCGCTCTGTGCTGCAATGACGATTTTTGTCCGCTCCGACAGCACCCCTGGTTCATGCAGGTATTCCTGCACCAGTTCACTGCGCTGGACCCGCCCCTCGCGGCGGCTCAGCGGGTTGCCATTTGCGGCAAACCAGGAGACCACATCGAGCCTTGCCAGGACGGCAGCAGGTTTGAACCAGAAGCTCCGCTCCAGGGAATAGCCATTGGGCTGCGGGGCATCATGGAGGGGCATGCCCTGCTGGGCCAGCACACCCAGCAGCGGGCGGTGGTTGTCCACCCGCAAACCCATGGTGCGGCAGAGGCCGATGAGCCACTGATATGGCGTGCGCAGGCGCGGAGGGCTTCTCTCCCAGAATGCAGCGTGGTCGAAAAGGGCGGCGAGCACAGCGCGGATGTCGCCATCGGTCTCCATGAAGACCTGGGCGAGGGCAGTCACCAGGTCCTCCGGGGGCTGGTCTGCCACGAAATATCGCGCAAGGCGCAAGGCGATGTGGCGTGCCGTGGCTGGATGGCGTGCCAGGATGTCCAGGGCGCGCTCCACTTCATCGGCGCCGCCCCCTTGGGGAAACGGAACGCCCAGGAAGGTCTTGGCGCCGAAATCATGGCGGCTCTCATCGAACTGGAACAGGTCGCCGACTTTGGTGATCAGCGCCAGGGTATTGATGCCCCAGCCGGTGAGGATGCGGGTCAACTCCTGCACGTCCTGCTGGGTATAGCCACCATCCACGCCCAGGGTGTGCAGCTCCATCAGCTCCCGGGCATAGTTTTCATTGTAACCGGTGAAATCACCCTGGGCCCCAGGGGACTGCGGGTCGGTATTGTACCAGTTGTCCAGATAGCCCAGCATGGCCGGATGCCTGGCGGTCGCACCCAGGAGGTCGCGAAAGCGGCCCAGGGCATGGGGTCGGATGGCCTCATGCTCATAGCTGCCGATCCAGATCATGGTGAAATCCTTGCTGGCCGACACATTGAAATGGTTGAACCAGAAATCGACCATCACCTCCAAAAGCTGGCGCCTGCTTTCCACGGCACGCATGAGCCTCGCATGCTGGGCCTCCATCATCAACTGCCGGGCGAGTACAGCGAGGCGCACATAGCCGATGGTCTGGGTGATGGGCAGCAAAGGGATACCGCCTGTGTGACGGTAGGCTGCCGTGGCGTCGAGGCGGGTGGTGCGCAGCCGGTTCAAGCGCCGCTCCAGGTCGGCATCTTCTGGGATGGAGGTTGGGTCGAGCTGGCCCATGAGATAGGCCCTGCTGCCCATGGCGGCCACCGCGGCCAGCTCGCCAGGCGCGGGACCCAGGGCGGCGCGGTTCATCAGGTGCCAGACGGCAGCGACATCATCAGCCATGATCCACCCCTCTGGGCCTGGCTTGGAGCCTGGGCACTATCCGACTACCCGATCGCTGCCTGACAGCAGCAGAAAAACCCAAGTCAGTACAATACAACATTGACGGTTATCAAGCATCAAGTGCATCCCTACCTCACAGCCTGGCCCTGTGCATGATCGGCTCGGGTTCCCCGGAACACACCCAAGACTCCCCAGGGCCGCGCCCTCACGCCCCCAGCAAGACGGCCTCGTAAGCGGCAGCGACGGCCCTTATATCGTAACGTCCCAGCGCGGCATCGGCTGCGGGGCGCTTGGCGCCATGGAGCGCCTCGAGAATGGCTGCTGCTGTGGCACTTGCATCCCCCACGGGCACCAGGGCGCCCAGCGCGCCCTGCTCCAGCACCTCGGCCGAGCCGCCGGGGCTGGCGGTGGCCACCACCGGGCAGCCGCAGGCCAGCGCCTCCAGCAGACAATTGGGCAGCCCCTCGTAATGGGACGGCAGCACCATGACCCCGGCTCTGGCCATGAAGGCATACGGGTTGGCCACGAAGCCAGGCAGACTCACCAGCTCGCCCAGCCCCAGGCGCGTGGCCTGGTCCACAAGCGCTGCCCGTTGGGGGCCCTCGCCCAGGATCACCAGGCGCACCGCCATGTGCCGGCGTACCAGTGCCACGGCATCCAACAGCATGTCGAAGCCCTTCTGGGGCACCAGGCGCCCCACACCCAGCACCACGGGGATGTCCTCCGCGAGCCACGGATGGCTTGCAGCCTGCCTGGAAAGCTCACGAAGCCGCGTCCTGTCCAGGGGATTGGGGATCGCCACGATGCGCTCGGGGGCTAGGCCCATGGTGGCAGTCAGCCCCTGGGCCACGCTGCGGCTCACCGCCACCACCTGGTCTGCCCGGGCATAGACCTGCTGCATGCGGCGCAGTCTGCGGGGCTGATGATGCCATTTCGCTGCCATCATGTTGCTCTCGCGCAGCACCAGGCGCGTCTCCAGGTGGGCGCATTGCAGCGCGGCCACCACCAGCTCTGCGGCAGCCCCAATGGTGCTGCACAGCAGGGCATCGAAGCGCGCATTGTCAAGCTCGGCGGCCAGGGCGGGTGTGAAGTCCAAAAGACCCGCCCAGGGGGCGAGGACCTGCGACCAGGAAGCTCCGTGGCGCAAAACATAGCCGCGTGCCGCAATGCTCAAGGTGCGCTTGAGGGTGGTCACGGCCGCGCCTTCTGGGATGCGCCCGCAAAGCGCCCCCCCCGGTTTGGCCACCACGAGCCGCACCACATGGCCGCGGTCGGCAAGCGCCCCGGCCAGTTGCAGCATGACCTGCTCGGCACCGCCCCCTTCCAGGGCTGGCAGGAACAGGCCCAGGTGGGCCATCAGAACGCCCGCTGCAGCAACCAGCGCCGCCAGGGAGGCAGGCCCGCGGCATGGAGTGCCTTGCGCCAGGTGCGCTGGATGGCCCAGCGTCCGCCGGCATGCCAGCCCCTGGCATCGAAGCGCGCCTGCAGCGCCTCGAGCCAGCCGCGTGTCCAGGCGAGGTCCTCCTGGGAGGCAGGAACAGGAAATGGCTCGGCCTTGCCCCACAGCCGATGATGCCTGGCGAGGCTGTGGGCATCATGGGGCATGCCCAGCAGATCCAGGGCCAACGCCTGGGCTTCCATGGTCTTGCTCATGTTGAGCGTGGCAGCGCGGCGGGTGATCTGCCCCTCGTGGCGCCCCGCCCACACCAGCACATCTGGCAGGTTGGCCAGCTGGTGCTCCTGGCTCAGGCGCACCAGCAGATGGTAGTCCTCGGCCACTGTCATGGCCTCGTCATAGCCCAGGCGGCGCAGCACCTCGGTGCGCGCCATGAGCGTGCGATTGCGCAGGCAGCAGCGAAACACCAGCATGGCCCGGATATGTTCCGGGGCAACTGGCTCGCGAATCACCCTGCTCTGCAGCGCCGCACCCTCGCACCATTGCATGGCGCCACCTAAGGCGGCAACCTGGGGATGGGCGTCGAGCCAGGCAACCTGGAGGCCCAGGCGGCTGGGCAATGCCCAGTCGTCGCTGTCCAGGTAGGCAAGATAGGCGCCCCGGGCCAGGGCCAGAGCGTGGTTGCGTGTGGCGGGAATACCCTGGTTGGTGTCGTGGCGCACCACGCGCAGCCTCTTGTCCTTGAAGCCGCAGAGCGCCTCGGCTGTACGGTCGGTGGAACCATCGTCCACCACCAGCAGCTCAAAATCACCAAATGCCTGTGCCAGGATGCTGGTGATGGCCTGTACCACCAGCTCGGCCCGGTTGAACGTGGCAATGGCCACGGTGACCCTTGGGCTATGCCCGGGCATCAGGCTGGGGCTGGGCTGCCTGGTTCCGGCGTGGTGCGCCAGGTCAGCACCGGGTGTCGGGCGGCGGCCACCTCGTCCACCCGGCTGATGGGCAGCAGATGAGGCGCTTGCTGCAGCAGCTCAGGCTGTGTGCGCCCCTCCTCCATGATCTGGCTCATCACCATGATCAGGCGATCGAGCTCGTCCTTGGTCTCGGTCTCGGTGGGCTCGATCAGCAGACACTCGCTCACCAGAAGCGGGAAGTAGACCGTGGGAGCATAAATACCGAAATCCAGCATGCGCTTCGCCACGTCGCCAGCGCGAAAACCATGGCGTTCGGCCTCTGCGGCCAGCGTCACCACGAACTCATGGCAGGCCCGGCGCTGCGGGTAAGCGAGTTTATAGCCTGCCTGATGCAGGCCATGGGCCACATAGCTTGCATTGAGCACCGCATGGCCCGAGATCCGCGCCAGTCCCGCCGTACCCAGCAGGCGCAGGTAGGCATAGGCGCGCAGCTGCACGCCCACATTGCCCAGGAAAGCCCCCAGCACCCCGATGCTCTGCGGGCGTTCCATGGCGGTGGCAAGCCTGAAGACACCATCTGTCTCCAGGACATAGGGCAGCGGCAGATAGGGCGCAAGGCGCTTGCTTGCGGCCACGGGGCCCGCCCCGGGGCCGCCGCCGCCATGGGGCGTGGCAAAGGTCTTGTGCAGATTGAGATGCAAGGCATCGAAGCCCATGTCCGCCGGGCGCACCCGGCCCAGGATGGCGTTGAGGTTGGCGCCATCGTAGTAGCACAGGGCCCCTGCCTCATGAACCATGCGGGCGATCTCGGTGATGCGCCGCTCGAAGGTGCCAAGCGTCGATGGATTGGTGAGCATGACCGCCGCGGTTTTCCCAGAGAGGGCAGCGGCCAGTGCTGCGGTATCCACGTCGCCATCGGGGGTGGTGGCGATCTCGCGCACCTTGAGGCCGCACATGGCGGCACTGGCCGGGTTGGTGCCATGGGCACTGTTGGGCACCAGCACCTCGGTGCGCTGCCCATCACCTTGATCGCGATGGTAGGCAGCCATCATGGCGAGTGCCGCAAGCTCCCCCTGGGCGCCACCCATGGGAGCCAGCGACACCTCGGGCAGGCCGGTGATGGCAGCCAGCATCTGCTGCAGCTCGGCCAGGGTGGCCAGCAGCCCCTGGTTGTGGGCATCGGGGGTATGGGGATGGCGGGTGACAAGGCCTGCAAGGCTCGCCACCGCATGGGCTGCACGGGGATTGTACTTCATGGTGCACGAGCCCAGTGGATAGGTGTTGGTATCCACCGAGAAGTTGCGCTGGGAGAGCCTCGTGAAATGGCGCACCACCTGCAACTCCGAGAGTTCCGGCATAGCGGGCGGTTTGCAGCGCAGCAGATGGGCCGGCAGGTCATCCAGGGCCTGGCGAACATCCTCTCCTGCAACCAGCGTCCCGGCACGGCGCCCGGGCTTGCTGTCTTCCATGAGCAGCGGCACGGCAGGGTGGGGTTGGGGCTGCACTTGTTGCCCGTCCATCAGCGCGGCGCCTGGCGCGCCGAGGCAGGGATCGTACTGCCCGCCACCGGCAGTGCGCCACGGCCATGGATTGGGTTACCCTCGAGGTTCACAGTCGCCATGATGGTTTTCCTGATTCAGGCCATGCAGCATGTGCCGCAGGGCATCTTGCACAATGATGACTCAGCGCCCCAGCACCTGGGACATGGCCATGGCCAGATCCTCGATCTGCGCACGGCTCCTGGTTTCCGTGGCGCACAACAGCAGGCAATGGTCCAGTTTCTTGTCGTGACACCCCAATGGGAAGCCAGCCAGGAAGCCAAGATCTGCCAGGCGCTGCCACACCGGCTCTGCGGCCACGCCAAGATCCATCACCACCTCATGGAAGAAGGGGGCCGCAAACAGGCGGCGCACGCCAGGAATGCGCGTGAGGCGCTCGGTCAGTTCCCTGGTGCGTTCATGACAGGTGGCCGCCTTGCTGGCCAGGCCCTGTGGCCCCAGCAGGGCCATGGTCATGGCACTGGCCACCACGCACAGCCCTTGGTTGGTGCAGATGTTGGAGGTGGCGCGTGCCCGGCGGATGTGCTGCTCCCTGGCCTGCAGCGTCAACGTGAACGCCCGGCGGCCCTGCCGGTCGCGGCTTTCCCCCACGAGGCGCCCCGGCAGTTGACGCACATGGGCCATCCTGCACCCCAGAAAGCCGAGATAAGGCCCGCCGCCTGAAAGGGGCAAGCCCAGGCTCTGGGCCTCACCGCAGACGATGTCCACCCCATGGCGGCCCCACTGCCCAGGTGGGCGCAACACAGCGGCACACAGCGGATTGACCACGGCGATGGCCAGTGCCCCGTTCGCCTGCGCCCAGTCCACCAGGACGTCGGGTTCTTCCAGCACCCCATAGAAGTTGGGCTGGGCAACGACCACTGCCGCCACTTCTGCCGCATCCATCCTGCGCCAGGCGGCCTCGTCCATCCTGCCGCTGCCGTCATGGGGCAAGGTGATGATCTCCACACCGAGCCGCGATGTCATGGTCGTGGCCACCTGCCGGTAGACAGGATGCACGCCATCGGCCATGAGCACCTTGTGCAGACCCTTTTTGTGGCAGCGCAGCGCCATCAGGATGGCTTCGGCCAAGGCCGAGGCTCCATCGTAGACCGAGGCATTCACCACATCCACCGCCAGCAGTTCGGCCATCATGCTCTGGAACTCGAACATGATCTGCAGGCTGCCCTGGCTGGCCTCGGCCTGGTAGGGTGTGTATGGGCTGTACAATTCGCCGCGGCCCAACAGCTGGCTCACCACCTGGGGGATGTGATGCTCATAGGCCCCGGCGCCGGCAAAGGAACACAGTGGACGATCCTGACTGGCCCGGGCCTGCATCAACTCGAGCAGGCCCTGTTCGTCCAGGGCCTGCTCCAGGCCGGATGGCAGCGCGATGGGCTCCTGGAGCAGCAGCGCCTGGGGAATCTCGGCAAAGAGATCATCCAGCGTCCCAAGACCCAGCGTGGCCAGCATGGCCTGGGTTTCGGCTGCGGTATGGGGAATGAATGGCATGGGGGCGCGACCTGTCAGGGCTGGGTCTGGGACTGGACCAGGGCATCATAGCCGGCCTGGTCCAACATGTTCTCCAGCGACCCCATGGGATAGAGCAGCAGCAGCCAGCCCTGCCCCATGGGATCTTCGTTGACCAGCTCTGGATGATCGACCAGCGCCGCGTTCACCTCCAGCACCTCGCCAGAGACGGGGCTGTACACGTCCGAAGCGGCCTTGACCGACTCCACCACCGCCACGGCATCCCCCGCGGCCACCTGGTGCCCCACCTCGGGCAGCTCCACATAGACGAGATCACCAAGTGCCTGGGCTGCATGCAGCGTGATGCCAATACGCAACGCGTGCCCCTCCTGACGGACCCATTCATGGGTCGGGGTAAACCAGCATGTTTCTGCCACCTGAGCCTCCTGGCCGTTCATCAGCCTGACTTCATTGCCCCATGGGTTGGCGGCGCGGCCACGTGATCTGGCCGCGCCGCACCAAGGGCGGCTCCACCACAGCCACCGGATGCAGTCGCTCCCGGATGGCCACCTGCAACTGTTCTGCCGTGGTCGCACAGGACAGATCCAGCCGCGCCAGGGCAATGCCGCAACCCATGGTGGGGCTGTGACCACCGCTGGTCACCATGCCCACCTGGCGATCCTGCAGCCACAAGGTCTGGGCGGCGCGCAGCACGCCCCTGGTCTGCAGCACCAGGCCCACCCGGCGAAACCGATTGACATGCTCCTGGAGTGCCTGGCGGCCCACAAAACATCGGTCGAAGGGCTCGTGGGCCACGGTCCATCCCAGCCCCACCTCTTCCGGTGTGGTATCCCGATCCATATCGGCGCCATAGAGATTGAGCCCGGCCTCGAGCCGCAGGCTGTCCCGGGCGGCCAGGCCGCAGGGAACAACGCCCGCCTCCAGCAGATGATTCCACAGGCCAGGGGCCTGGTCGCCAGGCAAGACCACCTCGAAACCATCCTCGCCGGTATAGCCGGTACGGCTCAGCATCCAGCCGTGGCGTGCCGTGCCCTGGGGCCCTTCCCATACGGCAAAGGAGCGCTGGGCCGCAAGATGCGGCGCCACATCGGGCAGCACGGCGGCCAGCTTGGCCTCGGCCTGGGGCCCCTGCACAGCCAGCAAAGCGCAATCGGGACGCGGCACGAACTGGACGGGTTCACCCGCAGCCAATGCCTGGAGATGAGCCAGGTCAGCCGTCTTGGTGGCAGCATTGACCACCAGCCGGTAACGGTCCGGCCCCAGCCAGCTGACGATGAGGTCATCCAGGATGCCGCCGCCCTCGTGGAGCATCACGGTATACAGGGCGCGACCTGGGTTCTTGAGCCGGATGATATCATTGGCCATGGCCCGGCGCAGCAGAGCCATGGCCCCGACACCGGCCACATCGATGATGCCCATGTGGCTGCAGTCGAATACGCCGCACCCCTGGCGCACCGCGTGATGTTCCCTGAGCGCCGAGCCGAAATGCAGCGGCATCTCATAGCCGGCGAAAGGGGCCATGACAGCACCGCCGTCATGCTGCACCTGGTGAAGAACCGTTTTTTGCAAGGTATCGCTCATCTGCTGTGGATGAAAGGGCTCCGATCAAAGAGGTTGCATGATATCTTTAGTTCAATCAAAGAAGGTAAATAGCCAAATAGCCATGATGCAGCATTATAACCCTGATACACGCTGTGGCGCTCGGCTGCTGTCCAACCAGCGACCGCGCCCCGGAAGGAGGGGCAGGTCATACCTGGCAGAGCTGGTCGCCCTGCTCTGCCTGGTCACATCGCTGCAGGCCATGGCTTGGCGCCAGCCAGGCCGGATCGCGGTGCGCCTCTTCGTCATCACCATGTTTGCCGACGAGACCAGGCCCTGGCTGGAAGAGGAAACCTGGTCCAGGAGCCTGTCTGTCCAGGGTGCCCATGGACCCGTACACTGCAATGAATCCGGGCTTTGCGTCACCGAGACCGGCATGGGCAAGGCCAATGTGACCGCCTCCATGACCGCCATCCTGCTGGACAGGCGTTTCGATTGGGATCATGCCATCCTACTCACAGCAGGTATCGCCGGCGCCAAGCCCGACCGGCTCACCCTTGGTGGCGCAGGTCTCGCACGATTCTCGGTGGACTATGACCTGGGGCACCACCTGCTGCCCAGCGCCCCGGGGGACCCCTTGTTCCTGCCCACCTCCTTCATCACAGGCTCTGAAAGTTTCCAGCTGGATGAGGCATTGCTGCAGGCCACCTTCCAGGCCCTGCAAGGAGTGCCATTGGCCGACAGCCCCCAGGCCCAGACCTACCGGGCGCACTATCCCGGGCAGGCCGGCAGGCAACCCAAGCTCGAGATCTGCGATACCATCGCCGGCGACGACTACTGGCATGGCGCCGCATTGTCAGACCTCGCCTCCAGGATCGTCCAGGAGCGCACCGGGGGACGCGGCACCTATTGCACCACCCAGATGGAAGACTCGGCTGTCGCCCTGGTGCTGCAGCGTTTCGGCCTGCTCGGGCGCTACATGAGCCTGCGCACCGTGTCCAACTTCGACCAGCCCTTTCCAGGCCAGAGCGACCAGGACTCGCTCAGTGCCGATTCGGGAGGGTTTGCCATTGCCGCCCAGAATGCCCACCGGCTGGGTCGTGCCCTGTTCGACCATCTCCTGCGTCATCCTGATCTACCAGCCCCGGGCGATACACCCAGGATGACTGGAACACACCAGCAATGATCCGCCTGCATGAACCTCCAGCCCGCTGCCCCATGCGGGCTGCCATCGATCCCGGAACCAAGCGTTGGCGACACCCACTAAAAGCGCATGCCAAAACCCACCTCGCAGCGAGGAGCACGCCATGCGGCCGCCTGTGATCCATCACCCCGGATGGCCCCGCCACCCCAAGGATCCCGGCTGTGAGTCTGGCTGAACAACGCCCGGCGCAACGGCCACGGCGCTGGCGCTGGTGGCTGCTGGCTGGCCTGATCCTGGGCGCCCTGTTTGCCGTGCGCCAGTACCACCTGACGCAGCGCAGCGCCACGGCACCACTTGCCGCAGCACCGATCCCCATCACCGCAGCGCCGGTCCGCCAAGGCGCGCTGCCGGTCACCTACCGCTCCATAGGCACCGTGACGCCGCTGGCCACCGTCACGGTGCGCACCCGCATCAGCGGCTATCTCACCCGGGTCGCCTTTCAGGAAGGGCAGATGGTGGCCAAAGGGAAACTGCTGGCGCTGGTGGACCCAAGACCCTACCAGGTGGCCCTGCGCCAGGCCCAGGCCGTCCTGGGGCGCGACGAGGCGCTGCTGGCCAATGCCGAAAGGGACCTCGAGCGCTACCGCCAGTTGCTCACCCAGGACTCCATCGCCCGCCAGCAGGTGGATACCCAGGAATCCCTGGTACGCCAGTACCGCAGCACGGTGCGGATGGATCGTGCCGCGGTGGACGACGCCCAGCTCAACCTGGACTACTGCTCCATCCAGGCGCCCATCAGCGGCCGCATCGGACTGCGCCGGGTGGATGAAGGCAACTATGTGCAGCCCAGCGACCAGGATGGCCTGGTGGTCATCACCCAGATCGAGCCCATCAGCGTGATCTTCACGCTGCCCGAAAGCCGCCTGCCCGATGTGCTGCCCCGCCTGCAGCGGCATGATGAACCCCTGACGGTCACGGTCTTCGACCGCAATGCGGTCAGGGCATTGGCCACCGGCACCCTGCTGACACTGGACAACCAGGTGGACACGGCCACCGGCACGGTGCGCGCCAAGGCATGGTTCGACAACAAGGACCAGATGCTCTTTCCCAACCAGTTCGTCAACGCCGAGCTGCTGATCACCACCAGAAAGAATATCCTGCTCGTCCCCAGCCGGGCGGTACAACAGGGCGCCAATGGTCCCTTCGTCTATGTGGTCAGGAATGGCCATGCCCATGTGCGCGCTGTCACCACGGACATCGAGGCGCGCGGGGAGACAGCCCTGCTGGAAGGACCAGCCCTCGGCGAGCATGTGGTGACCGATGGCGTGGACCGGCTGCGCGAGGGCGCGGCGGTGCAGGTGGTGCCAGCGGGAGCGGACGCCACGACCCAGGATTCACCCCCTGCATTGAACACGCCGGCGGCCCCCAGCACGTCATCCCCATGAATCCATCACGGCCCTTCATCCTGCGTCCGGTGGCCACCACGCTGTTGATGGTTGCCGTACTGCTGGCGGGCCTGGTGGCGGTGCGCACCCTGCCCATCGCCGCCTTGCCCGAAGTGGACTACCCCACCATCCAAGTGCTCACCTTCTACCCAGGCGCCAGCCCCGATGTGATGACCACCGCCGTCACGGCTCCCCTGGAACGGCAGTTCGGCGAGATCGCGGGTCTGAAGCAGCTCTATTCCACCTCCAGCGCCGGGGCATCGGTGATCACCATGCAGTTTGTCCTGGACCTGGCGCTGGATGTGGCCGAGCAGGAGGTGCAGGCCGCCATCAACGCCGCCTCCAACCTGCTGCCCAACGACCTGCCCGCTCCGCCCATCTACGCCAAGTTCAATCCCGCCGATGCCCCCATCCTGACGCTGGCGGTCACCGCTCCCACGCTGCCGGTGGTGGATACGGTCAACCTGGTGGAAACACGCCTCGTGCAGAGGATTGCCCAGCTGCCCGGCGTGGGCGTGGTGGACATCAACGGCGGCCAGCGCCCGGCGGTACGCATCCAGGCCGACCCCCGGGCGCTGGCCGCGAAAAACCTCAACCTCGACGATCTGCGCACCACCATCGCCAATGCCAACGTCAACATGCCCAAGGGCAACCTGGACGGCCCGTGGCGCTCCTTCAGCATCAATGCCAACGACCAGCTCACCGATGCCGCGCTGTATGCCTCGCTGGTGATCGCCTACCGCAACGGACAGCCGGTCTACCTGCGCGATGTGGCCAGCGTCGTCCATGGCGCCGAGAACAAGCATCTTGCCGCCTGGATGAACACCACGCCTGCTGTGATCGTCAATGTGCGCCGCCAGCCCGGCGCCAACGTGATTGCCGTGGCAGACGGCGTGAAAACCATCCTGCCCATGTTGCGCCGCTCGTTGCCCCAGGCGGTCTCGGTGCAGGTGTTGAGCGACCGCACCACCACCATCCGCGCCTCGGTACACGACGTGCGGCTGGAACTCATGTTCTCCATCCTGCTGGTGGTGCTGGTGATGCTGCTGTTCCTGCGCCGTGTGGCCATCACCGTGGTGCCCAGCCTTGCCGTGCCGCTCTCTTTGGTGGGCACCTTCGCCCTGATGCATCTGCTGGGCTACAGCATCGACAATCTTTCCCTGATGGCACTTACCATCGCCACGGGTTTCGTGGTGGACGATGCCATCGTCATGGTGGAAAACATCACCCGCAAAATAGAAGACGGCGCCGCTCCCCTGGAGGCCGCCCTGGAAGGCTCGCGGCAGATCGCCTTCACCATCATCTCGCTCACCATCTCGCTGGTGGCGGTATTGATTCCGCTTTTGTTCATGCAGGAGGTGATCGGCCGGCTCTTCCGGGAGTTCGCCATGGTGCTCACCATCACCATCCTGCTCTCGGCCGTTGTCTCCTTGACGCTGATCCCCATGCTCTGCGCCCGGGTGCTCCAGCACCGGGGCGAGGCGCGCTGGCTGTGGCTGGAGCGTGTCGTCGCCGGCTACGGCCGGCTGCTGCGCCGCGTGCTGGCCCAGCGCCAGATCACGCTGGCTGTGGCCATCGCCACGCTGGTGCTTACGATCGCACTCTACATGGTGGTGCCCAAGGGCTTCTTTCCCGTCCAGGATACAAGCCTGTTGCAGGGTGTGCTGGTAGCCCCCCCCAACACCAGCTTCCAGGCCATGGGCCGCTATCAGCTGGAGGTGGCCCAGGGGCTGCTCCAGGATAGCGAGGTGGTGAGCCTGTCTTCGTTCGTGGGCGTGGATGGCAGCAATACCACACCCAACACGGGCCGCTTCCTCATCAACCTCACACCCAAGAACCAGCGCCACGGCGCCATGGAGGTCACCATGCGCCGCCTCAAGGAGCAGGCCGACAAACTGCCTGGCGTCACCTTGCACCTGCAGCCAGTGCAGGATCTCGCCATCGACGCCAACTCAAGCCGCACCCAGTTTCAGTTCATCATGCAGTCGGCCGATCCCGATGAGCTTGCCGCCACCTCGCGCCGCCTCATCGACCAGTTGGTGCTGCGCCCCGAGCTGGAGGACGTCTCCAGCACGCTGGAAGACAACGCCATGGTGGCCCACCTGGAAATCGACCGCGACCACGCCGCTCGCTTCGGCATCACGCCGGCCACCATCGACAACCTGCTCTATGATGCCTTCGGCCAGCGCATCATCTCCACCATCTTCACCCATTCCAACCAGTACCGCGTCATCCTGGAAAGCGGCCCCTCCTTCCAGAGCACGCTGGATGCGCTCAAGGATTTCTACCTGCCCTCGGCCTTCGGCGGCCAGGTGCCATTGCGCTCGCTGATCACCGTGCAACAGACCCGCGGCCCCTTGCAGGTGGCCCACATGGGGCAGTTCCCAGCGGCCAGCATCTCCTTCAACCTGGCCCGCGGCGTGTCACTGGGAGCGGCCATGGCGGCCATCCAGGAGACCCAGGACCAGATGGGCATGCCGCCTGGCATCATCACCTCGTTCCAGGGCCAGGCGCTGGCCTTCCAGGCCGCGCTGCGCAATCAGCCGCTGCTGATCCTGGCGGCCATCGTCACCATGTACATCGTGCTTGGCGTGCTGTACGAGAGCTTCATCCATCCGGTGACCATCCTCTCCACACTGCCCTCGGCCGGTGTGGGCGCCCTGCTGGCGCTGCTGGCAAGCGGCACACCGCTCGACATGATGGGCGTCATCGGCATCATCCTGCTGATCGGCATCGTCAAGAAAAACGCCATCATGATGATCGATTTTGCCCTGGACGCCCAACGCAACCAGGGTAAAACGCCGCTCGAGGCCATCGAACAGGCCTGCCTGCTGCGCTTTCGCCCCATCATGATGACCACCCTCGCCGCCATGGGAGGGGCGCTGCCGCTGATGCTGGGCAGCGGCGTGGGCTCGGAACTGCGTCACCCCCTGGGACTCACCATCGTGGGTGGGTTGCTGGTGAGCCAGGTGCTCACGCTGTTCACCACGCCTGTCATCTATCTTGCCTTCGACAGCGTGGCGCAGCGCCTCAGGGAGCGCCGCCGCCCGATGCAGCACGCCACACCATGAACCTCTCGGCGCCATTCATCCGCCGCCCGGTGGCCACCATCCTTCTTGCCATCGGCACCGCCCTGATCGGAGGCCTGGGCTATGGCCTGCTGCCGGTCGCCCCGCTGCCCGACGTGGACTTTCCCACCATCATGGTGCAGGCCAGCATGCCGGGTGCCAGCCCCGAGACCATGTCCACCACGGTCGCCATGCCGTTGGAACGGCATCTTGGCGCCATTGCCGACGTGGAGGAGATGACCTCCCAGAGTTCGGTGGGCGCCACGCGCATCGTCTTGCAATTCAATCTCAGTCGCGACATCAATGGCGCGGCCCGGGATGTCCAGGCCGCCATCAACGCCGCCCGGGCCGACCTGCCGGCAAGCCTGCGCACCAACCCCACCTACCGCAAGATGAACCCCGCAGATGCCCCCATCCTGGCCTATGGCCTCACCTCGGCACACTTGCCCCCCCAGGTGCTCTATGATCGGGTGGCCAACAACCTGCAGCAGAGCCTCTCGCGGGTCTTGGGTGTGGGTCAGGTGGACGTGGGCGGCGGCTCGCTGCCGGCGGTGCGCATCCAGGTCAATCCACACGCCCTGTTCCAGTATGGCATCGGCCTCGAGAATGTCCGTGCCGCCGTGGCCGCGGCCAACGCCAACACCCCCAAGGGGGCTATCGAGGGCCCCGACCAGCGCCTGCAACTCACCAGCAACGCCCAGGCCACCAGGGCCGCCGACTATCGCGACTTGATCATCGCCTACCGCAACGGGGCTGCAGTACGCCTCACCGATGTGGGCCTCGTGAGCGACAGCGTGGAAGACGAGCGGCGCATGGGCTTCGTCAATGGTCAGCCGGGGCTGATTCTGCTGGTCTACCGCCAGCCCGGGGCCAACGTCATCGAGACCGTCGCTGCCGTCAAGGCGACCATGGCGCAGCTGCGCCATACGCTGCCCATGGACGTGGACATCGGCCTGGCGCTGGACCAGTCCACCGCCATCAAAAGCTCGCTCCATGAGGTGGAGATGGCGCTGCTCATCGCGGTCATCCTTGTGATTGGCGTGGTGACGATGTTCCTGCACAGCCTGCGGGCTGCGGCCATCCCCAGCGTGGCGCTGCCGGTCTCGCTGCTCGCCACCTTCGGCGTGATGTACCTTGCGGGCTTCAGTCTCAACAACCTCTCGCTGATGGCGCTCACCATCGCCACGGGTTTCGTGGTGGACGATGCCATCGTGGTCCTGGAGAACATCGCCCGCCACCTGGAGCTGGGTGTCTCCCGGCTGGAAGCCGCCAGGCGTGGCGCTGGCGAGGTGGGCTTCACCGTGGTCTCCATCAGCCTCTCCCTGGTGGCGGTCTTTCTGCCGCTGGTGCTCATGGGCGGCATCGTGGGCCGCCTGTTCCAGGAGTTCGCCGTGACGCTGACGGTGGCCATCATGGTCTCCATGGTGGTCTCGCTGACAGTCACGCCGATGATGTGCGCCTACATGCTGCCCAGGCCGGGACTTGCACCGGAACGTCATGGCCCAAGTGGCCTGTGGGACCGCATCTGGCTCTACCTGGTGGAGCGCTACGAGCGCTCCTTGCCCTGGGTCTTGCGCCACCCCAGGATGATGCTTGCCTTTTTCATTCTGCTGGTGGTGGCCAACGTGGGATTGTTCATCATCCTGCCCAAGGGCCTGTTCCCGGAGCAGGACGGCGGGCGCCTCATGGGCCGCATCCGGGCCGACCAGAACGTGAGCTACCAGCAGATGCAGCAGAAGATGCGGGCCTTCATGGCCATCATCAAGAGCGAACCCGCCGTGGACCAGGTCATCGCCTTCACCGGCGGCCGCGGCCAGACCAACAACGGCTTCGTGTTCATCGCCCTGCATCCCAAGGGTGTCCGCGCGCCGCTCAAGGTGGTGATGGAGCGCATCCGCAAGCGCTCGGCCGGCATCGCCGGCGCCAGGATGGTGCTGTTTTCCCCAGACAGCATCAAGGCCAGCGGTCGTGAGAGCGATGCCCAGTACCAGTACACGCTGCAGGGCGACGACCTCGACGCCTTGCGCCTGTGGACCGACCGGCTGACCCATGCCCTGCAGCACAACCAAGCGCTCGTGGATGTGAACAGCGACCAGGAAGAAGGTGGCCTGGAGGTGCGGTTGCACATGAACCGCGACGAACTGGCCCGCCTGGGGCTTTCGGTGAGCCAGGTGGGCAGCAACCTCTATGACGCCTTCGGCCAGCGCCAGGTCTCGGTGATCTATGGCACCTTCAACCAGTACCGCGTGGTGCTGGAGACCGCCTTGCCCTTTCGGGAATACCCAGAACAAATCAATGGCCTGCGTATCACGCCCGGTGGCGGCATGGTCAGTGGCACCCAGGGCAGCAACGCGCTGCGCGGCACGGTGAGTGCACCCACCAACCAGGGCGCGCCTTCTGCCACCGAGATCGCCACCGACACCGCGCGCAACCAGCGCCAGAACCAGCTCGGCAACATCGGCCGCGGCGGGGCGTCCACGGCGGCCGCCGTGAGCCCGGCAAAGGAAAACACCATTCCACTGGCAGCCTTTGCCAGCAGCACCTACGGCACGACCCCCCTGGTGGTCAACCACCAGGGGCCCTTCGTGGCGAACACCATCTCCTTCAACCTGCCCAAGGGCGTCACGCTGCAGCAGGCCACCGACGCCATCCAGCACACCATGGCGGCAATCCACGTCCCGGCCACCATCATGGCGGACTTTGCGGGGGCAGCCAAGATGTTCCGTCAGTCGGTCTCCAGCCAGCCCATGCTCATCCTGCTGGCGCTGTTCACGGTATACATCGTGCTGGGCATCCTCTACGAAAGCTATATCCATCCCCTCACCATCCTCTCCACACTGCCCTCGGCCGGCGTGGGCACCTTCCTGGCGTTGCTGCTCACCGGCACCGATCTCAGCATCATGGCGCTGATCGGCATCATCCTGCTGATCGGCATCGTCAAGAAAAACGCCATCATGATGATCGACTTTGCCCTGGACGCCGAACGCCATGAGGGTCTGGGCCCCGCCGAGAGCATCCACCAGGCCTGCCTGCAACGCTTCCGCCCCATCATGATGACCACCGCCGCCTCGCTGCTCTCGGCCGTGCCGCTGATCATGGGCGGTGGCGAGGGTTCCGAGCTGCGCCGCCCCCTGGGTATTGCCATCATGGGCGGGCTGTTGCTGAGCCAGCTGGTGACACTCTACAGCACGCCTGTGATCTACCTGCTGCTGGACCGCTTTCGCCACAGGAAACAGGCGGCAACCACCATGGCCCAGCCGACCACATCATGAAAAACCCCTGGCATGCGCTGCGGCCCAAGGGGCTACCCTGGCCTTGCAGCGGTTTCATGGCGGTCATGGCTCTGGTGCTGGCTGGCTGTGCCATGGGCCCGGACTACCGGCGCAGCAGCGCTGCTGTACCCAGCCAATACAAGGAGCTCCAGGGCTGGAGGCCGGCTGTGCCACAACCCATCGACGCCAACCAGCCATGGTGGGCGCTCTATGGGAACCCGCAACTGGACCAGCTGCAACGCGGGGCCGTGGTGAACAACCAGACGCTGCGTTCCTGGGAGGCGGCCTGGCGGCAATCCGAGGCCGCGCTGCGCCAAGCCCGCGCCGGGCTGTGGCCGACGCTGTCGGGCTCAGGCGCGGTGCGCCGCTCGGGCACCATGGGTCATGGCAATCGCCTTGAGCTGCCTGCCGGCCTCGACAGCCAGCTGGGGCAGTCGCTGGACACCAGCGGGTTCGATACCGCGCGCAATCGCACCACCTACAGCACGAGCCTCGATGCCCTGTGGGACGTGGACCTGTGGGGACGCATCCGGCGCACCGTGGAAAGCCAGGCAGCCAACGCCCAGGCCAGCGCCGCCGATCTGGCGGCAGCGCAGCTCTCCATCCAGGCGCAGCTCGCCAGCGCCTACTTCCAGCTGTGCGCCCAGGACGAGAGAATCGCCATCCTCGAGCAAGCCGCGGCCGCCTACGAGCGTTCCTTGCGCATCACCCGCAACAAGTATGCCGTGGGCGTGATCACCAGTGCTGATGTGGCATTGGCGCAGACCCAGCTGGAAAGCACCCGGGCCCAGGCCGTCAATGCCAGGATCAGCCGCGCCCAGCTGGAGCACGCCATCGCCGTGCTCACCGGCCAACCCCCGGGGGACTTCACCATCGCCAGGACCGCACTGCCCCAGGAGGTGCCCGTGGTGCCTGCGGGGCTACCTTCCGCCCTGCTGGAACGCCGCCCCGACATCGCCGCCGCCGAACGGCGCATGGCGGCGGCCAACGCCCAGATCGGCATCGCCCAGACGGCCTTTTTTCCCGATCTCACACTGAGTGGCTCGTTTGGCTATTCCAGCTCCGCCGCCGACCGCCTCTTCAAGGCGGCGAGCAACGTCTGGGCCTTCGGCCCGCAGCTGGCAGAAACTCTGTTCGATGCCGGCGCGCGCTCGGCGCGCCTCGCCCAGGCAAAAGCCTTTCACGAGCAGACCATGGCCGACTACCGCAGTACCGTATTGCTGGCCTTCCAGCAGGTGGAGGATGAACTGGCCAGCCTGCGCCAGCTGGAAGAACAGACCGCCATCCAGGGCCGCGCACTGGATGCCGCCCGGGAGGCCGAACGCCTGGAGACCAACCAGTACCTCGCCGGCACCGTGGACTACACCAGCGTGGTCACCGCCCAGCAAAACGCCCTGGACAACGAGCAGGCCATGCTCACCATCCAGGAAGCCCGGCTGGTCTCCAGCGTGGCGCTGATCCAGGCCCTGGGCGGCAGCTGGCAGCAGCCAGCCCTGGCAGCCCGCACCCTACCCAACTACCAGACGCCAGTCCCGCCGTCAGGCCCGGCAATGCCACAGCCAATGCCCCGGCAATAGTCAGCCGCTCCGCCGCCGGGGGCGACGGTGCCGGTCGAACCGCATCACCCGGGTGCCGGCCAGCCTGTCGTGGAGCATGGCCCCGCGGCTGTCCCACAGCCCCCACCAGATGCCGAGGCCGCCCAGCCCCAATCCCGCCACCATGGCCAGGAACCGCCAGCTTGCACGGCCCAGAGAAAGAGGCGTATCATCGTCATCGGTAGCCACCACGCGCAGACCCCAGGCGCGCATGCCCAGGGTCTCGCCGGCGCGGCTCCAAAAAAAGATGAAAAAAGCGCCCGTGCATCCCCAGAGACAGGCCACATACCACGGATAAAGGGCATCGCCTGGTGCAATGGCCTGCCCACCATGCGCCATGAGGAATACCAATGTCACAACGACCCATACGGCAAGCAGCAAAAGACAGTCATATAGGCCAGACAGACAACGCCGCCACCACAGCCCCCAGCGCTGCCGCCGATTCAACCATCCTTCCCCTGCATGCGCTTTCAATACTGAACATCCTCATAGGCACCACGCCGCGTATCTGGTGGCGCTTGCTCAAAGACAACCATTTTGCCATCGACTGGCCCTTCCTGCCGCGTTGCGCCTATGTCTCTGCCGTACAGTTCGGCAACGTGCTACCCGCCTTCCTGGAAGAACGCCGCCACGGCAAGGCCATCGCCGCCACCCAGATCGTGGAGCCACCGGTGTTCATCCTGGGCCACTGGCGCGCCGGCACCACTCACCTGCATTACATGATGGCCCAGGATGAGCGCTTCTGCAGCCCCAACAACTACCAGTGCGGCCGGCCCTTCGCCTTCCTGGGCAATCACTGCCAGGGCACGGAAAACAGCTTCCTGGCCAGGCTCATCTCGGGCCTGGGCCTCATTCCGGACAAGCGGCCCATGGACAATGTGGCCGCCGCGCTGGACATGCCCCAGGAAGAAGAATGGCCCCTGTTCCTGGCCTCCGGCCGCTCACCCATGGGCAGCTGGATCTTCCCGCGCCACGCTGAGCACTATGACCGCTATCTCACGCTGCGCGATCTTTCAGCAGAAGAACAAAAAACCATCGCCGAGCTCCACATGTGGTTTTACAAAAAGCTCACGCTGCGCTTCGCCGGCAGGCGGCTGCTGCTCAAGAATCCGCCGCACACAGGGCGCATCCGCTTCCTGCAGGCCCTCTTTCCGGAAGCGCGCTTCGTCCATATCCACCGCGATCCGCAGGATCTGTTTCGCTCCATGCGCATCTTCTACGAGCGCTATGTGACGCTGCAGACCATGCAGCGCATCACCCAGGACCTGGCGGACGAGACCATCCTGCGCCGCTTCGAGATTCTCTACCAGGCCTATTTCGATGACCTGGCCACCTTGCCGGCAAACCGCCATACGGAGGTCTCGTTTGCCCAACTGGAAACCGACCCGACAGGCGAACTGCGGCGCATCTACGAAACGCTGGACCTGGGCGGCTGGAATGCCTACGAGCCGCGGCTGCGCGCCTACCTCGGCACCATCACCAACTACGAGAAAAACAAACTCAGCCCACTGCCCGACCACATCCGCGAGCGCATCGCCCGGCGCTGGGGACCCTGGGCCAGCCGCTGGGGCTATGCGCCATGATGACCAGGCATCTTGTGCTGGCGATGGCTGCAGCCATCGCATGGGGCTACCCCGTCTCCCAAGCAGTCAGCGCCAACCTGTCCAAGCCAGGGGCCTGCTTCAGCACCCAGGCGCTGGAGCGCTTCGCCGCCGCCTATGCGGCAGCCCACCACATCCGGCAGCTCTTTGGTCCCAGGGTGGAACAGGCCACCGACCCACACCAGGCCGAGACGCTGATGCAGGAAGCCGATGCGGCGGTGGACCAGGCCATCCGCGACCATGGCCTCGATGTGCCGAGCTTCTTCATGATCGAGGAGGCTATCTTTGGCTTTCGTGGCGTGGACTTCGGCCCCAATCGCGACAAATACGGTCTCAGCCCCCAGGAGATCCAGCATATCGTCGAGCTGGTACAGCGCAAGATGGCCCAAGGCGGCCAATGATGTTCTGACAAGACCCTCAACGTCAGCGTACCACGTGGGGGGGGCTCTCATAGGGTTCCGTGAACAACCAC
>WOYI010316516.1_pt1 | contig 27077 bp, 24 predicted proteins | sample 6423411 | NCBI WGS metagenome assembly WOYI01 (sample SAMN13441803, study PRJNA592873) | oil field metagenome | biome: oil field; feature: oil-well bore; material: oil-contaminated soil; isolation source: oil-contaminated soil from oil-well borehole | place: Germany: Wietze | collected 2016-10-18 ...
GCCTCAAGGGGCTTGCCTAGAAGTTGGCAGAAGGCCTTGTTTGCCCACAAACGCTTGCCTTGAAGGTCTATCAGCGTCAACGCCTGCGGGGCGTTCTCTAGCGCTTGGGCCTTTAGGGCTTCGATGTCTTGCTTGAGGGCTTTGGGCATGGCCGCTCCTTATCTCTTTGGGTTACTGGGCATTGCATACTGGGTTGCATTCAAAAGGCATTGTAGCGTAAACCTTCAAAACGTTAGTAGTTTCAGAACCATACACGGATGCCGGCCACGAACGAGGTAGACTCGACCTGCTCGTGCTCTTCCCTGGCGAACCCGGCGGCCTCGCCGACTTTCCTTGTCCAGGAAACGCCGACGTAGGGGGCGAACTCCCGGCGAATCTCGTAGCGCAGGCGTAACCCAAGCTCGACATCGTTCAGGCCGTTGCCCACCCCGTACTCCTTAACGTCTTGAGCGGCCAGGTTGGCCTCGAACCTTGGCTGAAGGATCAGGCGTTGGGTGATCAGGAGGTCGTACTCGGCCTCCAGCCTTCCCGAGACGTCCCCATCCTCGCTTATGAACGAGGCGGCATCCAACTCGAACCCATAGGGGGCCAGGCCCTCGAGGCCGAACACGCCGAAGGTGCGCATGTCGAGGGGTCTAAAGTCGTGGCGGACTCCGGCTTGGAGGTCAAAGAAAGGGGTGATGGCCCGGCTGAATAGCCCTTGGATCTCGGCATGCTCGATCTTGTCGTTGTTGGTCTTCTCGCCCTCGGCTTTGACCCAGAATTTATTCATGTCCCCTCCGACCCATCCTTCTACATCCCACAAGAACCTCTCCCCCGAATCGTGCATCTGGTACTCCAGCCGATCGGCGATGGCGTGGAAGAAGACCTCAGTGTCTGAAACCTGGCAGCTCGCTCGCCCGGCGCTCACGATCAGGGCGAGGGCCATGAATCCTCCTTTCCAAAGAGTCTTGCTCATGCCGGGCCTCCTTTCTCATCGCCTTTTTCCGTGACTTGCATGACAAGGAACATTCCCGCTTCCATGTGGAACAAAAGGTGGCAATGGAAGGCCCAATTGCCGATCACCCTGGATGTCGGGGAAATAAGGAGCGAGAGCCTCTCGCCCGGCTTGACGTTGATGGTGTGCTTGTAGGGTCTGTGGTTTTCGGTGCCGTTTTCGAGCTCCATGAATTGCCCGTGCAGGTGGATCGGGTGCTCCATCATCGTCTGGTTCACCAGAACCAGCCTAAGGCGCTCCCCGATGTAAAGGGGGGTGGGTCTGTCGTGCTCGGAGAACTTCTTGCCGTTGAATGAGAACATGAATCGCTCCATGTTCGAGGTCAGGTTAATGACAAGTTCCCTCTCGGGAGGCCTTTGGTCCTCGTTGGGCTTGAGGCTCTTTAAATCGGCGTAAACCAGGACCCGCCACCCGTCTTGCCCGAGGCCGAGCCCGGGTTCATCGAGACGATCCTTGGTGTTCATGGCGCGCATAGCGATGTTGACGCTATTGCCTTTGGGCATGTTCTTGGCATGGGACATGCCCTTCATCTCCCGCCCACCGTCCTTCGTCATTCCGCCCATACCGATTTCTTCGAGGTTTCTGACGGGCCTTGGGCGCCTATCGGGGATGGGCCCCTCCCTTCCGGGAATCGGGGAGAGCGTGGCCCTGGCATACCCGCTCCTGTCGAAGGACTCGGCGAAGATCGTGTAGGGTTTGGCCTCTTTGGGCTCGATAATCGCATCGTAGGTCTCGGCCACGGCGATCCGGAGCTCGTGCACTTCGACGGGCTCGACGTTCACCCCGTCTGCCTGGACGATGGTCATATTCAAGCCGGGAATCCGGACATCGAAGTTCGTCATGGCCGAGCCGTTGATGAAGCGAAGCCGGATTCTCTCATCAGGGTTGAACAACCCCGTCCAGTTCATCTTAGGAGAATGACCGTTGATGAGGTAGGTGTAGGTCGCTCCCGTGATGTCAGCGATATCGGTCGGGTCCATCCGCATCCTGGCCCAGGCCAGGCGCTCTTTCAAGGTTTCGCCAAGCCCCTTGTTCGAGACATCCCTCATGAAATCGAACGCCGTCCTGCGCTGGTAGTTGTAGTAATGGCTCTCCATCTTGAGTTTGGAGTAGACCCGGTTCGGGTCCTCGAACATCCAATCCGAGAGCATCACCACGTACTCCCGATCGTAGGTGTACGGGTCGGGTTCGATTGGGTCGATGATCAAGGGCCCAATCACCCCGGTTTGCAGGTGGAAGCGGGTATGGCTGTGGTACCAGTAGGTGCCCGACTGGCGAACCTTGTAGTGGTAGGTGAAGGTCGTTCCCTTGGCGATTCCTGGGAAGCTCACTTTGGGGACCCCGTCCATCCCGGCGGGGAGGAGAATTCCGTGCCAATGGATCGAGGCGGGGTGTTCGTCTTCAAGGCCATTCGTGACCCTGAGCGTCACTTCCTCCCCTTCTTGAAAACGAAGGAGGGGCCCGGGAAGGGTTCCGTTGATCATCATCGCCTGACCTTGCTTGCCGTCGATCTCGAGGGGAACCGGGGCGATCAAAAGCTCGAAAAGGCGCTCCGCAGGGATGTCCTTGATCCCCCATGTGGCCGTACTGGCCCAAAGGGGTGAGGGGATGAGCCCCCTTAAAACTCCAAGGAGGCCAAAGGCCCCCGCAGACCCTAAAAATCGGCGCCTGGATAAGCATAGATCGGGGATCATGGCTCTCCTTTCTTCGCTTGCGTTGTCCGGCGGGATGGGGATTCTTCAAGGAACCAAGCGGGCCTCGTTCAGGAAGAAACCGGTATCAAAGCCCTGCTTTTTTCTAAATCATAGAGCAAAAGTTTATTTTTTTCCAAAAAGGATCGGCTTTTGGCTCGATGGGGATCTTTTTAGGGTATCCTGGCAATTATGGATAAAAAGGGGCATTTTGGCCAAACAAGCCGCTGTGGTAGCTTAAAAAGACTGGGAAAGAAGAAAACCACGACACCCTATAAAGATCCCTAAGGGAGAGGTTTATGATCCAATTCTATACATGGCCGACCCCAAACGGCCAAAAGGTCGCCATCATGCTGGAAGAAACCGGCCTGTCCTACCGGGCGATTCCTGTAAACATCGGCAAGGGCGAGCAGTTCGACCCCGAATTCTTAAGGATCAGCCCGAACAACAAGATCCCCGCCATTGTAGACGAGGAAGGTCCGGAAGGGAAGCCTTACGCCGTGTTCGAATCCGGGGCGATTCTTATGTATTTGGCCGAGAAAACAGGGCTTTACTTGCCCAAGGAAGCATTGGCGAAGTACGAGGTAATCCAGTGGCTTTTCTTTCAGATGGCCTCGATCGGCCCGATGTTCGGCCAGGCCGGGCATTTCATCAATTACGCCCCCGAGCCTATCCCCTACGCCATAGAGCGCTACACAAAAGAGGTTGTCCGGCTTCTTGGCGTGCTCGAAGGAAGGCTTTCAGAACGCGAATACTTGACGAGCGCTTACTCGATTGCCGATATGGCGGCCTTTCCGTGGGTTCGTATAGCGGACCACCTAGGGGTGAGCCATGGGTTCCACAACGTTTCTCGCTGGGTCCGCTCGCTCGAGGCCAGGGAAGGCGTAAAGCGGGGGCTTGAGCTGCTCAAGGAGTACCGGCACCCTGGGCCTTTAGACGAGGAGGCCAGAAGGCACCTGTTTGGACAATCCCAATCCCCTAAAAACTAACAAGCCTTTTTCCGGGGGTTTTGTTCTTAAAGCGGCATTGTTAGGGTTCTGTTTCTAGAGTACACTGGTATGAATTGATTTATCTATTTCCAAGGAGGAACATACCATGGCAGAGCCAAAAGTATTCGATCGAAAGCCGCAAGTTGTCGAGCTTAACCCTGGCACCTACGCTTGGTGCAGTTGCGGGGAGTCTAAGAATCAGCCGTTTTGCGATGGCTCGCACAAGGGCTCTGGGCTTGCCCCGGTACGCTTTGAGATCGAAGAAAAAAAGCGCGCGGTCATGTGCCTTTGCAAGCACAGCCAGAACGCGCCTTTCTGTGACGGCACTCACAAGGAACTCGGATAGGATAAGCCAATGAAGAATCTTTCCATGCCCTGAATAGGCGGTGCGGAGGGGGGCGATGGCGAGCATGGGAATTATGATAGGCAGAATCTTGCTGGGCCAGATTTTTTTGTTGGCCGGCATCCACAAGATGATGGACTGGCAGGGTATGTCGGCGTACATGGCCTCCCAGGGGATGCCCTGGATCCCCTTTTTCCTGACGGGGGCGATGCTTGTGGAAACCCTGGGTGGACTTTCCTTGATTCTTGGCATTCAACCAAGGATCGGGGCCCTTGTGTTAACGGCCTTCTTGATCCCAGCGACGCTCATCTTCCACGATTTTTGGACGCTGGAAGACCCCCAGAGGTCGCTTCAGATGATCATGTTCCAAAAGAACCTTGCCATCATGGGTGGGCTTCTTTTGTTCTCGATCTTGAGTCCTGCGGGAGGTCGTCAAGGCGAACGCTAGGGGTATTTTGTTTCATGGTTTATTTAAGAGGGAGGGTTCGATGGAGTACAGGCTGCTTGGCCGCTCAGGCCTTAAGGTTTCCAAGCTCTGTTTTGGCTGCATGACGTTTGGCAACAACCAGTGGGACATAGGCGGGGTGGACGAGCGGCTTGCCACCGAAATGGTTGCCGCTTGCTTCGATCATGGGTTGAACTTTTTCGACACGGCCGATGTCTACAGCCATGGAGAATCCGAAACACTCCTTGGCAAGGCGCTCGGGTCACGAAGAAAAGAGGCCGTCGTCGCGACGAAGGTTCGGGGCCGGATGGGTAAGGGGCCGAACGATGTGGGCCTATCGCGCCAGCACATTTTAGAATCGTGCGATGCGAGCCTGAAAAGGCTGGGCACAGATCATATCGACCTTTATCAGGTGCACAGCTTCGACCCTGAAACCCCGCTAGAAGAAACGCTTAGAGCGTTAGACGACCTGGTTCGCTGGGGAAAGGTTCGTTACATCGGGGTAAGCAACTTTGCCGCATGGCAGTTGACGAAAGCGCTTTGGGTCTCCGATAAGGCGGGCCTCGAGCGGTTCGTTTCGCTCCAGGCCTACTACAGCCTGGTGGGCAGGGACTTGGAGTTTGAGCTCGTGCCGCTTTGTCTCGATCAAGGGCTCGGAATACTTCCTTGGAGCCCCTTGGCCGGAGGGTTTTTGTCGGGAAAATACCGTAAAGATGCTTCGATACCGGAAGGCAGGCTCAAAGGCCAACTGGGAGACTTCATCCCGATCAATAAGGAGCAGGGTTATAAAATCATAGAGGTGCTGGAAAATACCGCCAGGGCTAAGGAAGCGAGCGTGGCGGCCACGGCGCTCGCCTGGCTTATCCACAAGCCCGGGGTAACCTCCGTGATCATCGGGGCGCGCACTATGGAGCAGCTTCAGGGGAATTTAAAGGCCGCAGAGATCATGCTTTCGAACTCTGAGATGGAGCGGCTCGAGAACGCAAGCGCCGTTCCCTTGCCCTACCCCCAGTGGATGCTCGCATTTACCCAGGCTGACAGGTAGGGGGGATGGCATGAGGCTTCAGGGTAAGAAGGCCCTCGTTACGGGAGCAAGCAAAGGGATCGGCCGGTCTGTGGCGCTCGGGTTTGCCAAGGAGGGGGCGGACGTGTTCCTTACGGCCAAAGAAGACCAGAAAGGCTTGGACGAAGCTCTTGAGCAGGCAAGGGCGTTGGGCGTCAAGGCCCAAGGCGGGCTTTACGACGCGGCCTCTTTAGAAGAAGTCCGAAGGCTGATGGACAATATAGCAAGCACCTTCGGGACGCTAGATATCCTCGTAAACAACGCGGGCATCATCAGGCCCACGCCTTTTTTGGAAATCAGTCCCGAGCAGTTCGAGCGGACGCTTCGTATCCATTTGTATGGTACGTTTTATCATATGCAAGAAGCCATTAGGCGGTTTATGATGCCAAAAAAAAGCGGCAAGGTCATTAATCTTGCCGCTCCCGCCGCCTTGATGGGATTTTTAGGCGTGGCCGATTACGCGACTGCCAAAGGCGGCATCGTAGCGCTCACGAAGAACGCGGCAAAGGAGCTAGTTCCATTCAACATTCAGGTCAATGCCGTCGTCCCTGTCGCCGAAACGCGCATGACGGAGGTGCTGTCTGGATACTATGCCAAGCGCTTTGGCATAGAAGAAGGCAAAAAGCTCGATGCGCTCCCTGAAACAGGTAAGCTTGTGGGTACATTCGTGTACTTTGCTAGCTCTGATTCGGACTACGTGACGGGCCAGGTGCTCGCGGCCGACGGGGGTATGTTTTGCTAGGGTTAGGCAGGGCGGAGGAGTCAAAACGCCCGCTTGTGGCCGTGAGCTTTGATTTGGGGCAGGAGGCCAAAGAAAGGATCGAGGCCATCCTAAACCCCGTGGCCAAAGTCGTACATTTAAGAGACCTTAGCCCAGAAGAGCGGGAGGCCGCCTTAAAAAGGGCGAGGGCGCTGTTTGCCTGGGCCCCGCACATGGAACTCTCCAACGCCGAGCAGGAGATGCTCGAAGGGGTCGCCTTCATGCAGCTTCTTTCGGCTGGCGTAGATCATTTGAATCTTACGCGTATCCCTGCGGGCCTCGTTGTGACGAGCAACGTGGGCGCCTATGCCAGGCCGATGGCTGAGCATGCGCTCGCGATGGTGCTTGCTTTAACAAAGCGCCTCTTTATCCACCATGATAAGCTCAAGCACGGCGTCTTTGACCAGCTCTCCGAGAACAAGGCGCTTTTTGGGGCCAAAGCCGCGATTTTGGGTTTCGGGGGGATCGGGAAGGCCGTGGCCAGGCTCCTTAGACCCTTTGGTGTCAAGATTCTGGCTCTCAACCGAAGCGGCAAGAGCGATGAGACCGTGGATTTTCTAGGAACCCTCAAAGACTTGGACGGTGTGCTCCAGGAAGCCGACATCGTCGTTGTTTCGCTTCCATTGAACCGCTCTACTCGTGGGCTGATCGGTAAGCGTGAGCTTAACCTCATGAAGCCCGACGCCGTTATGGTGAACGTCGCCAGGGGGGAAATCGTCGAGGAGCGCGCGCTTTACGAGCATCTAAAGGCGACACCTACGTTCATGGCCGGGATCGATGCCTGGTGGACGGAACCCTTCAAGCAGGGTAGGTTCGAGTTGAACTACCCCTTTTTCGAGCTCCCAAACGTCCTTGGAACCCCCCACAACTCCGGGCTTGTTCCCGGCTCTTTGATCGAAGCCGTTCAGAAAGCCTCGGAGAACATCCTGCGCTTTCTTACAGGAGGGCCGCTTGAAGGGGTTGTACGAAGGGAAGATTATCTCTAATGGCGGCCTGGCGTTGACGCGACTCCGCGGCCGTGCTAGCCTAGCGCTGCTATAACCAAAGAATATAAGAATATTTTAAGAGGCTGGGGGGTATGGCGGACGAGGTCTGGAGGCTTGGCGTTCAAGGGCTCCTCGAGGCTTACCAAAGGGGCGCGACAGACCCCTTGGAGGTCGTTGGTTGTCTTTTGGACCGCATTCACAAGATAAACCCCAACATCAACGCGATCGTTACGCTTCATGAAGAGGCCGTACTCAAGGAGGCCGCGGCCAAAAAGGAGGCTATCTCCAAGGGCGACCCCCTAGGCCCGCTTCACGGCATTCCTGTCTTAATCAAGGACAACATCTTTACCAAGGGAATGTTGACGACGTTTGGCTCGAAGCTCTACAAAGACTTTGTGCCAAGCGAGGACGCCGTTTTGGTCGAGCGTCTCAAGGCGGCCGGGGCGATCGTTTTGGGAAAGACGAACCTGCCCGAGTTTGGGCTGATCCCCGTGACAGACAACGCCCTTTTTGGCCCAACCTCGAACCCTTGGGACCTTGCCAGAGTCTCCGGCGGGTCATCGGGCGGTTCGGCAGCGGCCGTCGCCTCGTTCCTGGCGCCGGCAGCGATCGGGAACGACGGGGGCGGATCGATCCGCATCCCGGCGTCGCTTTGCGGCGTTGTTGGCTTAAAGCCCCAGTTCGGCCGCATTCCGACATACCCTAGGCTTCCTGGCTGGGAAACCATGAACCACGAAGGCCCGATCACTCGCAGCGTCGAGGATGCCTGCTTGCTCATGGACGTTCTAACGGGCCAAGACGAGCGCGACCGCTTCTCGATCCAATCGTTTGAGGGGAGCTTTCTGGACGCTTTGGCAGTCGGCATCGAGGGCAGGCGCGTTGCCTACGCGCCTAGCCTTGGATACACGGTCGTTGATGAAGAAATCGAGGAGATCACGAGGAAGGCCGCACTGCGCTTGGAAGAGCGCGGTGCGAAGGTGGAAGAGGTCCAAATTGATTGGCCGAACCTTGAAGCTGACCTTACGATAAAGGTGCTTTCGGATACGCTAGCGGCCATGGAAGGGGTCTGGGCAAAATGGGAATCCCTCATGTACCCCCTTTATAAAACATTCCTTCCAATTGGCGAGATGATGACCGCCAAGGATGTCGCGCGCGTGCAGTTCCACAGAGAAGACCTCTGGGAGCGGGTTTGGTGCCTCTTTGAAGAATACGACCTGCTTTTGTGCCCGACGACGGCCGTGAGTGCCTTCCCGAAGGCCGATATGGGCCCGATGGGCCCGGAGGCAATTAACGGCGAACCGGTAAGCCCTTTTGCCTGGATCGGTTTTACCTACCCGTTTAACTTTACGGGCCAGCCTGCGGCCTCTATTCCCTGTGGACTCACGAAAGACGGCCTGCCTGTCGGCCTTCAGGTCGTAAGCAGGCGTTTCGATGAGCGCTCCGTGCTTTCCGCCTGCCATTGCCTTGAGTCTATTTTTAGCCTTAAAACTTCCATGCCAAGAGGACTGCAGGCCGGTGCTGTTGTAAAATAAAGCATATATTCCATACACCCCGCCCTCTTTCATTCAAGGTGCAAAACGCCTCCTTCCTTTCTTGACTTTTCTTTGTTCGCGCGCTTAGAATTACCCATTTCTCATTCTGTCTATAACAACCCGTAAAACGAAGAGGGCGTTGGAACTATGGAGCACATCCCGGGCCTGTTTTGGGTCGTACCGGTAAGCGGAGCCTTGAGCGTCGTGTTCGCGTTATGGCTGATCGTGAGCGTTCTTCGTTCAGGCCGGGGCTCCTTGGCCATGCAGGACGTAAACGCGATGATCTCCGAGGGCGCTTGGGCGTTCCTGATACGCCAGTACTCCACCATCGGCATTACATCTATCGTCGTGGCGGCCATTCTTGGCGTCCTTCTTGGCTCTTTGAGCAGCGAGGTTGAGCTTTCGAGGCTCAAGGTGACCGCTCTCGGCCTGGGGCTTAGGACGGCGGCGGCCTTCCTGATCGGGGCGTTCTGTTCTTGCCTTTCCGGGTTCATCGGGATGCTCGTGGCCGTCAAGTCGAACCTAAGGTGCGCGGCCGCCTCGCACAAGGGGTTTGGCCCCGCCATGGTTGTCGCGCTAAGGGGCGGAGCGGTTTCTGGGTTTTTGATCGTCGCCTTAAGCCTGATCGGTGTCATGGCCATCTTCTTCGCCTTCGGCGGAGCCGAAAACCCGGCTACGGCCCCGCATCTGATCGTCGGGTTTGCCTTCGGTGCCAGCATGGTCGCCCTGTTTGCCCAGCTTGGCGGGGGCATCTTTACAAAGGCCGCCGACATGGGGGCGGATTTGGCGGGGAAGGTCGAGGCCGGCATCCCCGAAGACGACCCAAGGAACGCGGCGGTCATCGCAGACCAGGTGGGAGATAACGTGGGAGACTGCGCGGGCCGTGGAGCTGACCTGTTCGAATCGACTGCCGCCGAGAACATCGGTGCCATGATCATCGGTGCCAGCTTGTACGCCGCAACCCAGAACCTAGGCTGGGTATTTTTTCCGTTCATCATCCGTGCCTTCGGGCTGATCGCCAGCATGGTCGGCATCATGTTCGTTCGGGGGGGCTCTGAGCAGGAAGACCCGATGAAGCTGATCAACCGCGGCTACTACGTTTCGATCGGCCTGAGCATTATTGCGATGTACGCGACTGTTAAGACGATGTTTGGCGACCTCTGGTTGTTCGGTGCCGGTTTGGTGGGGATTTTGGCAAGCGTGGTGATCGTGTTCATCACGCAGTATTATACAGAGGCTCGCTTTTCGCCGACCCGTAGGATTGCCGAGGCCTCCAAGACAGGGCCAGCCACGACGATCGTGACAGGCCTTTCGGTAGGCTTCGAGACGGTTGCCCCAACGGCACTCGTCATCGCCGTAGCCCTGCTCGCTTCGTACTGGCTGGGCACGAAGATGGGGCTTAACGTCGAGCCATGGCTTTCCGGCGCCTACGGGACGGCCGTGGCCACGATGGGAATGCTCATGACCTGCAGCTACATCCTGGCCGAAGACACGTTCGGGCCGATCACGGACAATGCCAACGGGATTAACGAGTTTACTGGAGCGGGCGGCAACATCCGCAGGATCACCGACAGGCTTGATGCCGCGGGGAACACGACAAAGGCGCTCACAAAAGGGTATGCCATGGTTTCGGCCGGACTGGCCGCGTTCCTTCTGTTCCAGGCTTATTTCGATAGAGTCTCCCTGTTCCAGTTCGGCGTAGAGGGTAAGTTCACGGATGTCAACCTCATGCGGCCCGAGGTGTTCGTCTGCGCGCTTGTGGCTGTCGTCATGGTGTTCCTGTTTAGCGCGCTTGCTCTAAGAAGCGTAGGCGAGGCAGCAAGCGGCATCATCGACGAGGTACGTCGTCAAATCAAGGAAAACCCGGGCATCATGGCGGGTACGGCAAGGCCGAATTATGCCAGGGCCGTGGACATTACAGCGAAGGCGGCGCTCAAGGGTATGATTGCGCCTGGGTCTTTGCCGGTCCTCCTTCCGCTCGTCGTGGGGCTCGTCTTGAAGGCGATCCCCGGGTACAACGCACCCATGGGGGTAGGGGCCTTTTTGATGGTCGGGACGATCGCGGCGATCCTTATGGCCTCGTTCATGAACAACGGCGGGGGTGCCTGGGACAACGCCAAAAAATTCATCGAGGATGGCCAGCTAAGGGACGAGTTGGGAGGGGTGATCAAAAAGGGCAGTTTTGCCCACCAGGCCGCCGTTGTCGGCGATACCGTGGGCGATCCCTTGAAAGATACCGTAGGGCCCTCGTTGCACGTCGTGGCCAAGCTGATCGCGACTGTCACGCTTGTTTTGTGCCCGCTCTGGATATAACCGGGCCCGTTTGAGCTCTGGGGCGCCTTCTCGCCTGGTTTATGAAAGGCTTTTGGCCAAATTGAATCGGCGGGAAGGCGCTTGAGCAGTTTTAGGAGGTGCACCGCCTTGACTGCGTGGCGTGCTAGGGGTACACTAACTCAGATGCACTTAAAAAATATAGAATCCTCGCGATTCATCCGCTCTAAGCCCGTCTTTTTTTGCCCGGCGGTTCCTAAGGGTGGTTTTGCCTTAAGCCCGCTAGAGGATTCTTGTTCGCTCCAAGGTCGTCTTTAGGCTTTGCCGGACCCAAGAAGCCGAAGTAAGCCGAAAACCCAAGCGAAGGTGCTATTAATTGCTATGGCGGTGTCATTAGGATACCCGCCAATTCCCCGTTCTGCTTGATCTGGTCGTGCGGCTGGCTTTGGTGGGGCGGATTCTAAGACAAACGTCATAAGGAGTGTTCCATTGACGAGTTTTCAATCGATGGGTCTTGCACCCGAATTGTACCGCGCCCTTGCTGAAGAGGGCTTTTCCGAGCCGACGCCGATCCAACAAAAGGCGATTCCTCTGGTTCTCGAAGGCCGTGACCTAATGGCCGCAGCCCAGACAGGAACAGGGAAAACCGCGGCGTTCGGCTATCCAATCCTGCACATGCTCAAAGGGGGCCGTTCCGCAGGTCCGAGAGCGCTGGTTCTTGTGCCGACACGTGAGTTGGCGATGCAGGTTGAGGGAGCGATTCGCACGTACAGCCGTTACCTGCGGTTCCGGACGGCGGTAATCTACGGCGGGGTAGGCATTTTTGAGCAGATCGACAGGCTTAGGCGTGGGGTGGACCTGATCGTTGCCACACCGGGCCGTCTTCTGGACCATGTTCAAAGGCGGACGGTGAACCTATCGGGCATCGAGAAACTGGTCCTCGACGAGGCCGACCGCATGCTCGATATGGGGTTCATCCCAGATATTCGCCGCATCGTTCCCTTGCTTTCGATTAAGCGGCAGACGCTCCTGTTCTCGGCGACGCTCAACTCCGGAATTCGGGACTTGGCAAGAGGGCTGCTTCAAAACCCTGCCGTCGTGGAGATTGCGCCGGAAAACATCACCGTCGAGCAGATTTCCCAGCGGGTGCACCCGGTCGATAGGATACGAAAGACCGAACTCATCACCCACTTGGTCAAGGCGGGCGACTGGAAGCAGGTGTTGGTGTTCACGAGCACGAAGCACGGTGCTGAACGGCTTGCCGAGCAACTTTCCAGGGATGGCCTCAATTCGACCGCCATTCATGGCGACAGGTCGCAAGCCGCCCGTTCCAGGGCGTTGGCTGATTTTAAAATGGGTAGGGTTCGCCTTTTGGTGGCCACCGACGTCGCTTCTCGCGGCCTCGACATTAAGCAACTACCCTACGTTGTCAACCATGAACTTCCAAGCGTTCCCGAAGATTACGTTCACCGGATTGGCCGAACCGGCCGGGCAGGTCGCTTGGGTGAGGCGATATCGTTGGTAAGTGAAGGCGAGTATATGCGCCTAAAGGATATCCAACGCCTCCTTCGGCAAGACATCCCTTCCGTGCCCGTTGCTGGCTTCGAGCCGACCTATCGGCCCGCAGATGGCCGCCCAACCGGCCGAGGCCGAAGCTTTGGCCCGTCACAAAGGGGCTGGAGCTCCCGCGGTACAGCTAGATCTCGCGCATTCTAAGCTCCGTTCGCCACGCAGCCTAAGATGGGGGGGCATGCCCCCCCATCGTCATGGGCTCTTCCGATTTTACCCCGCCTATTTTTGTCCGAGTCCCGAGCGGCCCCAGAAAAAAGCCTACGCCCGCTTACAAGTATCGCCGGGGCAGGCATTCACCTCGATACTAACGTGCGCCAGGCCAGGAATGTGGGAGAGTCTTTCTTTGTAGCTCTCGGGTGGCTTTGGCTCGTGCGTGACGATCGCCACGATCGCGGCCAAGTGGTTTGGGCTTACGCTCCAGACGTGGAGGTCTGTGATTGCGATGTCCCCATCTTCGAGTGCGGTCCGAATGCGAGCGGCCGTATCAATCTGGGTGAAATCCAGCAAGATGGCCCCCGTTTGAGCGAGTAGCCCGTAGGACCAGCGGGAGATGACGAAAGCGCCTACCAGCCCCATCGCCGCGTCCATCCAAACCCAGCCGAAGAACAGACCGGCTAGCAGCGCGATGATGGCCGTCACCGATGTGAGCGCGTCGGCCAGCACGTGGAAATAGGCGGAGGCCAGGTTTGGGTCTGAGGCCTTGTCGGTTTCGTTGGCATCCAGGACGTAGGCGGAAACGAGGTTGACCCCAAGCCCCAGCCCCGCGACAAACAGGGCCTCCTTGAAGCTTACGGCTACGGGGTTAAGGAGTCGCTCGATCGATTCAAACCCCATGAGTAGTGCAACCAGTCCTAGGCCAATCGCGCTTGCAAATCCCCCTAGCGCGCCCACCTTGCCAGTCCCAAAGGAGAAAAAAGGGCTGTCTGCCTTTTTCCTGGCGAACAGGTAGGTAAAATAGGAAACGAGCAGGGCGCTGACGTGCGTCGCCATGTGCCAGCCGTCGGCCAAAAGCGCCATAGAGCCAAAAAGGGTACCCGAGACGATTTCTGCAACCATCATGCAAGCGGTAAGGCCGACGACGCCCAGCACGCGCCTCTCTTTCCTTGATGTGTCCTGGAGGAAGTTGTGGGGTTGTTTCCAAGCCTCTAGGCCGTGGGTATGCATGGAGGTGCCGCCTTTTCTTTGTTCGTTTCCTTTTAGTTTCGTTCTTAAAGACAGGAAGCACAAGGGGTTGCCCATGCTTGAAGCGCAAAGTCATGGGCTTGGCCGGAGGTTTTCGCTTTCTTAAGGGGGCAGGGTTTGTTAAGGTAAAAAAAGAATAATCATGGATAGACCGATACGCATGCAAGGAGAAGCCGATGAAGGCAATTCGGCTCTACGGACCAGGCGGGCCGGAGGCGCTCGTTTACGAGCAGGTTCCAGACCCTCGGCCCTCACCTTCCGAGGCCGTGGTGGCGCTCAAGGCGGCCTCGGTTAACTACCTCGATCTTTGGGTCAGGAAAGGGAACGTCCCTGTCCTGTTTCCCTTGATTCCAGGGCTCGAGGGAGCGGGGGTTATAGAGGCGTTTAGCGAACCAGACGGGCCATCACCCGGCTTGAAGGCCGGAGATAGGGTCGCGGTGACGCCGTGGCTGTATCCTGATAAAACTTACCGTGAGCCCGCCAACCTTGGTGTCACCACGCTTGGGGTGCACCGCGACGGCTGTTACGCCGCAAAAATCGCCGTACCGATAGAGGCGCTCATCCCCATCCCCGAGGGTATGGGGTTTGAAGAGGCAGCCTGTATTCCTGTCGCCTTCACAACCGCCTACCACATGCTCGTGACGCGCGCTAGGCTCGAGCCCGGAGAGACCGTGCTGATCCTCGGGGCGACGGGAGGCGTGGGAATCGCTTCCGTCGAGCTTTCCTCACTTTTGGGCGCTAGGGTGTTCGCGGCAAGCCGCGACCCGATAAAGGCGCAAAAGCTTAAGGCGTTGGGGGTCCACGTACTTTTGGACGCTTCGAGCGCCTACCATGAAGAGGTTCTTGAGCTCACAGGTGGCAAGGGCGTGGATCTTGTCGTCGAGATGGTGGGGCAGGCAAGCTTTGCAAAGAGCATTGCCTGCCTAAGGAAAGGGGGGCGGCTTGTGGTGTGCGGTTCGAGCTCCGGGCCGTGGGCGAACGTGAACATACAAGAGCTATACAGGAGAGAGATAGCCTTCATCGGCGCCTACGGTGGGCTACCCCACGAGCTAGAAAGAGTTTTTACGCTCTTTGAAGGGCGCAAGTTCAAGGCCGTTATCGGCGAGACACTCCCGCTCAAGGATGCCCCGAAGGCCCATGCGCTCCTTGAGTCGAGCGGGCATTTTGGGAAGGTCGTGCTTACGATGGACGACGAAACCTAAAAATTAAACAAAGGAGGGGTTTCGATGAAGGCGATGGTTGTCAAGAGACCCAAGGAAAGGCTTATCCTCGAAGAACGGGAGAGGCCAACCCTTGGGCCTGGGCAGGCGCTCATAAAGGTTCATGCCTGCGGCGTGTGCCATTCGGACCTTCACGCGCTTTTGGGAGATTTTCCCTTTGCCAAGTTTCCTTTGGTGCTTGGCCATGAGGTGGCGGGCGTCGTGGAGGCGTTTGGAGAGGGCGTAAACTGGCCAAAGGTCGGCACGCGCGTGGGGATGCCATGGCTGTACTCCGCTTGCGGACACTGCCCGGCCTGCCTCAAGGGTGATGAGGTGCTTTGTCCCGAAATGCAGGTTACGGGCGTGACGGTGGACGGGGGGTATGCCGAGTACATGCAGGCGCCCGCGGCCTATCTCACCCCAATTCCTGACGAGCTCACCTTTGAAGAGGCCGCACCGCTTATGTGCGCCGGGCTTACGGTGTACAACGCGCTCGTCAACGCGGGCTTCAAGCCGGGCCAGAAGGTGGCCGTGATCGGACTGGGCGGGCTTGGCCATATGGCCGTGGCCTACGCCAAGGCGATGGGGGGCCGTGTGGCGGCGGTATCCTCTTCGAGCGCAAAGGAGGCCCAGGCCAAGATGCTTGGAGCCGAGCGCTTCATCGATACGGGCAGCGTTGGGGTTGAAGGCGGCCTCAAAGCGTGGGATGGCGGGGCCGATATCGTGCTCGCGACGGCGCCGAACGCCAAGCTGGCGACCGAGGCAATAAAAGGCCTTGGAGCCGACGGTGTCGTGGTCGCGATTGGTGTTATGAGTGAGCCTATCGAGGCCTCCGCGATGGAACTAATCTCTGGCAGGAAGAAGCTGATCGGTTCGCCCTCCGGATCACGCAAAGACCTCCGGAATGCGCTCGAGATTGCGGCCAAGCTGGGCGTACGGGCGCAAGTCAGCACTTATGGGTTGACCCAGGCAAACGAGGTGCTCGAAAAAATGCAAAAGGGTGAGCTTCAAGGGAGGGCCGTTTTGGTTCCCCGTTGATGCCTAGGGATCTCCGGAGGCCAGCTTTGTCGGCTGCGTCTGTGGTGGAGTAATATAACCTCAATACTGGGCTGCTTTTGCGTGCTTTTTTGTTGGGGGCGGTGTTGATGACAGACCGGCTGTTTCGAACGCTGAGGGGGAGGCTGCTTGCGATCATCGTGGTTGAGGCCATCCCGGCCCTGGCCGTTCAGGTATATTCGTTGCACCGCCAAGAAGAAGTCGAGGCCGAGGCCAACCGCACGCTCCATACGGCTGCAATAACCCAGGCATTTGCCTTGGACGAGCTTTTTAACCGTGTCATACGCGTACTCGTGGCGGTTTCTCATTTCCAGTCAGTCTATATGCTCGATAGCCTTGGAACCCTTGCCGCGTTATCTGCGCTGAGCAAGGAATCGCCGGATTATGCCGAGATTGCGGTGTTTTTGCCCAATGGCCAGCTTCTTGCGGGTAATACCCACTTTCGCGATGACGACGATGAGAACGAGGATAAGAAGGCAGCACACTCCTTCTGAGCCCCGACAGCATTCTTTTGAAGCCCGGCCCCTTGAGCGCCGAAGAGTGGGAGGTCATGAAGACGCATACCGTGCTGGGCGCTCGAATACTCAAAGGCGGCTCTTCGCCCTACCTGGATATGGGCATGAGGATCGCGCTGGGCCATCACGAGTGCTTTGATGGGAGCGCCTATCCCAACGGGCTCAAAGGGCGGAAGATTCCGCTGGAGGCCAGGATTACCCAGCTTTGCGACTGCTACGATGCGCTAAGGAGCAAACGCCCGTACAGGCCCGCGTTCGAGCATAAGGAGACCTTGGGCATCCTCATGAAAGGCGACGGCCGGACAAGCCCGGAGCACTTCGACCCGGAGGTTTTGCTGACATTTGAGCGGAGTGCTTCAGGGTTCGAGGAGATATTCGAGAATTTTCAAGACGAACCGGATGTTTAAAAAACTGGCCAAGGAGGCGTTTAAAATGGAGCTTAAAGGCCGCATTGCCCTTGTGACGGGTGCTTCCAAGGGAATCGGCGAGGCGATTTCGCTGGCCCTCGCAAGCGAAGGGGTTTGCGTTGCGTTAGCGGCAAGGAACCAAGAAAGGCTTCGGGCGCTCGAGGAAGCGATTCGCAAAGAAGGCGGTGAAGCGATCGCCATCACGGCCGATTTTTCCTCGGAACCCCAGATCGAGGGCGCGTTTCAAAAGATCGAGGAGGCGTTCGGCAGGCTTGACATCTTAGTGAACAACGCAGGCATCGGCGTTTTCGGGAAAGTGGGAGAGCTGCAGGTTAATGATTACAGGCGCATGCTTGAAACGAACCTCTTGGGTCCCATCGTGGCCAGCCATTACGCCGTAAACCTGATGAAGCGAGCGGGTTCCGGCCACATTGTAAACGTCTCGAGCGTGGCGGGCCACATCGGGACGCCCGGCTGGGCCAGCTACAACGCGAGCAAATGGGGGCTCCGGGGGTTTTCAGAGTCATTAAGAAAAGAGCTAATCCCCTTCGGCATCAAGGTAAGCGTGCTCTCGCCCGGCGTCGTGGAGAGCGAATGGGGGGAGAACATGCCAGAAGATTGGCTAAAAAGGAGAAACCAGGAGGTGACCCCGCTTACGCCCGAGGATATGGCAAGGGCCGTTATATTCCTCTTGCAACAGCCAGAACGGGTGTGCATCAACGAAATCCTTGTCCGTCCAACCAACCAGGAGCGCTAAAGCCATGACGATGAAAGGCCCAACGATCGAGGACATCCTTGGTATTGCCGATTCCTACGGGTTTCCGCTCGAAGAAGAGGAGGCGGGCGTTTACCAGAGGGCGATCGAGCAGGCGCTTTCTTCTTACGCATTCTTAGAGACGCTGCCGGAATCCAAGCCTCCCGTGAAATACCCAAGGGATGCGGGCAGAAAGCCACGCACCCGAGAGAACCCCTTGGGGGCGATCGCTTGGATGTGCGACATTCAGGGCGCTCTATCGGGCAAGCTCTTTGGAAAGACGCTAGCGATCAAAGACAACGCTTCCGTGTTCGGAATGCCATTGTTGAACGGGTCGCGCTTGATGGAAGGCTACATCCCGGATACCGACGCCAGCGTTGTCACGCGCATCCTGGATGCGGGGGGGCGCATCGTGGCCAAGAGCGTGTGCGATAGTTTTTGCTTTGCCGCTACCGGCCACACCCCAGACTCCGGGCCCGTGAGGAACCCCATTGACCCGAGCAGGCTTGCTGGCGGCTCGTCAGGGGGGTCTGCAGCTTTGGTGGGTTCTGGGTTCTGCGACATGGCCCTGGGAGGCGATCAAGGGGGCTCCATCCGTATTCCGGCCTCTTGGTGCGGCTTGGTGGGGTTGAAACCAACCTACGGGCTCGTTCCCTACACGGGCGTGTTCCCGATCGAGCCAACGCTCGACCATGCGGGCCCGATCGCCAAGACCGTTGCCGACTGCGCGCTTCTTTTAGAAGTGCTCCAGGGCAAGGACGGGCTTGATTTTCGACAGTCCGTTTGTCCTGATTCCTTGCCTTCGTATGCGCGTAGGCTTGGTGATTTTCCTAGCCCCTTGCGCGTTGGCATCGTCAAGGAAGGGTTCGGCTGGGAGGTTTCAGAGCAGGAAGTGGACAAAAGCGTGCGCCGAGTGCTCGAAAGGGCCGCCTCTTCGAGGATCCAGATCGAGGAGGTTTCGATTCCGCTGCACCGCCAGGGGATTCATTTTTGGAACGGGGTCGGGATCGAGGGCACGTTCCTTACGATGGTCCGGGACGAAGGGTTGGGCCATGGCCATTTAGGCTATTACGACAGCCATTTGGCGAACTTCTACGGCGTAGCCCGCCGCCAGAGGGGCTTTGATTACTCGCCCACCATCCGCATGGTCGTTTTGCTAGGACATTTTATGAGAACGGCCCATGCGGGGCGCTACTATGCCAAGGCCCAGAACCTAAGAGGGCTTTTGAAGGACGCCTACGACGAGGCGCTAACGTCCTGCCACGTGCTCGCCATGCCGACGACCCCGATGCGCGCATACAGCGTTCAAGAGTTCGATACCGCCAAGACGCTCGATTTCGGGCTAAGGCCGCTTTTGAACACCGCCCCGTTCGATTTGACCGGCCATCCGGCGATCAGCATACCGGCAGGAAGGACAGACGGGCTTCCTGTTGGGCTTATGCTCGTTGCCAAGTCCTTTGATGAGCTCACGCTCTTTCAGGCGGCCAATGCTTTAGAGGGCACCTTTTCTTCTCTTTAATCCAAAGAGAAAGGCTTTTGACATGGACGCTCAGAATGCTTCCTTTAGGGAGCCTTCCAAAAGCAGGGTGCGCACGTTTCGGCCCCCAAAAAAGCCCAAGGAACGGCTTCGTTTTCTCAAGGCGCTCGCTGGCCTTTTTCTTGAGAGGGCCAGATTCGTCCTCTCTCTTCTTAAGATGCCAAGTCTTAAGCCGCCAAGGCTCAAGCCTCCAAGAAAGCTTTTGCCGGGGAGAATACCCCGATACCCCTTGCTCGCTGCGGTGCTTCTTCTTTTAGGGCTAGGGCTGCTCCCTGCCGGTTTTATGCGGCCTAAGGGCCGGGTGCAGCCCATGCGCCAGCAGAATAGCTTTGCCGTTACCAAGAACATGGCGGAGCTTTCTAGAGCGATGAACCAGCATGCCCCCTTCTTGATCAACAAGGAAACCCTGCTTGAAAAGGCTTCAATAGAGGGCAACAGGCTTATCGTCCGCTACAGGCTCGTGCGCAGGGCAAAAGGAGAAATGGACGTCGAGGCCTTCTTGAATGAGGCCAGGCCTTTCTTTTTGGCCAGAGCCTGTCTTGAACCCAAGGCCTTGGAAGTCCTCAAGTCAGGGGCTGCCATCTCGTACGCCTTCTTTGATAAAAACGGCTTGGCCTTAGGGGAAGTGCCCATTGCGTGGCCGGATTGCTCGAGCCTGCAAGCGCCCTAAACCAAAGCATCATGGACACGCCAAAGTGAAAGAGGCGGCAGCCTCTCGGTCTGTTGCGCATCGCCATTAAAGAGAGCCAGTACCTGGAGCCAGCGATCCATAAGACCCTTAAGGCCCTTTAATGAGGTGCGGCTTATGCCGATTGGCGTGGGAAAGACTAGATACGGAGGAAAAAAGCCTTGAGAAGGAATGTTTTGGCTTTGGTAATGGTCGTATTTGTCGGTAGCATTACCGGCTGTGCGCCGAGCGAGGAAGGGTGTAAGGTGTGCTGTGTGAGGCAGGTAAGCATGTTGTGGCAAGTGGCTTAGAGAAGCCTGATAATGCATGCAGCCGGCGAGAAAACGTCTGGATATAAAGAAAAGGCCCCGGAGGGGGGGAGGTCCCTCCGGGGCCTTGGATGGGCTAGGAGGCCGTCTGGTAGGGGCAGGCCTCCTTCGAGTCGACGTAAGGGCAAGGTGCGAACTGCTCGGCCTCGGTCGAGGCCTCCAGCGCGGCCAGGGCGCTTTCCCCGCCCGAGGCGGCCTTGGAAACCTCATCAAAGTAGCCGACGCCGACGAAGCTCTGATGCTTGGCCGTCCTGTAGCCTTCCTGCTCTTTGGCGAACTCTCTTGCCTGAAGGTCTGCATACGCGCTCATGCCGCGTTCTTTGTAGCCCTTGGCTAGGTCAAACATGACGAGGTTCATCGCATGGAACGCCGAGAGCGTGATGAACTGGTATTTGTACCCCATGCCTCCAAGCTCCCGCTGGAACTTGGCGATTTCGGTATCGGAGAGCTTGCGCTTCCAGTTGAATGAAGGTGAGCAGTTGTAGGCGAGCATCTTGCCGGGGAAGCGTTTGCGTACGTTCGTTGCGAACTTCCAGGCTTCCTCCATGTTGGGCTCGGATGTCTCAAACCAGATCAAATCGGCGTAAGGGGCGTAGGCCCAGGCCCTCTGTATGGTCAAATCGAGCCCGCCTTTGATCCTGAAAAACCCCTCGAACGTGCGCTCGCCCGTCATGAAGGTATGATCCAAGGGGTCGATGTCGGAAGTGAGCAGCTGGGCAGAGAGCGCGTCGGTTCTGGCGATTAAAACGGTTGGAACGCCCAGCACGTCGGCCGCAAGCCTTGCAGCCGAAAGCTTCTGGATGAACTCTCTTGCCGGCACGAGCACCTTTCCGCCCAAATGCCCGCATTTTTTTGCAGACGAGAGTTGATCTTCATAATGGACGCCCGCGGCCCCGGCTTCGATCATGGCCTTCATCAGCTCGTAGGCGTTCAGCGTTCCTCCGAACCCCGCCTCGGCGTCGGCCACGAGCGGAACGATCCAGTCGGTCCCGTTTCGGCCTTCGGTTGCGGCGATCTGGTCTTGCCGGACGAGTGCGCTATTAATACGCCTAACAAGCGAAGGGACGCTATCTACGGGATAGAGGCTTTGGTCCGGGTACATTTCTCCCGAAGTGTTCGCATCGGCCGCTACCTGCCAGCCGCTTACGTACACCGACTTGAGCCCCGCCTGAACCTCCTGAATGGCTTGGGAGCCGTTCATTGCGCTGAGCACGTGGATGTATGGCTCCTCTTTGAGCATCTGCCAGAGCTTCTGGGACATGAGCTTGGCGATCGTATGCTCGACGCGTATGCTGCCCCGCAGCCTTACGGCTTGGGCGGCGCTGTAGAGACGTGAAATTCCATGCCAGCGCTCGTCTTCTTTCCAGGAGCGCTCCAGTTCCCTTACTTCTTCTTCTTGTTGCCGGGTAAGCTCCGACTTGCTTGCCATGAGACTATGCTCCTTGTTCGTGGTTTGTTGTTTACCGGACCGTTCTCGTATACCGAGCCCTTAATCGAGGTACTCGTAGGCGAGCGTCGTCATAAACGCATAGAATTCCTTATCGAACACGAGCTTTCTAAAGACCTGCTCCGCTTCGTCGAATTTTCTACCGCTTTGCTCGTCCGGTCCGATTGAGGCCTTGATCTTTTTGAGCTCGTCCTCGATCAGTCCCGAGATGAGCTCTTGGTTTACTCTCCGGCCGTCTAATAGCTTGGCCCCGTGCCTTAGCCATTGCCAGAGTTGGGCCCTAGAAATCTCGACGGTTGCCGCGTCCTCCATCAAGCTGTAGATGGCCACGCATCCCGTTCCTCGAAGCCATGATTCGAGGTATAGGAGGGGTACATTGATGTTGACGCGCAGACCTTGCTCTGTAACCGTCCCTTCGGGGACTCGAAGGAGGTCGGAAGCCCGAATCTGGAGGGCGTCTTTCCTTAAGTTGTGCATCTGGTTTTTGCCGGGGATTTCGGCCTCGAAGATCGCCTTTACGGGCTCGACAAGCCCAGGATGAGCGACCCATGTGCCGTCGTGGCCCTGGCTTACCTCGCGCACCTTGTCCGCGCGAACCTTCTCCATCGCCAGCGCGTTGGCTTCGGGGTCGTCCTTGCGGGGAATTTGGGCCGCCATCCCGCCGATGGCCATCACGCCGCGTTTGTGACAGGTATGCACCAAAAGCCCGGCGCAGGATTTAAGGAAGTGCTTGTCCATCGTTACCTGGGAGCGCTCGGGAAGAACCTTGTCCTCAAAATTGCGGAACTTCTTGATAAAGCTGAAGATATAGTCCCACCTTCCGAAGTTGAGCCCTGCCATATGCTCCCTTAGCTCGTAGATGATTTCGTCCATTTCGAACGCGGCAAGGACCGTCTCTAAAAGGACGGTGGCCTTGATGACGCCTTTTGGCAGGCCAAGCTCCTCCTCGGCGAACGTGAGCACGTCGTTCCAGAGCCTTGCCTCAACGTGGCTTTCCGTTTTTGGAATATAGATGTATGGGCCCGTTCCGCGATCAACGAGCTCCCGGCCGTTGTGGAACAAAAAAAGCCCCAAATCGAACAGCGAGCCCGACATGGGCCTGCCCTCGATAAGCACGTGACGCTCGGGCAGATGGAGCCCCCGGGGCCTGACAAACAAGACGGCCGGGTTACCCGTAAGCCTGTATTCCTTCCCCTCCGGGCTCGTGAACGTGATCGTTCCGCGAATCGCGTCGTATAGATTGAGTTGGCCTTCCACCATGTTCGCCCAGCCGGGAGAGTTGGAGTCCTCTAAGTCTGCCATAAAGCCGTTCGCCCCCGAGTTGAGCGCGTTGATCATCATCTTGCGCTCCGTCGGTCCGGTGATTTCCACCTTTCTGCACAGGAGCCCTTCGGGAAGGGGGGCCGCTTTCCACTCACCCTCCCGAATATCTTTCGTCTCCGGCAAAAAGTCTGGGAGCTCACCCGCGTCGATCCTCGCTTGTCTGGCTGTCCTGGCCTGGAGCAGCTCATGAATACGGTTGCGGAATTTGAGCTCGAGTTTGGACAGGAAAGCCAATGCTTTTGGCGTCAAAACTCTCTTGTAAGGCTCCGGAGTGGGGGCATCGAGTTGAATGCCTTCGGGTACGAGGTTTTGGCCTGATTCATTAGAAAGACTGTTCTTTGGTGCCCTATCGTGCATCATTTGAAAAAACCTCCCTTTGTTTTTAGATGTGATGTTTTGAAATCAACGCCACCCATCCTTCCTCTTCTTTCATGTTAAAAGTTGTACATATATAAATCTAGATAGATGTTCAATATAATGAACATGTGTTCCATAAGTAAGAAAAAGAAGGCCAATATTAGACCTGATGACGGCATGAAGATTGTAAAGAAGATTAAAAATAAGGAGACGTGTGCTCCAGTTAAACTCGTAAGATTGAGGCTAGTGCGGAAGATGCGCCTCGATTGCATACCAATATCCGTGAAACGCTTAAGGCCTCTATTGTCGAAGTGCAAGCAGGATATAACGATGGGAGATAGGCTAAAGACCTGGCGGCCCTACCGCTGGGGCTGCAAAGCCCACGCTATCAATCTTGGTGTTGGGAGTTTTTAGCGAGGGCCGCCGCGGCCCTTAGCGTGGCGCCTTATGGAGGGGGGTTCCTAGGGCCTCTAGGCAGGCTTCTTTGATTCCTTCTGAGAAGCTCGGATGGGCATGAACAGCGGCAGCAATGCCGGAGAGCGTAATGCCTGCGCTCATGGCGAGCGTCGCTTCGTGGATGATTTCGGTTGCGGCCTTGCCGACGATCTGGGCTCCTAAGATTTTTCCATCCTTGGAGTTGGCAATGACCTTGATTTTCCCCAGCGGCTCGTTCGAAGCGAGCGCCCTTCCGAGCGCACCGTAAAGGTAGGTGCCCGTGCGCACGTCCCCGAAGCGCTCCTTGGCCTTTGTTTCGCTTAAGCCCACCCAGGCGGCCTCGGGGTCGGTATAGAGGCAGTTTGGCACGGGCAGGTTTTCCAAATCGAGCGCATTCTCTCCCCCTAGCGCGTTTTCGGCGGCAAGGATGCCCTGATGAGTGGCCGCGTGCGCAAGGAACGTACGGCCAGTGACATCGCCCGCCGCGTAGATGTTAGAAATGCGCGTTTGGAGTCCCTCGTTCACAAAAATCCCTTTGTCGGCGGGGCCTAAGGGAAGCCTTTCGAGCCCAAAAAGGTTCGGAGTTCTTCCTATGGCGAGCAAGACGGCGTCTGACAAGAAGGCTTCTTCTTTGCCTTCTTTCAAGAATACGGGCCTTGGCCCGGGTTCGATACGCACGAGGCGCGCGCCGAGCACGAGCGAAATCCCCTTGGCCTTTAGACTCCTTTCCATGAGCGCGGCCATGTCGGCATCGAGCATCGGAAGAAGGCGTGGCAGCATGTCTACAAGGGTCACCCGGCTGCCCAGCGCCTTGTAAACCATGGCCATTTCGAGCCCGACGAACCCGGCCCCCACGATGACGAGCGTTTTTGGGACGTTTTTTAGCTCGAGCGCTTCGGTGGATGTCCAAACACCCTGTTGTGCGATGCCTTGGATAGGCGGGACAAGCGGCGAGGAGCCCGTGGCGATAAGGAAATGTTCGGCCTTGATGCGCTCTGCGCCTACCTGAAGGGTCTTTTCGTCCAGAAAAATGGCGGTTTCATGGGCGAGTCGGATTTTGTTTGCCATAAGGAGGCTCTCGATCCCTTTCTTTAGGCGGGCGATCGTTGCCTCTTTGTGGGCTCGAAGCTTGTCCGGGGCGATCGAGAAGTCCCCTTCAAGCCCGGATTGACGTGCCCTTTCGATTTCGAACGCCATGGATGCGGCATGCAGGTAGAGCTTAGAAGGGATGCAGCCGACGTTTAGGCACGTTCCGCCAAGTTCGTCTTTTTCGACGAGCAAGACCTTGGCGTCTAGCTGGGCAGCCCGGATGGCCGCAGGGTATCCGGCGGGCCCCCCGCCGACGACGACAAAATCGTACATTTTTTTCTTTCAACGTTGTTTGTATCTTTCTTACCATGGCAAAAAGGCAAGGCGGGATCAAGCCGGAGCTATTCCAAAACGCGTGTTGTCCAAAAGCGTTTTCGGTGAAAGAATGGTTAGAAGGGAAAAAAGGAGGCAAACGATGGACATCAACCCCAAATCCATCCTTTTTCGAGACCTACGCGAGGGTGTAGCGAATGTCATGAGCCGCTACGGGCCGGAGTACTGGCGCAAGCTGGACGAAGTTTCGGCTTACCCCGAGGCGTTCGTCAAGGAGATGATGGAATATGGCTACCTCGCAGCGCTCATCCCCGAGGCGTACGGGGGCTCGGGTCTTGGCATCGCCGAGGCCTCGGTGATTCTAGAAGAGATCAACCACTTGGGCGGCAACGCGGGCGTGTGCCATGCCCAGATGTACATCATGGGGACGCTCCTAAGGCACGGCTCGGAGGACCAAAAGCGCCGCTATTTGCCCGACATCGCCAAAGGCAAGCTCCGCTTCCAGGCCTTCGGCGTGACGGAGCCCGATGCCGGCTCGGATACGCTCTCTATTAAGACATTCGCCAGAAAGGCGGGTAAGGGCTACATCGTAAACGGACAAAAAATTTGGACCTCCCGGGTGGCACACTCGGACCTGATGCTTTTGATTGCAAGGACGACGCCCAAAGAAGAGGCGAGGAAGCGCACCGAGGGCCTAAGCGCATTCCTTGTGGACCTAAGGGCCTCGATTGGCAAGGGCGTCACGATCCAACCGATTCCGACAATGATGAACCACCACAGCGCCCAGGTGTTCTTGGAGGATTTAGTAATCCCCGAGGAGAACCGCTTGGGAGAGGAAGGCCGGGGGTTTTCGTACCTTCTAGACGGTCTTAACGCCGAAAGAATCCTGATCGCCGCCGAGTGCATCGGGGATGCCTACTGGTTTTTGGAAAAAGCGAGCGCGTATGCCTCCAGCCGGGAGGTGTTCGGCAGGCCGATCGGCCAGAACCAAGGCGTGCAGTTCCCGATCGCCAGGGGTTACGCAAGCACTCGCGCGGCCGATTTGATGCGCTACGAGGCGGCCGCACTGTTTGATAAAGGAGAGCCCTGCGGGCCCGAGGCGAACATGGCCAAACTCCTTGCCGCAGATGCCTCGTTCGAGGCGGGCAACGTGGCCATCCAGACGTTCGGGGGCTTCGGGTTTGCCAAGGAGTACGACATCGAGCGCAAGTTTCGGGAAACCCGTCTCTACCAGGTGGCACCCATCTCGACGAACCTGATCCTCGCATACCTGGGCCAGCACGTGCTCGGAATGCCGAGGTCCTACTGAAGGAGGGCTTCTATGCTGTACTTCGAAGATATAGAGCCAGGTCAGAAGGAGCGGTTCGGGAGTTATCACGTTACGAAAGAAGAAATCGTTGCTTTCGCCGGCCGCTACGACCCCCAGCCGTTCCATCTAGACGAAGAAGCGGCGAAACGCTCTCTTTTTGGCGGGATTTGCGCGTCTGGGTGGCATACGGCCGCCATGACGATGCGGCTCGTCGTGGACGACTTTACATCAAAGGGCGTAGCGAGTATGGGTTCTCCCGGCGGTGAGCACTTAAGGTGGCGTCGCCCGGTCTACCCGGGCGATACGCTCTCGGTCGAGGTTGAGATCTTGGAGAAGAAAGACCATCCCAAGCGGCCAAACGTTGGGCTCGTAAAAACAAGCTGGACGACGTTCAACCAAAAAAACGAACCCGTCATGACGCTCATCGCCGAGATGCTTATGGCCAAGCGGCCTGAATGAAGATGCAGGCTTGTAATCCTACGGCTCAAGGCCATTGGCCTCGAGATCGAAAAAGCCGCTTTACCCTATTTCGCCGCCTTAATTTTAAGA